>ENA-OPDW01000879-OPDW01000879.1-human-gut-metagenome-genome-assembly--contig:-NODE-879-length-20262-cov-3.696442_pt1 | contig 20262 bp, 20 predicted proteins | sample MGYA00241264_ERZ501508 | MGnify/ENA primary metagenome ERZ501508 (study PRJEB25962, sample SAMEA2042575) | human gut metagenome | biome: human gut; feature: human-associated habitat; material: faeces...
GGCCCAGCCGAAAGAGCTGCTGGATCATGCCAAGAAGGGCTACCACGGCGGACGTTATACCAGCGTAAACCTCACCAATACGGATACCATCGAGTTCCGAATCTTCCGGGGGACCCTTAAATACAATACGCTCATCGCCACATTGCAGCTTCTTGACCGAATCTGTGATGTGGCAATTTATTTGACCGATGACCAAATCAAGGCCATGTCCTGGACCACCTTTGCCTCCGGCTGTACGCAGCCTGAGCTGGTGCAGTACTTAAAGGAACGGCGGCTGTATGTCAATGAGCCGGTGGAGAGTGAGGAGGAAGTCTGATGTGCTGCTTATTTGGAATGATCGACTGTCACGGACGGTTCAACGCCAGAGAAAAGGCTCACATAATCTCTGTACTGGCAACAGAATGTGAGGAGCGGGGCACCGACGCCACTGGGATCGCTTACTGTACCCATGACCACCTGAGCATCTATAAGCGCCCTCTGGAGGCCCACAGGCTGCGCTTCTGCATTCCGGAGGACAGCAGAGTCATCATGGGCCATACGCGCATGACCACCCAGGGAAAGGCCAGCAGGAACCGAAACAACCATCCGTTCCTCGGCAATGCCGCTGGAGAGATGTTTGCGCTGGCTCACAACGGCATTCTCTACAATGACCAGCTCTTGCGCCGTACTAACCGCCTGCCGAAAACCAAAATTGAAACAGACAGCTATATCGCGGTGCAGCTGATCGAACAGAAAAAAGCCCTCGACTTCTCCAGCCTGAAATACATGGCGGAGCAAGTCGAGGGTACTTTCACATTCACTGTGCTGGATCAGCAGGAAAACCTTTATTTCGTGAAGGGGGACAATCCCATCTGTCTGTATCACTATCCACGCTATGGAGTGTATCTGTATGCTTCCACGGAGACTATTCTGACAAGAGCGTTGAATCTCCTGAAACTGCCTCTCGGCAAGCCGGAGCGCATCGAGTTGGGCTGTGGAGATATTTTGAAGATCACCGCATCCGGTCAGCAGGCAATGGCATTGTTTAACGCCTCGCATCTCGCACAGCATTGGGGATATTGGCCGATGTGGACACCGGAGGTGAGGCGGACTGGCAAGACCCGTACAGCAGAAGAGGAGTATCTGGACGAACTGAAATCCGTGGCCTGCTACTATGGGTTCTCGCCGGAATCGGTGGACAGGCTGCTGGAGTCCGGGTTTTCCACGGAGGATATTGAAGAATTCTTATATGAAGGAGCAATGTACTGATGAGCATTTACGAAATTGATGCCAAAGTAAAGGAACTGCGGGAGCTTCGCAACATGGAGGCAGAGGTAAAGTCGGCCATCACCGCCATTGAGGATTCTCTGAAAGAGGAAATGCTGGCGAAGAACACGGATGTGCTGTCCGGGAAGGACTACACCATTACCTGGAAGACCGTTATCACCAATCGCTTTGACAGTGCGGCTTTCAAGCTGACCCATGCGGATTTGTTTGCCCAGTTCAGTCGGAGCAGTACGTCCCGGCGGTTTGTCATTGCGTGAGGGGGACAGGCCATGCAAGTAGTTGTCGTAGAGCCGAAGAAAAAACCAATGGTACAGGACATCAGCCCTGACCTGGAATCCATGCAGAAAATTGTGGGTGGCTCAATTGAGGCGGTCTATCCCTTTGACGAGCCTTTGGCACTGATTTGCAACGAGGAGGGCAAGCTGCTGAATCTGCCGTTGAACCGTGCGCTGCGGGATGACGAGGGAAATGTCTATGACATCATTTCCGGGACGTTCTTTGTATGTGCTGCTCCGCCGGACAGTGACCGTTTTGCTGGCCTGACTGACCAGCAGGCAAAAACGTATATGGAGCGGTTTGCTATGCCGGAGATGTTTCTGAACGTGGGCGGCAATCTGCTCGTCCTGCCGTATCTGTAACGTGTACTATTAGGGTGTACCCTATCGGCACAGGCAAAAAGAGTCCCATTAGAGTTGGTTTTCGCATTTTGGCACGTGCCATCTGCGGAACTGACTCTAATGGGCCATTTTATTTGAAAGGAGCCTTTTTCGTGAAAATCGGATACATTCGCGTCAGCACACAGGAACAGAACACCATGCGCCAGGAAGCTCTCATGGAAGCCCTGGGTGTGGATGAGGTTTATATCGACCATATGAGCGGCAAGAACACCAACCGACCGGAGCTGCAAAGGATGATGGAATATGTCCGCAAAGGTGATACCGTCATCGTGGAGTCCATCAGTCGGTTTGCAAGAAACACCCGTGACCTGCTGGAGCTGGTGGAGCAGCTGACCGCAAAAGGCGTGGAGTTTGTCAGCAAGAAGGAAGCCATCGACACCACTACACCCACCGGAAAATTCATGCTGACCGTGTTCGGAGCTGTGGCGGAGTTGGAACGAGAGTACATTCTGCAGCGTCAGCGGGAGGGCATTGCTATTGCAAAGGAGCAAGGGAAATATAAGGGGAGGAAGCCCATCCAGGTGCCGGAGTTTGAGCAGGTCATAGGCAAGTGGAGAAGCGGTGCCATCACAGCAGCAGAGGCCATGCGGACGCTGCATATGAGCCGGTCAACATTCTACCGTAAAGTGCAGGGGATTCGCTGATTAAGGCGAATCCCCTGTTTTGTTCTCTGCATTCATAGCGGTCATAAAAACTTTCAGCAACTGCTCCGCATAAATGCGTTCTGTCTCGGAACAATTTTCAAGCAGTAACACGACAGCATTCGAGCTATTCTGATCTTCCCGCCCCCATAATATGTAATCAGTTGACAACCGGAGGACCTTTGCAATCCGGCACAGAGTAGGGACTGACATTCCTTTTGAGCCAGTTTCAATATCAGAACAGAATTTCGGTGTCACGTCGATTTGCTCCGCGAATTGCTCTCGGGTATAACCCATATATTCCCGCTGATGGCGTATTCTTTTTCCAATTGCGTTCCAGTCCATCGGAACCCTCCTATGGCGGTATTGCAATCAGTTTACCCTTATTAGTTCCTATCATAAATAAACTTTCAGGGTTGATGAATGGGAACTATTAGGGTATAATTTGATAAACTTTTAGCGTTATATTCTTTCGAGGAAGGAGCTTGTTATGTTTTGCTATTCTTGTGGTGCAGAGTTGCCAGAGGGAGCACATTTTTGTCCCAAGTGCGGCCAGAGTTGCACTGTGAAAACAAATTCCGAAGTCAGCGAAGGTATCACGTTTGAAGATGAATTGAGACCTATCAACGATGTGCTACCCAAATCAACAAATAAGGAACCCAGTTTAAATACTGCCCCAAAGAAATCGCAAGGGTATTCCCCCAAAATCTCTGCGAGTAACGCTCCACTTAATAATGGCACATCTGAGTGGAGAGTTCTGAATGAGAACGGTAGCGGCAACACCTCTATGGAATTCTTTGATGACACGCTATTTGCTGTTGCATTTATACCGGATGGTGATTCGCTCCGTATGCCCCTGATGGCAGATGGCAAAATGATCGTGTCCGGTCCAGTGGGCGCATTCCACATTGGAAGAAAAAGCAAACTGATTTTTTATCTAACGGAAAAATATGAATTAATGGCGTGTGATTTTCACGGGAAAAAGACACAAAAAATTGCTGGAGGCAATGGTGATCGTGTCCTTGATTTTGCAGTCAATGAGGACCAGCTATTTGTACTCCTTCAAGGCAAAAACTCAAATACATCAATTTTCCAGATTGGTCAGACGCTGGATACTAGCAATGTTTTGAAAAAGAGTGAACGGCTCCGAGGCCTAGCAGCAAATCAGGATTTCTTGTACTACATAGAAGGAACAGCACTGACCCAGTACGACCTGAAAACGGGTTCGGAGAAGGTTATCATGAGCCGTAGAGGGATCAATGCATTTCAGCTATATAATGGGCATTTGATTTTAACCGTTTCTGATAATCCGTTTTCAACACACGATGGGGATAATCAAATTTTGCTTATTGACCCTACCAGAATGCTTCAGCGCACAGTCGTTCAAGTCGCGGCGAAGAACGTAAATTGCTACTGGGATCACGTTTTTTATACTGACAGCAAGAACGAACGCATCTGGACCGTCCCCCTCACGGGTGGAACTCCGCACATGCTGCGTAATAAAGCTGCTGATTTACTGAATCTTGCATGTGGGCACTTGTACTTCATTGACTGTGCCAGTGTCGAATTTACTGCCATAAATTTAAGCAGCGGAAAAGAACTACCTTCCAATTCGGAGAAAATGCCAGAAGCTGCATCAGATGCCATTCGATTTAGTCTGCTTAATCAGGAGGCGGAACATTATAAGGACTATACTTTAAATCAAGCGATTCTTGAAGGTGCGAGCAACTTACAGGAGTTTAATTCAAAATCCGAGCTGTTTGATTATGTTGTATTCTTGACGCTCCCTCAGCTAAACAAAAAGAAAGAAAATATTCCAGCACTGCTGAAAGCAGCTAGCTATCAGCAAAAGTCTGGTAGTAAACCAATTGTGTTTGTAGACAGCACCATATCCCATAAGCGCGGCAAGGGTTTTATTGTTGCTACGGACGGCATTTATACAGATAAGGCCTTTTTCCCCTATGACTATACATTTAGCTGTGATCGGGAAGGCGGACCACAGAATATCCGGCTCAGGACATATGAGAAGGTCCGATTCGGAAAAGAAAAGCGTACTCTGGACATTAGCTGCCCTATGTTCAAAAGTGGTTTAGAGGAATTGGCGGACTTAATTTATACAATTTATGCCTTTTCCTATTTCATGGAACCTCCGGTATCTGACGGTTATCTGTTGCCCATACCGAAAGATTTAAGTGGGAACAATCAGCCTGAGTATATCAAAGCTCCCAAGAAATCAAATTCGGCGGAAGCAAATGCTAATAAGTCAGATACCATGCCTTCTTCTACGGTGCCTCATCCACAAGCAGACAGTTCGTCACCAAAAACGGAAACCGCTGCGGAAACGCCCCCACCACTGTCCGATGAGGAAAAAAAGGCCAAAAATACGGAATTTATGGCCGAGATGGATCAGGCTTTCAGGTGTAATCGCAAGTACTTCTTCGGATATAATATTTTGAAATTTCTATTACAGATCATCGTTTGTATGGCTTTTTGTATGCTAATGTATAGCGGACATCCGATCAGCGCACTTGTTTCCTTGCCCATAACTGGCTTTTTATCATTAGTGTGCTGTGCAACCATACGCACCCATTGCGATCCTTCTGAAATTGAAGAAATTGAAGCGCGGTATAAAGCTATGGGAATTGACGGCTATGCCCCTCCGGGGCTCCGAGGAGTATGTTTCTGGATATCACTGGCATTTGCTGCACTGATTGCTTATTGCTTGATTTTCAAATAGATTGAGGATGTGATTCTATGCAATTGTATGGCTTTCAGATCAACGAACAAACCGTTTCCATGCAGCGAAAAGCATACTACTGCAGGCTTATTTCCGACACGGATCAGCTTGCAAGGCAAATCAAATACTATCCTCTATATGAAGGTCATGGGAGCCTAAAAAGCGTGTTTGACCATATTCTCAGTGACCGGATAACTCTGTATGCACCCATATTCCAATATGTATCAGCAGAACTGCAAAAGCATCATATTTACCACTACGATTCCGCACGGATTCTCGATGCCTGTGATATTGTAAGTGGAAAATATATTGCCGCTCTCATGGACATTCAAGAGCAATGCTGCGAAATTGTCGGCGCTCTGGAGGAAGAAATGCAGTTGCGTCAACTGCGGAAGGATACGAGGACACGGATCGGCGCTATTGGTTCCGGTGTGTCTGGACTGGCAGTTGGAATGCTGAAAGCTGGGGCAATCAATGCGGCTTCTGGAGTGATACATTCTGTAGGAAATGCAGTGGGAAATTTGTTCTCTAAAATATTTTGCGATAGCCAGATTGACGAGCTTTACCATGAGCAACGAACCCGGCAATCTTTGCTAAATGGAATGCAAGCAGACTGTCGGGCAATACCGCTTATTATCGGCCAGATTTTGCAAGCTGAGGTTGACGACACTTGGCAATATCCGTTTCGTGACTTTCGTTATACTGATGCAAAGGCTATTTGCAACCAAATTTCACAGAACATGATTCCAAAGGAACAGTGGAAGCAACTGCTTACGACCTGCATTGTCAATTACGCTCCCTATGCTCCAGAACTGTATGAGTACGCCGAAAAGACATTGGGAGAGGATGGCGGGCATCTTTTGGAAACCGCACATTTCTTCTCTGTATCCAGGTATTTTCAGCCAAAAGAGGAGAATACGCAGCGGGAACAGAGGTTCAGCGAATATCAAGCAAATACTGAAGCAAAGCCACAAGCCTTCTTCGGAGACAGGCTATATGAGGCAAGGTCATTTCTCTTTATGAGCCATATCGATGATTATATTTATAATGCCGTTGAAGACGTCCTTTCCCCGGATTTCAACGAAATGATAAAGCACATTCTTAATTTCAGAATGTTTATCAACGAAAAAGGCGAAGAGGATGGACCTCTTTTCGATCGCAGAACCAGGCGGCGTATGATATTTTTCGAGTTTGACAGTCCATCAGTACTCGGAAAGCAAGAATTTATTCAGCAGTTCTGCGGAACGTGCCACGCAAATCTTCTGGACGAGGAAGAAGCCTTTGCATTCATTGATTTGACAAGCACATGGACACGTAGTGAGGGGATTCTGATTACCAACCGGGGACTTTATTTTTCGGGTGCTTGCAATGTCATCCGCAAGGGTGAGCCGCTGCTGTATAAGAAAATTGACCGAATGGTATGCGATCCGGTTTTAGAAGTGACTTACGATGGCACATCTGTTAAAACAAAGTTCCCAAGCAATGCACGGATCAACGATTTTCTGATCTTTGCCTGTATGTACTTTAAGTTTGGGCAATTTGAGAAAGGAGAGGCGAAATGAGCGATATAGAGGGCCGCCCGTTGATTTCAACACAAGATAATGCGCAAGAGCCGAAGAAAAAGAATTCCAGTAGCGGTGGTTCTGGATGTTTCGGTACGATTGTTGGATTGATTTTTTGGATTCTTGTAATTGTAGCTGTTGTCAAATCCTGCGGGAAAGATGATGTTGTCGATAGCAAAAAAGTTGATTCTCAGACACCTGCACAAACAGAAGTTGCAACTACAAAACCAGATAGTACAAATGGGGAAGGTGAAGATAAAACCGAAAATATAGATGACACCCTTACACTTTCAGACAAAGCTAGTGGGGTGGAAAAGCGGTACTTCCACAAGTTCTACACTGATATGGGGACGGTTGAAATCCATCATTTTGGGGAACGAAAAAAACTACTTGAAGATTCAGTTGCATTGTTGGAGCAAGCTGCTCAGGGGAATATTCAATTCCTTGACTATCAAGTAAAGCTACTTAGTGCGGACTATTACTATATTACTGCCAATGAGGATTCAAAGTATTACTATGTAGGTGAAACAAAAGATAACCGACCAGATGGTTTCGGAATGATATTTGGTCGATCCACTGGAAGCGGAACCTATGATTTAAGAGATGAGTTTGTTATTTATTATATCGGTTCCTTCAAAGAAGGGGTATATAATGGTTTCGGCGCTCTGTTCTCCGTGGATGAATATGACCTGAGCAGCGTGGTATATGATCTGGCGCAGACTGGTGCAATCACTTCCGAAGAAGTGGGGAGTGACCTCGTTCAATATTTGTTCAACCACGTTTCCTATGAGGGACATTTTAAAGATGGTCAGAAGAACGGAAAGGGAAACGGATTTGATATTTTCCCCATTACATTAACGTATACGAATGAACCGATTGATGGATACCGCTATTATAACGCCTACCCGGATGTTACCAAGGGAGAATACAAAAATGACGAGTTGACAGGAAATGCAATAATTTACGAACATAACCACCTCAAATTTTGTGGAAAACTGGATAAAGGCATTGAAAACGGAAAGGGAACTTGGTATTACAATAACGGCCAAATCCAGTATGAGGGTGAGTTTAAAAACGGAACAGCGCACGGAAAAGGTGCATACTATAGCGAGAATGGAGAACTTATTTATTCTGGCCAGTGGAAGAATGGAGACTATGCACATTGATGGTAGCCCCTTTCTGGTTAAGCACGTAGACTTGACCAGCCTCTGAGGATGACCCAATTAGATGATTGTATTAATAACGCCCTCGATTCCAAAGTGAATCGAGGGCGTATTTGGGGTTGATCCAACAAATATAGAGGAATTTTGTTTAATGAAGCAGAATTAATATAAAAGCACTCCTCACGACTATAAAGCAGTCGTGAGGAGTGCACGTCAAAGAAGAGTCTTAGTCAATGCAGGATAAATACCAACTTATTTTTTGGAAACCAGTCTTTGTTATTGATGTGCTCCTTATTAGGTGAGCATTTACAGTTGAACCGAGTTTATAGGAAGCAGCTATTAGCGTCTCAATTTTGGAATTCCCTTTTATAAGGCCAACGCCATCAACACTCATTTCAAATGTATGGTTCCTTAGATTGACACCGTTTAATACTCCCTTGAGTACCACTTCATCTTGATCAATCTTATCTATTGCATCCAGAGTAGAAATAATAGAAGGGGCTTTTTCCTTTACAATTTGCATGCTTCTTTTGTTGGCGGCATTATCCGTCCAGTTAAGTTCGAGGTTAACCTCGTTCTCTTTGAGTTCATCTAACCATTGCCGATAGTGGCCTACGGTTCGCTTTCCTAAAGGAGCAATCGTACTCATTAGCAGTTCACTATTATCTGTAATTTCTAGGACATTAAAAACTTCGTCCAACACACACGTAAGTTCAGGTGAACTACCACTTAATCCGCATTGCATATTTTGACGCTCTAAGGTGATTCCAAAGGAACCTGCAAAAGTTCCCACAACTTCAAAAGAAGTCATATCCTTTATGGTTTCTGGAATTTTTCCCCGAGCAGTTGGTGAATGCAACATAGCATTAGCCACAGAATCAACCATGGATTGAAAACCACTTAATGCAGCTAAAAGAACTCGACTGGATACTTTTCCGGGCTGGACTTTCTCACCATAAATGCGTAGTGCTACGGTTTCTTTAGAACTGGCCGCCTCAATTGCTTCACTTTCTTTGAGAAGTTCGGATAAACGAACTTCTAATTCGGAGGACATAATCATGCGTAGACTTTCATTTTCAATTTTATTGGCTTCGACAATAGCTTCCTGGGTCTCGCTAATTTTTCGATTCAAAGCAGCTCTCTCAACATACGGCATGAACTCACCCCCGATCAATATAATCTTTTAGTGAAGCACAGGAAATGCAAATGATCCCTTTGGGGTTGTCTTCACGATCAAACCCAAACTGTCCCCGCCAATAATTACGCTGGTTTGTTACAATTCCAAAATCATGTGGGGAAAGTATCCTGCGATTTTCTTCACTTGTAGCTATTTCAAAGTAGATATCTAGATTTGCTCGGTACTTATTCCTCAAGTTGTTAAACTGCGAATTAAGTGCAGTATACTGAGGAACTTGTAAGAAAACGACGATATCTGCATCGTTCGGATTTATTTTTGTCGTAGCATAACTACCATCTACCCAGAACTCATATGGAATTCCCGACACAAGAAGTTCCTTGAAGAATTCAACCATAGCGTCAAATATTGGCTTTCGGCGTATTGAAGTAGGAAAGCCATCAACGAACTGTGAAAAAAATTCTTCAATGGTAAAGTTATGCAACCCCGCGGGTAATCTTCCATTTATATCGAAGTCCACTGTCTCACCGCCGTTTCGACAGAATATCCATAAAGATATTTTAAAACATATTTATTGGAAAGGCAATGGACATTCAGGTTTTAGTTTTCTTCTTTTCTTCTTTGCGTTGAATGAAAAAGTGAAGGTCATATAAAGTATCACCTTGCGCACTCAACGTCCGTTGCAGAGCCGTTTGAGGGCCAATTCGACATCGGACCAAGCCCTTTTCACGGCAGATTTCATGTATTTAGGCATAGCAAAGCAGACGAGATGAAGGCCTCCATTGCAGAAGTGAACGTCACCTCGCCAGAGCGGATTATGTGCGGTCACTTCCTGCTTTGCTATTGTTGCTTACTTTTTCTTCAGCAGCCGAGGTGTCAGATCCACCTCATCTGCCGGTATTGCCTCGAGTCCCATCACAGCCTTGAGCTGTTGGAACTCTTCGCTGTCAGCCAACTCAAAAGGTGTTTTTCCACCCAATTTGCTGCGTCTGGTACTGTTGATGTGGTTTAATACAAGGATGATGTCCTCCTGTGTATATGGGCTAAAGCTTTTTCCTTTCGGGAGAACATAGCGGATGTACTCGTGGTTCTTTTCCACATGAGGCTTTTGCCAGGATGCCTGTGGATCACAGTAGTAGATCCTTGTCCGCCGCTGACCATCCACAGTAAACTCCATTTCCCTTGTGTGCTTGAACTCAGAGCCGTTGTCCGTCAGAATCACAGGGAATAGCTTTTTGAATGTTTCCAGCCCCAACGCTGCTGTCAGCCAGTCAAGCTGCTCCACCACCGTGTCTGCCTTTCCGTCTCGCATCAGGAAAATCAGCATCAGATTTTGCTCCACAAAGAGCATCGTCAGCATTCGCTTCCCTTTTTCTCGACATCCCTTTACCGTATCCATTTCCACATAAGTGGCTTCGGGATGTCTGGCCATGTAAGTGAAGAAATCTTCGTATGTCCTGTCTCGCCTGTACTTTTGGTTCAGAAATGCCTCGGAGTCTTCTTTCTTTTTCTTCCTTGGTCGGTATCCCACCTTGCGCCGAAGATCCAGATTCCCAACGCTGAGTGTGCCTGAATCAATGTAGTTGTACAGCGTTCGTTGACTGACCGGAAGCTCCCCGCCGTGTTCTGCGTAGATATGCGTCAATGGCTGGCCTTTTTTTATCAAGGGTGTTACCAAAGCATCCAGCGCATCCATTTCTTCCCCTCGCAACTGCGGCTTGCTTCGGGCCTGCGAGTACCGCCGCTTTGCCATTGCATCTGCCTGCTGCGCCATGTAGTAGACCCTGTCCATCTTGCACTTTCTGCGATTTGTGCAGATATTACAGACATAGGGTGGTTTTTGCAGTTGCTTGCACGGTCCGGTGCGGAAGGCTCCGCACACCGTTTGGCAATTCACTTCCCTGCAGGCGCAACACCTTCGGCTGCAGCCTTCTCTGCCGCACAAACCGGTTCGTTTGCAGCTCGTGGCATTGTGGCAACTTTTGCCAAAGGGATGTTCTCCAGGAACTCTTGTCCCATTCTTCCGCAGTTCCTCCGATACATGCCGGCGACTTTTTCCAATCCTTTCTGCTATCTCTGTCAGTGTCTTATGGGCGTATATTCCCGCTTCAATCGCTACTCGTTCCGATAATGTCATTCGACTCATTTTTTCCTGCTTTCCGCAGGCAGTGACCGAAACTATTATATCGCTTATTGCAGAGGTGAACATCACCCTTTGCCCTCTTTTTTACCCCCTAAATGTTACCTTCACTTTTGCAATCAACCCTTTGGATGATCTGAGTATAGCAAATGATATGTCCAATAAACGGGATAGTTTTAACAAGGTAGACAGGAAAGGAAACATACGTTATACTTTAAAAAAAGCAGGAGGGAATCAGGATGGAACCTATTTTTTACACCGTCACGGACATCAACGGCGACTATGCTCAACTGCTCGGCGATCAGGGTCAAGAGCACTCTATCGCCATGTTTCTACTGCCCGAGGGCACCACAGTGGGCAGCCGTCTGAAGCTGGAAAACTTTATTTGGAGCTTGGAAGCGTAAAAAACAGCCCCGCCAATGGCCGGGGGGCATAAGAAAGTAATATTGCTTTTTGCAGGAACGGCATGGCTTCGGTCATGCCGTTTCCTGTTTCATCAGTTCCTCCACGGGGATAAAGCCCACAAGGTCATAAGAGATGCGGACACCCTGTCTGCGCTTCCCGCTGCTCTTGTCAGGCGCTTCGATGTAGATGCCTTTGACAAGCTCCCGCAGGGCGTAGGGTGTCATTTCCTGCAAATCCTCGTATTTGTGTACCCGCTGGATGAAATGCTCCAAATTTTCAATCTGTCGTTCCTGTACTTCGATTTCCTGCTGCAAGGTCTGGATTTCCGCTTTAAGCTGCTCCTGCTCGTCCTCATAGGTCTTGCTCATCAGCGCAAACCGTTCATCAGAGAGTTTCCCGGCCACATTATCCTCATAGATACGGATGAACAGCCGATCAAGTTCCCCAAGACGGCGTTCTGCCTGCGCCAGACGCTTCTTGTATCCCCGGACAGCTTCTTCACTGGACAGCCGGAGTCTATGCTCCATAACTGTCCGAAAATGGGATTCATGCCGGGTTACATAGGAGATTACTGTTTTCATGTGCATCCAGACCAATTCTTCCAGTACAACTGCCCGGATGAAATGGGCCGAACAGGTTCCTGTGTTGCTGCGGTAGCTGGCGCATACAAAATGGTCTTGCCGCTTCTCAAAGTAGTTGGTGGTGCAGTAGCGCATTTTTGCCCCGCAGTCAGCACAGTAAACCATGCCGGAGAACAGGCTGCTCTTTCCGGTTTTTGTCCTTCGATGGCGCTGCTTGCGGATTTCCTGCACCTTGTCAAAGACTTCCTGCTCAATGATAGCCGGATGGGTGTTGTAGAATACCGCCTGCTTCTCAATGGGCGTTTCCCGCTGCTTCTTGTCCCAGATGGAGTTGGTGTAGGTCTTAAAGTTAACCGTACAGCCCGTGTATTCCCGCCGTTCCAGAATGTGAACAACAGTATTGGGGTTCCAGTGGTACGGGTCAGCGGTTTCAGGGCTTGGGGTGCTAATGCCCTCTCGCCGCTTATAGGCGGTAGGGTTGAGCACCTGTTCCGCTTGCAGGAGTTTGGCGATCTGCATCGGCCCCCGGCCTTCCATACACAGCTTGAAGATGCGCCTGACCACAGGAGCGGCTGCCTCGTCCCCAACCCACTTTGTCCGATCCTCCGGGTCTTTGCGGTAGTCAAAGGGGACATTGGTTGTCAACGGGATGCCCTGCTCGCCCTTGGCCTTCTGTACCGCACGGATTTTGCGGCTGGTATCCTTGGCAAAAAACTCATTGAACCAGTTTTTGATCCCCGCAACATCGTTGTCGGTGCTGTTGGGGTCAATGGTGTCAAAGTGGTCGTTGATGGCAATATAGCGCACACCATATTTCGGAAAAGTGAAGTTGATATACAAGCCCGTCAGCGAGGAATTTCGCCCCAGACGGGACAGGTCTTTCGACAGCACAACAGCCACTTTTCCTGCCTCGATTTCTGACAGCATCTGCTGAAATCCGGGGCGGTCGTAGTTGGTGCCGCTGTATCCGTCATCCACAAAAAATGTTGGATTCGGGAAGCGGTGCTCTTTAGCGTATCGGAGCAGGATGTCCTTTTGGTTCTGGATGGAGTTCGATACATCCCCCTTGCCGCCGTTCTTATCATCCTTCATATCTTCCACGGATAGACGGCAATAGAGAGCCGTAATTTTTTCAGTTGCCCGTAACATTTCTGTATCCTCCTTCAAAGGGGCAACTGTCAGTACAGGATTGGCTACTTCTATTGTACCAAGATTCCCGGTATTTGTCATTCATCATCCTCCGCATTTTCTGTAAACTTTTCAGTCAGAATACGCTCCATCTTTCTATCCAGCGTTTCTGTCCCGTCATAGCTGCCCGTGATGGTGTAAATGGTGCCACCGATCTCACGCTGTAAGGTGAACTCCGGCAGCCAGAAAGCAAATGGATTTTTCACTCGGATATGTCCAGTTTCGTCAAACCAGAAATTGTGTCTGGGGCGGTCGGGCGGCAGCGGTTCGGGCTTGAAATAGGGATCGGGATTGGAGAAAAAATATTCCGTTGGCTCGTCATGGTCAGAATCTTCCCATTGACTGATTTCTTCCCAAAGTTCCAAATCATCCGCATCAAAAAAATCATCAAGCAGCTGTGGGTCAAGGACATATTTTTCTTCCAGCTGCCTGATGACATCATCCACATCCATGCGGATGGAATCGCCGCTGCATTGTGCGGCTGCAAATTCCACATCACTCATATTTGCCCACCGCTGCAATTCAGCCCGTGAAGCATCATCAAGCAATAGGAATGAATTAACAGGCTCACCATCGGGCAGCGTATCACCGAGAAGTATTTTTGCAAGTTTCCTTATGAGGTTGTGATCCTCTTTCCAGTTGAGTTCCATTTTTGAAATCCTCCTTAATGATCGAGCTGCTGCTGTTTCCTGCGGCTCTGCTCGGGATTTTCCTGCGCACGAACAACCTGTTCTACCTTGTATTTGATCTGCCAGAGTTTTTTCACCTCCGCATAGATGGGTGAAAGCTCTGCCTGCCCGGTTGCGTATTCCTGTTCCAGACGGTCATGCTCCCTACGCCATGCCGTGACCGGCAATTTTCCGCCCTTAAAATACGGCTTTAATTTGCGCTCTGCCATGTGATACAGGCGGAGTGCATTTTCATTTTCAGACATGAATTGCTCACGCCTGCCTTTCCACTTGATGGCTGCCAGCTTGTCAGCAACAGGCTTTCCATCGGCGTAAAACTGCACCATGCGGAGAAGCTCATCCAACTCCTTCCTGCGGTCAGATTTGCCAGACAAGGTACTTTTCAAAGCGTCAATGCGGTCACTCAACGCAGATACACGCTCCTGCAACTGTTCCGGCGTTGTCAAATTGTTCTGCATGAGATAATTACAAATCTCATTGAATTCTTTGAGATTTCCGATTTTCGCTTTCCGGCTCCATGCTCCTGCGCTGCGGCTGGTGTAATACTCGCTGAGCAGCTGCGCCAGATTGGGGGCTTGCGGTTTGTTCAGTTCCTCATGCGCTTCTTTCAGCCAGTCAAACAGCGCCGTAATTTTCTTTTTCAGCTTGCCGATCAACACATTGGTCGTTTTGACCCAGCGGTTGAAATCGCCCTTATCGGTGCGGATGCCTCTGGCCTCCATCTGGCGGATCGCCGGACCCTCATGGACAGTAGGCAGCTGCTCCACGCCCTGACGCTCATAGCTGCGGTGGTCGATGCGGCATTCCAGCCCTTTCCCGGCAAATCGGGCATTGCACATTGCCGCCCACTGTTCCCGCCAATGTTCCAGCGTTTCCGGTTTACCCCAGTCCGTGGTGGGGACAGCGTTGAACACATAATTTCCTGCTTCATCCCGGATGCGCTCCTCGTTTTCATCCAGGAGATATTCCCGCCGCTGCTTGTTGCCCCATGTCCCGTCCGGCAGCAGGAGACGGATGGGGCACATGACATGAAAATGCGGGTTGGCAATGCCGCCATCTCCCTTGTCGGGGGCGTGAACAGAGAAATCCACCACCATACCCCGGCTCACAAACTGCTCCAATAAAAATTGCCTTGCAAGGTCGATGTTCTCCTGCATGGAAAACTCGTTCTGCAAGGCAATGTCAAAACTGTATGCAAGCTGGGCTTTCCTGCCCCGCTCCGCCTTTTCCACCTCGTTCCACAGGGTTTGGCGGTCTGCGAAAGAAGGCGGAGCGTGGGGCGGCAGCAGAATTTCAGAACAGAGCACACCGCCTTTCCGGGTGTAGTCGCTGTCCTCTCCGTAATACTCGCTGTGCAGCTTTTCGCCGGATCGGTAAGCAGCGGACGCAACAGCGGATTGCCCTGCGCTGCGTTTGATCTGGGTAACATGGAAGTGAAATAGTGCGATACTTATCCCTTTCCTTTCTGGCTTGCCTGATTGTGTGTATTGACTGCCTTCATTAACAAAGCCCTGACTTCCGGCAAGGTAAAAACCTTTTCCATGAAAGTATAGAACTCCGTTTCGCTCAAAACCTTTGACAGCGGTGCAATGCTCTCCACGGCAGCCCCTCTGGTAATGAGGCGGTGCGCCCGTTTCTTCCTGTCTCCCTTCTCATAATAGGATTTCCGGTTTTGCAGCCGCTGGAGCCTGCTGCGCTCCTGCGCCAGCTTCTTTTCTGCGTCTGCGATCTCCTGTTTCAGCTTTTCGGTTGTTGGCATTGTAGATTCCTCCTTTATTTGCAGATAAAAAATACCGCCTGCCTTTCGGACAAGCGGTAAAATTTGCGTGTTGCGTTTCAGGCTTTGGATGGGAAACTGTCTGTGCAAACAGATTGTTTCCCATCCAAAGCGGGCAGGGATAGCCGCATAAGCGGCGCAAGGGGTGCAGCCCCTTGTACGGAACGCAGTGACGCAAAACAGCCCGGACTTCCATCGTCCGGGCTGTCTGCCTCGCAGAGCGCACGCATACAGGGTTTACCCTGTATAGAAGTGCGCCCTTGTTACCAAGGGATATTTTAGTTAACTCAGGTTAATAGCATTGTGCCACATTGAATTTAGTTTGCTGCTTTGACTACTTCATCAATGTCAAGAGAATAACCCAAAACTTCTCCAACGTCCTTGATTTTGCCTTTGACCACCAAAGTGTCGCCAATAGACATTTCCATGACAGCAGCTTTTTGTTCCTCGGTCTTGATATAGCACTGAACCCCCATGATGGCAAACTCATCATCAGTTGGAACAATAGAGATATATTTACCACTGCTATCAATAACATTCAGACGACCAGTTAACTCCACATACTGGTCTTTATATTTCTCTGCTGCCTTTAGTGCGTTTCCGTTAAGATCATCCATCAGCTCAGAGACTTCATATGCTGTATAAGTGATCTCCGGAGTTTCAGATTCCGGCTGTGTACTGTTGGTATTTTCAGATGTGGTCACTTGGGTATCATTATTTCCAGCTTCATTAGACGTTTTGTCTCCGCCAGCACTACCGATTGCACCGATTATGATAATTACAATCAAAGCAATAAACCACGGACGCTTATAAATCGGCTTCTTGTTCTTTCCTCCACATTTCGGACATACCTTGGCGCTTGCAGCAATTTCAGTTCCGCAATGTTTGCAAGTCACCATTTTACTTGCTTTTGACATCTCAATTCCTCCCTACAAAATCGTTGTTTCTTACTTACATGATTGTGTACCTTTCTGTAAGGAAAACATGATCAGTTTTTTGTTCGCTGATTTGTGGGACTTTTCGCTAAAACAGTATGGAAAATCTTGTAGACCCATGATATAATAAATTTATATAAGATTTTGCGCCTTTTACAGAAAGGTACACATTCCTGTAAAAACACCCCCTTTACAACAACTTGGCTTTTTCGTAAATCTCTGCCCGGTAACGAAAGGTAGCAAGGGGCATCCCACATTCCTTTGCTGCTGCCATCCCGGTGATTTCTCCCATTTTCCAACGCTGGTAGACAGAATGGAAATTCTCGGGCAGCGGTTTGGGTGGCCGCCCAAACCGAATGCCCTTGGCTTTTGCCGCTGCGATTCCTTCAGCCTGCCGCTGACGGATGTTGGTGCGCTCGTTTTCTGCCACAAAGGACAGCACTTGCAGCACAATGTCGCTGAGGAAGGTTCCCAGCAAATCCTTACCTCTCCGTGTATCCAAAAGCGGCATATCCAGCACCACAATGTCAATGCCTTTTTCCTTTGTGAGAAAGCGCCATTGCTCCAATATTTCGGCGTAATTGCGTCCCAGACGGTCAATGCTCTTGATATAGAGCAGATCGTCTTTTTTCATTTTTCGCAGCAGTTTCTTGTACTGCGGACGCTTGAAATCCTTGCCGGATTGTTTGTCGATATAAACATTTCTCTCAGGTACGCCCACTTCCCGGAGGGCAATGACCTGACGATCTTCATTTTGCTCTCTGGTGGAAACACGGATGTACCCATAAATTTTCTGCTCGATCTTATTTCCTCCGTTTCTGCCACACAATGTCGTACCCCAGCACATCCGCCAACTCCACCGCCTCGCCATAGCGTAAAGAACCACGCTTTAATTTCCCGGACAGGTTGGGGACGCTGCTGCTCCATCCGTATTCGTCAGCCAAAATCTCCACTACCTCGCTCATGGTCATGCCAGCCCTGACAATATAGGCTTTGATCTCGTTCCTGTAATTCTCGTGGTTGCTCATAGAAAAAGTCCTCCTGTTTTGTTGGCTCTGCGGCGAACAGAATCTATTCCGTGATAAATTCCATTTTCTGCAAAGCATTGTTTTGGTAAAACTCAATTTCAAACTGGAATTTTTGCTTGTAATGCCCTGTTCACAGCACCCGCTTTCCCGTTTTGCTGGTTTGTGTGAAATCAATCCAAACAGCGAATATCCACACGGAACGGTGTACTGTGTACGCTGTGCGGTGCAACGCTCTTTGGTGTGGATGACAATACAAAGATTGCAGTTTGTTCGCTGATTTCACATGGATTGATTTTTACCTGTGTTTTTTAAGCGCCGTTTTTCCCGAATGCCGTTCCTGCCCGGGACTCTCACCCCGGCGTTTTGTTCTCTTTGGTACGCTCATGTCGTGGCGGTACTTCGCCGGAGAACATATCCCATTCGGACGGTCATGTATTTTTCAAGCTGCAATGTCTGGTGACAAGTACATTTTAGCGAAAAAACATGACCATTCCCGTATATCCAAAAGGATGGAAAATACTCTGAAAAAGCAGGAATTTCCACGCTTATAGACAAGCTGTGTTATAATAAAAGAAATGAAGCGGCGGGGAGGCTTGGCATGAATACGACTTTAACGATTCAGGAAAAATTGAAGGATTTGCGGGTGGAACACGGACTCACCTTAGAACAGCTGGCCGACCAGACCGGGCTTTCCAAATCTGCGCTCGGCAAATATGAGAATGACGATTATAAAGACATCAGCCCTTTTGCCATTGTCACGCTGGCAAAGTTTTATCATGTGACTACGGATTATCTGTTGGGTGTGTCAGAACAAAAAAATCACTCAGATACAGAGCTGAGTGCTCTGCAACTGAGTGATGATGCGATTGATGTTTTGAAATCTGGGAAATTCAACCACCGGCTGCTGTCGGAAATTCTCTGTCACCATGATTTCCAGAAAATGATGCTGGATGCGGAGATTTATGTGGATCGGATCGCAGATATGCGGATTAACGATATGAACGCTGTACTGCAAGCTGCCCGTCAGATGGTACTGATGCAGCAGGGAACAACACAAAATGATCTGTATCTGCGGACGCTGGAACTTGCGCAAGTGCAAGAGGACGAATATTTCGGCCATGTTATTTCTGGCGATTTGAAGCTGATCCTTCGAGATATTCGGGAAGCCCATCAAGATGATGTAACTACTGCGGACAGCCATTCTCCGGCGCTGGATGTGCAGCAGAGTTTGCAGGAAGCCATGAACTACAAAGGCAGCGACGGTGAAAAACAGGCCCGCATTTTTCTCGCAACCTTTGGTATTGACTATGATGCGATCACGATGGAGCAGTTTGTCAATATCATCGAGGTCTTGAAGCTGTCCAAACACCTGAAATCCTCTTTTAACCAGCGGGGGAAAACCAACATGACCCATGGAAACGGGAAAAGGAAAAGAAAACGCAAATAGGCAAAAAAATATGCTGGACACGGTTGATTTTAACCATGTCCAGCATATTTCATTTACCCAATCCCGTCTGACAGATGCCGTAAGTGTAATTTTGAGTGAATTACTTTCTTACGAGCACCCGTCTAAATGCCAGGGGATTTTTTATGAAAATCATACTGGAGGAACAATCAGCTTTCCAGCTTGTTGACCGTGCCTTCCCGGTCAATGGTGAGCACAGTGCGATAATCCGGGTCCAAGGTTTTGACCGCTTGATCGATCCGATCCTTGATCTGCTGGTCTCTCTCTTTAAGGGAGAAGGGCACCGCCACGTCGAATACCACATTGGAATGGGTTACACCCCACACCACTCGGAAATCGTGGAGGGACGCCTCAGGATACACCACATGAAGCAATTTGCGCACCTGCTCCCGCAGTTTATTCGTCCGCTCATCTTCGGTGACAATGGGGTCCAAATGGATAACCAGATGGATGCCCAGGTCCCGCTGGAAGTCACGTTCAATATTGTCGATAATATCGTGGCTGACCAAAATATCCCGCTCAGCCGGCACCTCACAATGGACAGATGCAAAACATTTGCCTTCGCCGTAATTGTGGACGGTCAAATCGTGAATACCGAAGATCCCTTCATAGGAAAGAATTTTCTCATAGATGGTTTTGACCAATTCTTCGTCCGGCGCCATGCCCAACAGAGGATTGCCTGTTTCCATGATCAATTTCACACCGGAAACCACAATAAACACTGCCACCGCAAGGCCCAGGAAACCGTCCAAGTTCAGGTCTGCCAACTTGGTGATCACCGCACCCAGCAACACCACCGAAGTGGCGATCACGTCGTTCCGGCTATCGCTGGAAGTGGCAAACACTGTGTCGGAATGAATGGTTTTCCCCACG
>ENA-OPDW01000889-OPDW01000889.1-human-gut-metagenome-genome-assembly--contig:-NODE-889-length-20088-cov-2.678081_pt1 | contig 20088 bp, 14 predicted proteins | sample MGYA00241264_ERZ501508 | MGnify/ENA primary metagenome ERZ501508 (study PRJEB25962, sample SAMEA2042575) | human gut metagenome | biome: human gut; feature: human-associated habitat; material: faeces...
TCTGGAAGCCATCATTGCCGCTGCCGGTACGGATGCTTCGACGCAAATGGAAATTGCGGCGGATGCTCTGCGCTTGCCGCCCTGGGAAGCCAAGATCGGACATTTGTCCGGTGGTGAAAAACGCCGTGTGGCTCTGTGCCGTCTGTTGCTGTCTCGTCCGGACATGCTGTTGTTGGACGAACCGACCAACCATTTGGACGCTGAAAGCGTCGAGTGGTTAGAGCAGTTCCTGCATCGTTTCCCGGGAACGGTTGTTGCCGTTACCCACGATCGCTACTTTCTTGACAATGCTGCCGAATGGATTCTCGAACTTGACCGTGGCGAAGGCATCCCCTGGAAGGGCAACTATTCCTCGTGGCTTGACCAGAAGGAAAAGCGTCTGGAGCAAGAAAAGCGCCAGCAGGAATCCCGCGCCAAGGCCATCAAACATGAATTGGAATGGGTGCGCCAGAATCCCAAGGGACGTCAGGCTAAGGCCAAGGCTCGCTTGAACCGTTTCGAGGAGCTATCGAGCTACGAATACCAGAGTCGCAACGAAACCAATGAAATCTTTATTCCGGTGGCTGACCGCCTCGGCAATAAGGTTATTGAATTCCACAATGTCAGTAAGGGGTTCGGCGATCGCCTGTTGATCGATGATTTGTCATTTACGATTCCTCCCGGAGCCATCGTGGGTGTCATTGGTCCCAACGGTGCCGGTAAGTCGACGCTCTTTAAGATGATTACAGGAAAGGAACAGCCGGACTCCGGTTCGATTGTTCTTGGTGACACGGTCAAGATCGCCGCCGTGAACCAGACGCGTGAAGGATTACCCAACGATAAGACTGTGTTTGAGGCGATTTCGGGCGGTCTCGATATTCTGCAGGTCGGCAAGTTTGAAATGAGCTCGCGTGCCTATCTCGGTCGCTTTAACTTCAAGGGCGGCGAGCAGCAGAAGACCGTGGGTGTGCTTTCTGGCGGCGAGCGCGGCCGTCTGCATCTGGCAGCAACTCTGCTCAAGGGCGGCAACGTGCTATTGCTCGACGAACCCTCGAACGACTTGGACGTTGAGACCTTGCGTGCCCTGGAAGAAGCGTTGTTGGAATTTGCAGGCTGTGCGCTGGTGACCTCGCACGACCGTTGGTTCCTCGACAGAATTGCCACGCATATTTTGGCGTTTGAAGGCGACAGTAAGGTTGTGTTCTTTGACGGCAACTACAACGAATACGAAGCCGACAAGAGAAAGCGCCTTGGTGAAGAAGCGGCACGACCACACCGCATTCGCTTCAAGCCTCTCAAGCACTAAGTCCTGTTCTGTCCTCCGGCGCATTTCTATACGGGAATGCGCCGGCTTGTCCTCATGCATTAGCTATGTCCGCCAACTTCGTTCATCTGCGTTTTCACTCCGAATATTCCATCCAAGACGGTATCGTGCGTCTCGACCCCATCCTTGAAGAAGTGATGGAGCAGGGAGGCGTTGCACTGGGTATCACCGATTCGATGAACCTGTTCGGAGCCCTGCGTTTCTATTCGCATGCGATAGCTGACGGCATTAAGCCCATCGTCGGGTGTGATTTGTGGATCACGAATGCGGTGCACGGCAAACGGGACAATCCGTATCGACTGACGGTCTATTGCCAAAATCATGAGGGTTATCTGTCGCTTTGCGAGCTTCTATCCCGAGGCTGGATGGAGAACCAGTATCTGGGGCGCGGTGAAGTCAGACTCGAGTGGTTGACTCTTGAAAATTGCAAGGGGCTCATCTGTCTGTCCGGTGGCCCGCAAGGGGTGATTGAACAGCATTTGCTCGAGGATAATAAGGGAGAGGCTCAGGTGGCTCTTGAACAGTTGCGCGCGGCCTTCCCGGGGCGTTTTTATTTAGAAGTGCAACGAGCCGGCCGAAAAAACGATGAAGCGGTAGTGGCGCATATTGCCGAGTTGGCTGTTGAGACGGGATTGCCCATGGTGGCGACACACCCGGTACAGTTCCTGCATCGAGAAGATTTCAATGCTCATGAAGTGCGCTGCTGCATTGCCGGTGGATACGTGTTGGCGGATCCCCATCGTCCGAAGCTTTATACGGAAGAGCAGTATCTGAAGACCGAAGAGGAGATGAGGGCGCTCTTTGCTGACATTCCTCAGGCAATCGACAACACGGTGGTGATTGCTCAACGCTGCAATCTGGACGGAGTTTTGCAAAAGCCTCAGCTGCCGTTGTTCCCGACCCCGGAAGGCGTGTCGCTCGACGAATATATGGTGCAGCTCTCGCATGAGGGCCTGGAGCGCCGTCTTGAGTTTTTGTATCCGGATAAAGCGGAGCGAGATGCTCGCCGCCCGGAATACATCGAACGCTTGGACTACGAGCTCAAGACAATCTCGTCTATGAAGTTTCCCGGTTACTTCCTTATCGTGCAGGATTTTATCAATTGGTCCAAACGAAACGGTGTAGCCGTGGGGCCTGGCCGAGGGTCCGGTGCAGGTTCTCTTGTGGCCTATGCGTTGGGCATTACGGACTTGGATCCGTTGCATTATGGGTTGCTGTTCGAACGTTTCCTGAATCCAGAACGCGTTTCGATGCCTGACTTTGACGTGGACTTCTGTCAGCACAACCGTGATCGCACCATTGAGTACGTGAAGCGTACCTATGGTGTGGATGCAGTGAGCCAGATCGTCACGTTCGGTGCCATGGGCGCAAAGGCCGTGGTTCGAGACGTCGGCCGTGTGCTCAATATGAACTACAAAAAGGTTGACGAACTGGCCAAATTGATTCCTCAAAAGCCGGGCCTTGATGTGACGCTCGCAAAAGCAGCTGAAATGGAACCTGCGTTTAAGGAAATGGCTGAGAGGGAGGATTACGTCGAGTTGATGAGCTACGCTCAAAAACTCGAGGGCTTGACTCGAAACCTGGGTATGCACGCGGGCGGTGTTCTGATTGCGCCGAGCAAACTGACGGATTTCTGCCCGCTCTATAACGCAGACGGCAAGCCCGAAAATACGGTCAGTCAATTCGATAAAAAAGATATTGAAAATGTAGGCCTTGTGAAGTTCGACTTCCTGGGACTGACAACACTGACGATTCTGACGAAGGCTGCAGAGTACATTGATCGACTCAATCCTGGCGCCAAATTTGATCTGTCGCGAATCCCGACCGACGACAAGAAAACGCTGGAGCTCTTCCAACAGGGAAATACGGGGGCTGTGTTCCAGTTTGAATCGGACGGCATGCGTGAACAGTTGCGGCAAGCAAAGCCTGACTGCCTGGAAGATCTTGTGGCACTGAATGCCCTTTATCGTCCCGGTCCGATGGATCAGATTCCCCACTTTATTGACCGTAAGTTCGGTCGAGAGAAGGTGGAGTATCTCGATCCCCGTATGGAACCGATTCTGCGCGAAACATACGGCATCATGGTCTATCAGGAACAGGTGATGCTGGTAGCTCGAGCAATCGGCGGCTATTCGCTTGGCGGTGCCGACCTTTTGCGTCGTGCTATGGGTAAGAAAAATGTCGAAGAAATGAAGCGGCAGCGTGCCGTCTTCATTCAAGGTGCGGCAGAACGCGGCGTCACCGCAGAAACGGCAACCGAAATCTTCGACTTGATGGAGAAATTCGCGGGTTACGGCTTTAACAAGTCGCATGCAGCCGCATACTCGTACGTTGCTTGGCAGACGGCATACCTAAAGGTGCACCACACGGCATGCTTTATTGCGGGCAACATGTGTCTGGTGATGAACCAGGGCGAAAAGATGCGAGAGTTGGTGGAAGATGCCCGTGAAATGGGCGTGTCCGTTCTTCAGCCGGATATCAATATCAGCGAATGGTTCTTTACGGTTCCTGACGAAAAGACCGTTCGCTTTGGTTTGGGGGCTATTAAGGGGGTTGGACAGAATATTGTCGAAGATTTGCTGCACGAACGACTGTTGAACGGTCCGTTCTTGGATATTTTCGATGTGGCTGCTCGTGTGTATTCCATGAACCGAAAGGTCCTGGAACAACTCATCAAGGCGGGAGCTTTCGACTCGTTGGATAAGGATCGGGGAAAGCTCTTCGGTAACGTCGAGAACGCCATTCAGGCTGGGCAGGCTGTGGCAGCATCAATTGGACAGGCGAGCCTCTTTGCTGATGAAAACGGTGAAGACGAACGTATCGTCAATTGGAAAAAGGCTGATCGCTGGGACGATCGTACGCTGTATACGCTTGAGCGAGACGCTTTTGGCTTCTGTCTCACGGGCGATATGTTCGATTCCTACCGTGTTGAAGCTCGCAACTTTTCCATTCCTTTTAAAGATGTCAGAGATAGCCGAGAACAACAGACTATCGCCGGTATTGTGCAAAGTGTGCGCACCATTGCAGGCAAGCGAGGCACTTTTGCCGTTGTGGCGCTAAGCGATGGGCAAACGACGATGGATGTCCTCGTGTTCGCAAAAGCATACGAAAATTACAAGAACATGCTTAAACCGGATGAGATGCTCATTTTCACCGGCAAGGGGCGGAAGGATGAGCGCAGCGGAGGCATGTCTTTTGTCTGTGACAGGGTGATCACGATTGAAGAGATGCGAGTGCAAAAGGGCGCTACGCTCATGATTGAGATTGCCGAAGGTCAGGACCTGGGTGCTATTCGTGATGTATTACTAACGGGGCAGGATAACGACCATCCCGGCGTTCCTTGTGAAATCTTGATACATAGTAATGGGGTTAAGGCGGAAGTTTTTCTTAAGAATAGCTACGCGCCAACCGATCATTTGCTGAATCAACTGAAAAATTCAGAGAGTGTAGTCTCAGTAAAATATACGTACTGAAGAAGTTACTTTCGATTTTGGACAGAAGTTACTTTCGATAACAGAGATAGCAAAATTTCAACTTGATTTTTTATGGAAAAATCATAGGTGAGGTCAAATTTGCTAGTCCGATGGGAAGGAGTAGGGAGTTTTGATAAAATCGATCGCAATTCTTGGGGATTGTCTAAGGAAAAAGTCCGACAAACGTCACTGGAAATAACTTCAGTAGAGCCAATATTCTGAGCCAGAATAACAGGAGTACCGCAGAGAATACTTTCTACCCCAACAAGACCAAATGGCTCATAATAAGAAGCCAGAATAGTGTAATCGGCAGCGTTGTACGCTTTCTCCATATTGGTTTGATATCCGATGTCAATAACCGATGAATTGCAGACTTGTGGAGGTTTACCAGTAATAGCGAGTTCAATATTTTCCAGGCCTTCCATACACTTGAGGATCAGAGAAAGGCCCTTTCGCTCGTGACCAGAGGCGGAAGGAAAGAGCACAACGGTTTTGTCGAGACTAAGGCCGAGATCTGTTCGAGCTTTGAGTCGTTTTTGCTTGGAAAAGCACCTAAACCTATCCTCAGAAACGGGGGGATAAGCGGTGACTATTTTTTTCTGATTGATACCGTGCAACGATTGAAGCTCTCGTCCAATGAATTGGGAAGCAGGCAAAATGAATTTAGCTCGTTGGAAGGCGATATCTTCAAAACGACTAATGACTAAATCGTAAAAGAGATGTCGTTTACGATGTGCGGCAAAGCCTCGGTGCGTACCGCCGCAGAATAAAATGTCGCTTTCAGTATTACGGCAAAATCCAATACAGGATTGGATGCTATGATTTCGCAACTGTTTTTTTAGCCAATGAGAAAAATATAAGTCCTCCAACACCCGAGGAATCATTTTTGTAGAACAAGAAATGATTTCGAAATTTTTAACGTAGTCTAGATCCTTGTGATTTTTAGTGAAAATTACAGGAGTAAAACCTTGGTTGGCTAATTCCGTGATGATGCTACGCGCGTGTGATTCCATGCCGCCGCCAGATGCTAGTCGGTTGCAAGCAATTCCAATCCTGTATTGATCCATTATATAAAACCTTTTTTTGGGAGAAGAATAACAATTTTCAGCAAGGGATCACATAGCATCAATTCTTTTTACTTAAATTAGACGTAGCCAACTCCCAGTTTCGCTCAGCATTTTGTCGAGATTCTTCTTTGTGCCATAGGTGCAACACAGCAGTAGCAAAACTTCCAGACTTGAATTTCACTCCGGCTTTCATAAGTCGAATAGCAAGATCCGCGTCTTCGTGCCCCCATCCGACAAGAGATTCGTTAAAGCCATTAACTGAGCTGAAATCTTCGCGCCATATTCCCCAATTGCAACTTCTTGCTTTCCTCCAATTGTGAGGTGTGAGTTTTCTCCAAAATGAGCAATACTGCAAACTAAAGCAAAAAGAAGGTTCCCATCTATTAACAAATTTTTGTTGGTAGAGCTTTCTGAAATTAGAAGGAGACCAATCAAATAAATTAATAAAATCGTTAGATTTTATAATTTGATTACAAAAATACTGAGAAGTTAAAATTCTTTGTCCAGGTACAGACCAGTGCTTCTCAGCTAAATGTCGATGATGTTCAATCCAGTGTGGGGAGGGAATGCAATCACCATCAAGAAGCAGAATATATTCTCCCTGAGTTTGGGAAAATGCTAAATTGCGAGCCGCAGCGGCACGGAAGCCGCTATCTTCTTGCCAGGCATGAACGATGCGAAACTTGGCTAGTGATTGATATTTAGAAATTACTTCTTGTGTTTGAATTGTTGAACCGTCATCAGCAATAACAACTTCAAAAGTTGTATCTGTCTGGCGCATTAACCCCATCAATACCGCTGAAAGTGCATCCGGTCTGTTGTATGTGGTACAAATGACGGAAATAAGAGAACTCATTTTCATTGCACAACAGAGAGTAAATTAGCGGTCACTTCTTCTACGGATGGCCATCGTCCATTTTCTCCCAGGACGACTGCATCGGGGTTCCAAGGGGCGGTACGCTCTGGTTCGGTGACCCCTACGAGGGTGATTTGTCTTGCTCCGACGGCTGCTGCAATGTGACTGACGCCAGAGTCATTGGCGATCACGACTTGAGCTCGCTTTGCGATGGCCGCGAAGTTTCCTAGAGTTGTGGGAGGCAAAATTGTGGCGTCTGGACAGGCCGCTTTAGCCAAAGCCTCTTCGCGCAGAGAGGGAAACACTATCGGTTCGATACCTATATCTCGTAATGGAGCAACAAGTTCATTGAAATGTTCCCAGTGTTTTACTTTGCCTTGATGCTTGCCACGGGCAATAGGTGCAAGGAGAGCAAACCTAGCAGGGATCTTGTATTGCTCAATGAGATTTTTGGCTGCTGCTTCATGTCGCTTCATCAAAACAAGACTGAGACGTTCTGGAACTTTGTCAAAAGCCGGTGTAGCTCCCCAAGATTTAATGGCTTCGTGGGCAACATAGAAAAAGCGTTTGACTTCATGCATGGTTCCAGGCTCAGGAATGCCATTGTCCAGGATAAAAGAGCGCATATCTGTCTTCAGTCCCGTAGTCTTGAGCCGCCCCAATTTGAAGAGTAGGGCTGATCCGAAAGAGTTCGGGAACAACAATCCCTCGGAAGTATTTGCATTCTGTGCAAGGTATCTGATGCGAGATAGATCTTCTGTGACCTTCCCTTCAATAGGATCAAATCGCCACCCCATACCAGCCATTAAATCTTCTGCCCAGCGCTTTCCAACTAGGGCGGGAGTGAAACCACTGGCAGCCAGAAGACGTAAGGCAGGTAAGCACATGCAACAATCGCCAACATGATTGGGAAGGCGGCAAAGAACGGTAGGCATAGAGAAGATTTAGAAAAAGAAAAGTAGACACGATGGTCAGAGGGTGAGTCCATTTCAACTTTCAACCCTCTGTTTCAACCTAGTAAGGTCACATTGTAAAATCACACGGTTGAAATCTGAATAGTTCGAAGGATTCCTTTTGATGAGTCAAAGCACGGAGAACAACACTCAAGACTTTTTGGCAGGTAAACAGCAGGATGCTGTCCGTCGTCTTTTTCCTCGCGTTCTCAGATATAAAAAATGGCTCGCAGTAGCATTGTGTGCCATGGTTGTGACAGCTGGTTCTTCTTCGTTGATAGCTCTTCTTGTTGGACAACTTACTGACAAGGGTTTTTATGAAAAAGCCCCGACGGCAATCTGGTGGGCTCCAGGATCGTTGCTGGTTATTTCGTTGGCGTACGGCTTGTCTTCTTTTACCAGTTCCCTTTTTCTGCAGAAAATTTCTCAGGATGTTCTATATCAATTTAGGACGCAACTTTTTTCTCGAGTGCTGAAATGGCCTGCTGCTACCTACCAGAAAAGGAACTCAGGGACGGTAGTCTCTGTATTTATCAATCAAGCGGGAACAGCGTTGGGAGCTGCTGCTGAGTTGATTGCTACCATTTTCAGGGATTCGCTTCAGATCGTAGCCCTGTTGTGTGTCCTTTTCTACCACAATTGGCAACTTTCTTTAGTGTCCTTTGTGGTAGCTCCGTTTCTAGCACTAATTATTCGTTGGGTAGGAAGAAAAAACCGCAGTTACGGGAGCGGTTTTCAGAAATCCCTTGCAGAACTCACGAGTGTTGTTCAAGAGGGCTACCAAGGCCAACGAATGGTCAAAATTTATGACGCGTACGAGTATGAACAAAAACGTTTTATGACCGCTAATGGGCTCATGCGGAAACTTTCGCTTCGAATGCAGAGAGTGTCTGGAGCGGGTACTCCGATGACTCACTTTGTCAGCATGTGTGCTGTAAGTATCGTAGTGGTTGTTGCGTTGTTGCAAGCTCAATACGGAATGCTCACGTTGGGAGAGTTCATTACATTCCTTTCAGCTTTGCTACTGTTGCTGACTCCTATTCGGCATCTTTCGTCTTTAAACGGTGCAACAGCGCGTGTCCGAGTTGCGGCTGAGAGCATTTTCGAAATGCTCGATGAACTAGAAGAAAAAGATCCGGGAGAAAACGAGCTCAAGAGAGTTCGTGGTGATGTTCGTTTTGAAGGTATCACACACCAATATGCTGGCGCGGAAAAGCCCTCAGTTAGGGATTTTTCTCTTGATGTGAAGGCTGGTGAGACTGTCGCTCTTGTGGGGGCTTCAGGCGCTGGAAAAACAACCTTGATCAATCTGATACCGCGCTTCTGGACTCCTTCGGCAGGAGAAATTTATTTTGATGGCGTGGCCCAAAGTTCGGTGACTCTAAAGAGCTTGCGAGATCAAATTTCACTGGTGAGTCAAGACGTCATTCTCTTTGATGACACGATTGCGGCAAATATTGCCTATGGCAACGAGAGAGCAACGCGAGAGCAGATTGAGGAAGCCGCACGCGCAGCGTACTTGATGCCGTTTATTGAAACTTTGCCTAAGGGACTGGATACCCCGGTTGGTGAAGCTGGGAGCAGATTGTCGGGTGGGCAAAAGCAGCGCATTTCAATTGCGAGAGCACTTCTGAAAAATGCACCGATTCTGCTCCTGGATGAAGCTACAAGTGCTCTGGATACGGAAAGCGAAAAATACATCCAAAAATCGCTGGATGAACTCATGCAAGGACGTACAACCTTTGTTGTGGCACATCGTCTCTCCACAATCATTGGAGCTGACAAGATTGTGGTAATGAAAGACGGCCAGATTTGTGAAGTTGGTAGGCATGAGGAGTTGTTGCAAAGAAAGGGTTATTACGAACACTTGTACAACATTCAGTTTGCTTCTGATAAGGAAGCCATGTCAGTAGCCATCTAAATTATCTATAGGTCTAACTGCTGAAGAGCAAATTTTTGCTTACGGTTATTTTTTAGAAGACAGAGTTTGTTGTGAAGAAAAAAATTCTTGCATTGGCGCTGGTTATTTCAGGAATGTTATCTCTGACCTCTTGTTCTGACAATGAGGTTGCAGATGTGTCGTTAGGTATTTTTACTCTCAAGGACATAAAACTGAATAGTTTTGTTGATCCGCTTGTGCCTGGAGTGACCTGCCACGTTGCGAGCATTGAAGCAAATCTTTCGTTGTCTGATCCGTCGGATAGTGCTGTCAGCTGCCGTCAAACCGGAGAAATTACGCTGGAAATGATTGCGCGGATTAAGAAGGGAAAGACAGGGGAGGTTGTTTTTGAGAAGTCAAAGAGTGTATTCCTTAAAACGCTGAAAATTCGTCGAATCTTTGACGAAGAAAGCCAGACTCTTATGTATCTTTCCTACTCGACACGCGAAACTTCAGGCAGCTTCAAACATAGTCTCTCCACGGTTCCTTTGTGGGGTACAGCGGCGTACGTTTCGCCGCGCCCTAAAACGGGAACCGAGCAACGGAATGATTCGTCGAACACACAATCCTTTTGAGCCAACATTTAACCATGAACAATAAGTGGACCTTGCGTACACAACTAAATGAAATTGGCTGGTTAGCTGTTTTTTTGCTACTGTCGGGGCTACCGTGGCCCTGCGTTACTTGACCGGTTTGCCTGGAACCCAATGGTGGCAGTACCTATATATTTTCGGGGCTGCCGCAGGAGTGTTTTTCATTGGGCATTTTCTATTGCAACTTTTGTTGGTATTGCCGCTGTCACGACTGGGTTCTTGTGTTGGACGGGTGATGGCGTTTGGACTCACCTTCATTCTTTTGGTGTTGCTTGTCACGGACACATTTGTCTACCAACAGTATCGCTTTCACATCAATTGGGCGATGGTAGATCTGGCACTTGTCGGAGGACGAGAGGTCTTTTCTTTTTCCACCGGCATGATCCTAAAGATTGCCTTCTTGGTTGGTTGCTTAGCTGGGTTGTCACTGATATTGGTTTGGTCAACCACAAAGTTGAAAATTAGAGCGATCTGGCCCTGTGTCTGTATCCTGGCGGGGTACCTAGCAGTAAATGCAGTAAGTGCCTACAGTGTTTCTCAAAACGTCAAATCTGTGACGGTCTTGGCCGAACGAATTCCACTCTATTACCCTATCCGAGCAAATACGCTATTGTCCAAATTTGGTCTTGTGGCTGTAGGAGAAGAGAAATTAAGTCTTTCTGAGAAAGTGGGAAGCTTTCACTATCCGCTCAATGATCTTGCTTTCGGAAAGGGAACAAACCTCAATGTGTTGATTTTGGCAATCGACTCTTTGCGTGCTGATGTTGTTGACGCAAAGACGATGCCAAATCTAACCAAATTGCAACAGCGGGCAATGGTTTTTCGGGAGCACTACTCAGCAGGTAATGCAACTCGAGCTGGTGTGTTCGGACTGTTTTATGGACTTCCACCTTTCTATTGGCAGAGTGCCTTGTCGACAAATGTCCCGTCTTCTCTGGTGTCGGGATTTCAACAAGCGGGATACGAAATATCTGCGTTTACGACAGCGACGTTACTTCGTCCGGAGTTCTACGCAACGGTTTTTTCCAGTGTAAGACCTTTGCGCATGGGCTCAGACACCGGTGAGACGGTTGCGGAACGGGATTGTGATAGTGTGGATGATTTTGAAAAATGGTTGGAGCAACGCGATACAAACAAAAAATTCATGAGTTTCATGTTTTTGGATAGCGTGCATTCTCTGGATTTCCCTGAAAACCTAGATGTTCCCTATGACGATTATTGGCAAGAGGTTGATCGATTAAAACTCTCTCCTGACTTTGATCCGAGAGAATATTTCAACCGCTATAAAAATGCTGCCTATTGGCAGGATGTACTGATTGGTCGAGTGTTGCAGATCCTCGAGAAGAACGACCGCCTGAAGGACACGATAGTGATTGTGACTTCCGATCATGGGGAAGAATTCAATGACTCCAAGCTGAACTACTGGGGGCACAATGGAAACTTTTCCGATGCTCAGATCAAAATTCCGCTTGTGATTGCATGGCCAGGAATGCCTGCACAACAAATTACCCATCGCACAACAGCATACGATGTGGGAGCCACTCTGTTGAAAAGAGTAGTGGCAGTCCAAAATCCTCTTGAAGACTTTAGTGTAGGCAAGGATCTTTTTGATCCCAAAGGAAGAGAAGTCTTTTTCGTCGGCAGCTACAACGAGGACGCAATTGTGGCGGGTGACGAGGTGTTGCTCATCAAAATGAGCGGAGCACTTGAGGGGCATAGTCTTAAAGATTGGAAAGAGATTGATGCGGCTCCGCTTAAAAAGTGGGTGCCGGCATATCTGCAGATGCGCGGCAAGTATCGACAATAGAGCGGGGTTAAACAGACAAATGACAGCTGAAATATTGATGGAAGATGAGGATGGTGAAGAGGTCAAACTTCCCGGCCTTCCATCAAACACAAAAAACTACATGACTCCGAGTTGCTATCGACGTTTGCTTGACGAGCGAGAGCAGTTGGTCAACGTTGAACGCCCGAGCATTGTGAACGTGGTGAGTTGGGCCGCAAGCAATGGAGATCGTTCCGAGAACGGGGACTACCAGTACGGAAAAAGACGTCTGCGTGAAATTGATCGCCGCATACGTTTTCTTAATAAACGAATCGAAGGTGCGGAGGTCGTCGATCCTACGAAACGTCCGCCCACGGATCAGGTGTTTTTCGGGGCAACGGTCACCTATGAGAACCTGACGACAGGAACTGAACACACTATTCGTATCGTTGGCATTGATGAAGCGGATCCGGAAAATGGTGACGTGAGCTGGGTGAGCCCGATTGCGCGTGTGTTTCTGAAGCAAAGGGAAGGGGATTGTGTCCGATTGCCTACGCCGGCAACCATTGATCACCCAGCACGAATAGAAGTGCTGGAGATAGTTGCAGTGAAGTACAAATAGCAAAAAGCACTATCCTTGAAGAAGCCTCAAATGAAAAATGAAAAACTTCCCATTAGCGTGGTGCTCTTGACGCGTAACGAGGAGCTTAATATCAAAGATTGCCTTCAAAGTTGTGACTTTGCGAAAGAATTTATAGTTGTTGATGATGGAAGTACCGATAAGACGATTGAGCTAGCGAGAGAGTTTGGGGCTAAAGTCTTCAATCGCTCCCTTGACGGTGATTGGGGAGCTCAAAAAATGTATGCTATTGAGCAAGCGTCGCAACCCTGGCTTTTGCTTATGGATGCGGATGAGCGTGTGTCGGTTCAGTTACGTCAATCAATACATCAGGTATTTTCGGAAGCGAGAGAGAAGAAGGCGTATCGGTTTCAACGAGAGAATCACTTTATTTCTGGCAAGGCGACTCACGGAATACTTAGGCCAGATTGGGTGTTACGTTTGTTGCCAAAGGAAGGAGCGAGAGTTATTGGAAAAGTACACGAATCGGTGAACTCCTCGTTTCCTATAGGCCAACTCAAGGGGCGGCTGATTCATTTTCCTTACAACTCTTGGGATTCCTATTTTCGTAAATTTGATAAATATACGAAAATAGCAGCGGAAAAATATTTGGCAGAAGGAAGAAGTTGCAATTTCGTTAAGGATATATTGTTGCGTCCCCTGTGGGCTTTTTTCAAGGTCTACATTATCAATCGGGGTTTCTTAGATGGAAAGCTGGGATTTATTTTTTCTGTGAACCACTACTTCTATACAATGGCCAAGTACGTGCGGTACTACTACCTGAAAAATCACGGTGGCAAAATTTAACCGATAAAGCAAAGAGGCTCCGATAGGAGCCCTCTTTGTCTCTACCGATCCTCAGTCGGTAAGAAGATGCGTTTGTCGCCATCCAAGCGTCTAGCTACGCTCAGCACAGTTGGGATCCGTTTGAGCGCTCGCATGATGTGCATCAAGTGCAGTCGGCTTCGAACCTGAATCATCAGATTCAAAGATTCTTTACCTTCTTTATTAGGCTCAACGTTGACCCCCACAATAGCCGACCCAGCAGAACTGAGTTCTGTGGCGACTGAAGCCAATGTTGCCCGATCATCGGTGATTTCCAGATCCAGCGGCACAAAGAAACGAGCCTCTTCGGCGCTTTCTGCTTGCCACGCCAACGGCATCCAACGTTGCGGGGCATTTTGCCGTCCGCGCGCAACGTGTTCGCAGTCAGCGCGATGTACGGAAAGCCCATGTCCTTTGCGCATGAAGCCCCAAATATTGTCGCCGGGTACGGGATGGCAACAGGTCGCTAACTGAACGGCCATACCTTCGGTGCCTCGGATGGTCACCGTGGTTTCACTTGCAGGATGTTCCGGTTTTTTTACCTGTAGCAGAGTCTTGATTTGACCGATGATGCCGGCTGCCGGCATGGGCCCCAGACCAATATCAATGTAGAGTTGTTCGCGCGTTCCGATGGATGCATCGCGGAGCACTTCACGCCAAATGGGTTCGGGAATAGCCTGAAGGTTGAGCTGTGCTTCTTGGGCTGCCTTGGCGAGCACTTTACGACCCAAAGCTTCCGACTCTTCAGGATTGCGCGTGCGTAGATACTGGCGGACTTCTGCACGAGCTTTACCGCTGCGCACAAAGCTGATCCACTGGGGATCGGGTTCTGCATCGGGCGCTGTGATGATCTCGACCATGTCGCCGTTCTTCAGCGGCGTGGACAGTGGTTGCTGTTCCCCATTAATGCGGCAGCCGATGGCCTTGTTGCCGACATCGGCGTGAATCTGATAGGCAAAATCTACAGGGCAAGAACCTTGCGGCAAGCTCACGATTTTGCTTCTCGGCGTGAAGACATAGACTCGATCCGGGAAGAGGTCGATCTTGATGTTTTCAAGGAATTCACTGCTGTCAGCACTGGTGCGCTGAATTTCCATCAGACTTTGCAGCCATGACTTCACCATGTTCTGGATACCGCTGGTATCCATGCTGTCATTGTAGATCCAGTGAGAAAGAATGCCCATCTCGTCAATGCGGTGCATTTCTTCCGTACGAATCTGGTACTCAACAGGAGTGCCGTAGGGACCGATGACGGTGGTGTGAAGACTTCTGTATCCGTTAGCTTTCGGTATAGCAATGAAGTCTTTGAAGCGGTTGTGCACAGGCTTATAGAGCTGGTGCAAGGCGCACAAAGTGAGGTAGCACTCTTCGCGCGTACGAACAATTACACGAAAGCCGTATATATCTAGAACATCGGAGAAGGAAGCATGCGTGTCACGCATGCGGTTGTATATGCCGTAGATGGTCTTATCTCTTCCTTGGACTTGAGCCACAATGCCGCATTTGGGTAACGCTGAACGTGTTTCACGCAAAATACGTTCCAGAACAGCCTTGCGATTTCCTCGCGTGAGAATCACGTTTTCGCGAAGAATTTCGTAACGACGCGGGTAGTGGTTGAAGAATGACAGCTCCTGCAGTTCGCGGAAAACGGTATTGAGCCCTAGACGATGCGCAATCGGCACATAGATTTCCAACGTTTCCTTGGCGATGCGGCGACGTTTGTCCGGGCGCATCACGCCGAGGGTGCGCAAGTTGTGCAGACGGTCGGCGAGTTTCACAAAGATCACGCGCACATCGCGGCTCATGGCGAGCAACATCTTGCGAAAACTTTCGGCCTGAGCAATTTCGTTGGACGAAAAGCGTAACTTGTCGAGTTTGCTCACGCCGTCGACGAGTTCAGCCACTTCTACACCAAAGCGCTCGACCATTTCAATCTTGGCGACAGGTGTGTCTTCAAGCACGTCGTGCATGAGACCGGCGCAAATGGTGGTGGAGTCAAGACGCCACTCAGCCAGAATGTTTGCTACAGCCAGAGGATGCGTGATGTATGGTTCGCCGGATTTGCGGAATTGCCCCAGATGCGCATCGTCAGCGTACATAAATGCCTGACGAACACGCTCCACGTCCGCTTTTGAGAGAAACTGACTGCAACGGGCGAGCAGTTCGGAAGAGGTGACGACTTTGGTGACTTTTTCTACGGGAGAGAAAAGAGGGAGGTCGGCTTCCTGACCGACGATATCATCTGCACGAGCGTCCAGATAGGCCGCATCGTAGTCGTCTTCGTCAGACTGACCGGAATGAGGGTGTTGAGGTCGAATAATGCCGGGCAGAGTCGTTGCCGGGGCTGTTTGAGGGGCGGTAAACAGCATAGGACCTTTTCCGAAAAATGATTAAAAATAAAAAAAGCGCTGCCCAAATAGTTTTATAGGATAGGCAGCGCTTGGTTTCGCTTGCGGGCAACGCAACGGTTGTCCGTTGCCCGAGTGAAGCAAGAAATTAGGAAACGCGTTCCAGCATTTCGCGCGACACACTGCCCTGCGCAATTTCGCGCAGAGCGATCACGGTGTTTTTGTCCTTGGCATCAACGCGCGGTGCGTGACCGTCGTTGAGCTGACGAGCGCGGTATGCGGCGCAGAGAACCATTTCAAAACGGTTCGGAATCTTCTTCAAGCAATCTTCAACAGTAATGCGTGCCATTTTCTTTTTACAAAAGTAGGAAATCGTTGCTGCGGGGTAGAGATCAGACAGGGACGCCGAGCGAGATGAACTGTTCACGATGGCGCGCAGCCTGATTTTGAAAGTTCAGGCGCGAGGCTGTCACTACGGAGATCAGTTGCGACAAAGCAACGTCAAAGCTGTCGTTAATTATAACGAACTCAAATTCAGGAGCGTGGGCAATTTCCGCTCCGGCCCCCATCAGGCGGCGAGTAATGGTGGCTTCGCTGTCGGTGCCGCGTTTGTGCAAGCGGGCTTCAAGCGCATCTATTGACGGAGGCAGAATAAAAATGCCTACGGTCCCCTCAAATTGGGAACGAACCTGACGAGCACCTTGCCAATCAATTTCCAGCAGAACGTCTTTGCCGGCCGCCATTCGCTGCTCAATCCAAACGCGGCTTGTGCCGTAGTAGTTGCCGTGCACAAGGGCAGACTCAAGGAATTCTCCGCGCGCTTTGCGCTCTTCAAACTCATTGACGGAAATGAAGTGATACTCGCGACCGTTAACTTCGCCAAGGCGCGGAGCACGCGTAGTGTGGGAAATCGACAGCTCAATTTCAGAGTCGCGCTCAAGGAGTGCTTTAACCAGTGAGCTTTTGCCGGCTCCGGAGGGAGCAGTAACCATAAAGAGACGACCGGCGTGAGCGGTATTTTTCTGAACGGGACTGTGAGACATAAATGCGGGATCCATGCTGTGAAATTCGGCAGAGTGGCTATCGATTGAGAGCTTTCTGAAAGTGGGCTTATTTTAGCCGTTGACGCGGCGAAGAGCGGATGAGCGTATGGGAGCTGTATTTAAGAACGAGAGCGATGCCGATATACTTGCACTGCTTGCGAAATTTCCCATTTTTTCGCAAATGGCGCCTTATTTTTTTCATTAACAGTGATCTCTTGCCAAGACCAGAGTTTGGCGGGAGGTTTCTTCCTTTGCGTTTCCAGCTATGAAATACCACTTCCCGATCGTCATCATTGACGAGGATTACCATTCGGAAAACGTTTCCGGTCTTGGCATCCGCGACCTTGCACAAGCCATCGAAGCGCAAGGGCAGGAGGTCAGTGCCGTTACGACTTTTTCTGATCTCTCAAGTCTTGCGCGTCAGGCAAGCCGTACATCGGCCTTTATCGTGAGTCTTGACGACGACGATTTTTCTGACACCGGTGAAGAAAACGAAGCGATTGCGGAGTTGCGCGCATTTGTGCATCAAGTGAGAAGCTCGAACCCGGATGTGCCGATTTTCTTGTATGGAGAAACGAAGACCGCACCGTCCATCCCGAATGATGTGTTGCGTGAACTGCATGGCTTCATTCACATGTTCGAAGACACGCCTGAGTTTGTGGCGCGCTACATCGTTCGTGAAGCTCGTCAATATCTTGAAAGCCTGCCGCCGCCGTTTTTCCGTGCGTTGACACACTATGCGGCTGACAGCTCCTATTCCTGGCATTGCCCGGGGCATTCGGGAGGTGTTGCTTTCTTGAAGAGCCCCGTGGGTCAGATGTTCCACCAGTTCTTCGGCGAAAACATGCTTCGTGCCGACGTTTGCAACGCCGTGGAAGAACTCGGTCAGTTACTTGACCATACTGGGCCTGTGGCAAAGTCTGAACAAAATGCCGCTCGCATTTTCGGGTGTGACAACCTTTTCTTTGTGACCAATGGTACTTCCACGTCCAACAAGATTGTCTGGAACTATACGGTGGCGCCGGGCGACATTGTGATCGTGGACCGTAACTGCCACAAGTCGATTCTTCACGCGATTACTCTGACGGGAGCTATCCCTGTGTTCCTGATGCCCACGCGCAACCATTACGGCATCATCGGACCGATTCCGCGTTCCGAATTCGATTGGGAAACGATCCAAGAGAAAATCGCCAAGAATCCGCTGATCAAGAATAAGAATGCCAAGCCGCGCATCATGACGATCACGCAGTCGACGTACGACGGCATTGTCTATAACGATGAAGTGATCAAGGAAAAGCTCGACGGCAAGGTGGACATCCTTCATTTTGACGAGGCATGGCTGCCGCATGCGGCATTTTCGCCCTTCTACAGCGACATGCATGCCATTGATCGCAACAAGCCGCGCACCAAGAAAAGCATGGTTTTTGCGACCCACTCTACGCACAAGCTTTTGGCTGGTATTTCCCAGGCAAGTCAAATTTGTATTCAGGATTCCGAAACGGAAAAGCTGGATCGCTCGAGCTTTAACGAAGCGTTCATGATGCACACGTCGACGTCGCCGCAGTACGCAATCATTGCAAGCTGTGACGTGGCTGCCGCCATGATGGAAGGTCGCGCTGGCAAAGCATTGGTTGAAGAATCTATTGCCGAAGCCGTTTATTTCCGTCGTGCGATGCGAGAAGTTGGCAAAAACTATGACGACTGGTGGTTCACCGTTTGGGGGCCGGAAAAGTTGCCGAGTGAAGGTTTCGGCACCCAGAAAGACTGGATGCTGCACGCCAACGAAAGCTGGCACGGATTTGGTTCGGTGGCGGAGGGCTTTAACATGCTCGACCCCATCAAGGGAACGATTGTGACGCCTGGCTTGTCTGTGGAAGGCGACTTCTCCGAAACGGGTATTCCTGCGGCCGTTGTGACGAAGTATTTGGCCGAGCACGGCATCATCGTTGAAAAGACGGGGCTTTATTCGTTCTTCATCATGTTCACAATCGGCATCACGAAGGGCCGTTGGAACACGATGGTGACGGAACTGCAGCAGTTTAAGGATGCATATGATGCCAATTCGCCGTTGTACCGTGTGATGCCGCGTTTCCTCTCTGAATTCCCGCACTATGAAGGCATGGGCCTGCGTGATCTCTGCCAGAGTGTGCATGAGGTCTATCGTGATTACGACGTAGCACGTTTGACCACGCAGATGTACACCTCTGAAATGATCCCGGCCATGCGTCCGACCGATGCATACGCCAAGTTCGCACACGGCGAAATTGATCGCTTGCCGATTGACTCTTTGGAAGGGCGTATCTCTGCTGTGCTGTTGACTCCCTATCCGCCGGGAATCCCGCTCTTGGTGCCGGGCGAGCGCGTCAATTCCAAGATTGTTGAATATCTGCGCTTTGCGCGTGACTTCACTCGCCGATTCCCAGGATTTGAAAGCGACGTTCACGGTCTCGTAAAGGTCAAGCAACCGGACGGCACGATTAAGTACATGCTCGACTGTGTGCGTGAAGACTGATTATTGAAAACCACTACTTAACGAAAAATAGAAAAAATGGCTTTGGATCTTGTGATCTTCAATGACACCCCTGTGACGATTCTTAAGGTACAGGGGGCAGAAAAGTTTTTGGCTCGACTGCTGACGAGTGACGTCACAAAGCTTGCTGTGGGCGGCGTAGAACGCTCGGTGGCAATGAACGCTACCGGCGGTTGCGCGCCGAGCCACTGATACCTACGAAATCATTCTTGCGGGTGACGAAACCGATGCCCTACAGGCCTGGATTCGCCAAGTGAGCGTTGCATTCGAAGCGGAAGTGGGCGTTGAAGCGCTTGCCGGCTTCTATTTCGTCGGCAAGCTTCCTATTGACGGCATATCCCTCCAGCCGGGACATATGGTGGAGAGCCTCGGCATTCGCTTCATTGATATGGGATGGATGTGTCTGGCGATTGGCCCCGAAGCTAACATCAAGGCGTTGAGTGACAACCTCATCAAGGCAGGAGCAAAGAAAGGCGAGCAGACTGGGTGGGATGCGTTGCGAATCTTTGCGCGCGAACCTGCAGCCGGCCTTGAACTTGACGAAAGCTCGAGCCCACTTGAAACCGGTCTTGAAGGTGCTCTGAATTTCGATGATCCGGATCGCATCTTTATTGGTCGTGCCCTGACGGAAGCCCGTTTTAAGGCCGGCAATTATGACCGCATGCAGTTGGTGGCCTTTGATGTGGCTTTCGATCCGGCACTGCTTGTTGAAGTTCCTTACGTTGTACTCAACGGCACGCAATATCCCTGCACATCTATCGCTCGTGTTCCTGA
>ENA-OPDW01000905-OPDW01000905.1-human-gut-metagenome-genome-assembly--contig:-NODE-905-length-19837-cov-6.753261_pt1 | contig 19837 bp, 20 predicted proteins | sample MGYA00241264_ERZ501508 | MGnify/ENA primary metagenome ERZ501508 (study PRJEB25962, sample SAMEA2042575) | human gut metagenome | biome: human gut; feature: human-associated habitat; material: faeces...
AAGAGGGCCTGCGTTTCGCTATCCGTGAGGGTGGCCGTACCGTTGGTTCCGGCGTTGTTGGCAAGATCATTGAGTGATTTTGTCCTTGAACGTAAGTTCCAAGGCTAATTAGCAATTTATAAAGACCTTCCCGTTCCGGAGAGCGGGAAGGTCTTTTTGTTTGTTTATGGCAGCTGCGAACGGCTTTGTTTCACAGCTCCTTTACTGGGTCAGGGTGTTATAGCAGTCTGCAAAGGCGTGCAGAAAGGCGGTCGCTTCCTCTTCTGTGGTAAGGTGGCTCAGGCTGATGCGCCAAGAGGAAAGGGCGTTGCGCCGGTCTTGACTGACTGCAAGCACTGCGCGGGAAGGCAACCCATCGGACGAACAGGCGGATTTGACCGAGACGCATACCCCGCGTGTGTCCAGCTCCCGCTGGAACACGGTACCCTTTACGCCCTGCACGCTCAGGTTCAGGATATGCGGCACAGCGTTTGCCGGGCTGTTGATGCGTACTTTTGGATAGCGGGAAAGCTCTGCACGCAGCCGGTCATTCAGGCTGCGCACAGTTGCGGCGCGGGCTGGCAGCTCCGCAGTAGCCTTTTCCAAAGCCAGCGCCAGCGAGCAGGCAAGGGCTACGGTAGGTGTGCCGCTGCGGTAGGGGGTAGTGCTCTCTCCGCCGTGGATGAGGGGCGGCAGTGCCAGCCCCAGCCGCTTTACCAGCACCCCGATGCCGTTGAGCCCGTAAAACTTATGTGCTGTCAGGCTCATGGTGTCCATGCCCTCAAACTGCACAGGAATTTTCCCCACAGCCTGCGTGGCGTCCACATGGAAATGGCAGTTGGGGTATGCCTTTAAAAGTTCTGCAATCTCTGCAATGGGCTGTACTACACCCAACTCGCTGTCCACAGCGGTCACAGCAACCAGAACGGTGTCCGGGCGCAGCCGCTTTTTCAGGTCTGCAAGGTCTACTGTGCCGTCCGGCAGGATGTCCAGCAGCTCCACCTCGTACCCCTGCTTTTGCAGCGCCTCCAGACTGCCGCTGACAGATGAATGCTCCAGCGGGGTAGAGAGGATGTGCCTGCCTGCTGCACCTCCCAGCGCTGCCAACCCCTTTACGGCAAGGTTGTTGGCTTCGCTTGCACCGGAGGTGTAGATGATGCCCGCAGGCGGTGCACCCAGACAGCGGGCAATGCTGCGGGTCGCCTCGTTTATAGCAGCCTTTGCGGTAGCGCCTGCCTGATGGTGGGCATTGGCATTGCCCGGGTAGCGCCGCTCAGCTTCGCAGAAGCATTGCAGCACCTCCTCGTCCACAGGGGTGTTGGCAGAGTAATCCAGATAGAGCATAGAGCCTCCTGTAATATCAACACATTATAATGGTAGGAAATAAGAACAGGCTCTATTATAGGGCATTCCGTCCAAAAGCGCAACCCCCGCAGCCCACGGCACAGTGTAACCGGCAAGAAAAAGCTGTCAACACCTTGCTGGAAAGCCCAAAATCTGCTATACTTAACAAAAAGGCTGCGGCGTTGCTGCTGCCTTGCCGGAGCGGTTCCGGTTGTTGGAAAGAACACAAAAAGAAGGGGAGGAGCACAATGTTCAAGCGCGAGCGACTGCATAGCTGCTTCTTTCCCATTTTTGTGTGGAGGTCTTGTTCCTGAAATTCAGAGGCACTGCTGTTTCAACGGCAATGCCTCTTTTTTTGGGAATAACAGTATAGGAGGTTTTCTATGAGCGAAAAGATCGATTACTCCAAGGGCGTATACGATGCCAAAAAGTTGGGCACCGGCAGAATGTTTATTCTGGGTGTGCAGCATATGTTTGCCATGTTTGGCGCAACGGTTCTGGTGCCGCTGCTCACAGGCCTGAGCGTTTCCACCACTCTGCTGTGTGCCGGTCTGGGCACGCTGCTGTTCCACCTCATCACCAAAAAGAAGGTCCCGGCATTCCTCGGCTCCTCCTTTGCGTATCTGGGCGGCTTCTCCATCGTGGCTCCCATGCTGGCTGATGCCGATGGCAACTTGACCGTTGCCAACACTAAGATGCTGCCTTATGCCTGCGCTGCCATTGCATTCTCGGGTTTGGTCTATCTGGTGGCCAGCCTGCTGATCTCCACCTTTGGCATCCGCCGCATCATGAAGTTCTTCCCGCCGGTGGTCACCGGCCCCATCATTATCTCCATCGGTCTGATCCTTGCCCCCTCTGCTATCACCAACTGCCAGTCCAACTGGCTGCTGGCCTTTGTGGCACTGGGCACTGTTATCGTGTGCAACATCTGGGGCAAGGGCATGGTCAAGATCCTGCCCATCCTCATCGGCGTGCTGGTTTCCTACGCAGTGGCACTGGTCACCGGCGCAGTGGACTTCCAGAAAATCTCCGAGGCCGCCTGGCTGGGCATCCCCCTGCACAAGGAGGCTATGGGTCTGTTTGCCATTGACGGCAGCCCGGAGTTCATCAGCGCTCTGTTCACCATTATCCCCATCGCACTGGCTACCATGATGGAGCACGTTGGCGATATTGCCGCCATCAGCGCCACCGTTGGCCACAACTATATCAATGACCCAGGCCTGAACCGCACCCTGATGGGCGATGGTCTGGCCACCACCATGGCTGGTCTGCTGGGCGGCCCCGCCAACACCACCTACGGCGAGAACACCGGCGTGCTGGCACTGAGCAAAATCTACGACCCGCTGGTCATCCGCATTGCCGCTGTGCTGGCTATCATCTTGAGCTTCAGCCCCAAGTTTGAGGCCGTCATCAACACTATCCCCACCGGCATCATCGGCGGTATCAGCTTTGTGCTGTACGGAATGATCTCCGCTATCGGTGTGCGCAACGTGGTGGAGAACCGCGTGGACTTCACCAACAGCCGCAACCTGATCGTTGCCGCCGTCATTCTGGTGTGCGCACTGGGCTTTAACTCTGTGGGCGGCGTTGGCTTTACCGTTGGCAGTGTCACCATCAACCTGTCCGGTCTGGCTGTGGCTGCGATTGCAGGCATCCTGCTCAACGCTATCCTGCCCGGCAACGACTACGAGTTTGACGCTACCGCCGGTTCTGATGCTGCTACCAGCGGCAACCTGCAGGTCTGATTCCGGTAATGCGTCCAGTTTTCCATAAGGAAATTTGGGCATCCTGCCAGATTTTAATAAATAGGAATAATTCTTAAAAATATACTTGACTAACTAGGAATTATTCGCTATAATAGAGCCATGGAAAGGGAAGTACACAAAGCCCCCTTCCATGGCTCTTTCTATACCCGGCAGCGCGGCTGCCCAGCATAGAAGCAACAGGCGGGTGGTTTCCGTCCTGTATCATTTTTAACAGATCGAATGGAGGTAAATTCTTATGAAGAAATACGTTTGCACCGTTTGTGGTTATATCGCTGAGGGTGAGATCCCCGCTCAGTGCCCCGTTTGCAAGGCTCCCGCTTCCGCTTTTGTGGAAAAGACCGGCAACACCTACGTCACCGAACATGTTGTTGGCATCGGCAAGGCAGAGGGCGTGCCGCAGGAGATCGTTGATGGTCTGCGCGCAAACTTCGAGGGCGAGTGCAGCGAGGTCGGTATGTATCTGGCTATGGCTCGCGTGGCAGAGCGTGAGGGCTACCCCGAGATCGCCGAGGCCTACAAGCGCTATGCTTACGAAGAGGCTGACCATGCATCCCGCTTTGCAGAGCTGCTGGGCGAGGTCGTGACCGACAGCACCAAGAAGAACCTGATGATGCGTGCCGAGGCCGAGTGCGGTGCCTGCGCCGGTAAGATGGATCTGGCAAAGAAGGCTAAGGCGCTGAATCTGGATGCCATCCACGATACCGTCCACGAGATGGCAAAGGATGAAGCCCGTCACGGCCGTGGCTTCGAGGGCCTGCTGAAGCGCTACTTCAACACCGAAGTCTGATAAGGGTTCCCCAGTTATCTATGCTGCCCGCTGCAAGGACATTCCGCCTTGCAGCGGGCTTTTTGCGTTTTAATCGTGGTGACGACTTCTTTCGTAAAAGTGGAGTACCGGAGCGTCCGCAGGCGCTCCGGTACTCCGAAACAAAATGATCTTAAAGATGCGCAAAGCGAACGCGGCGCGCATTCAAAATCGTCCCGCTACAAAAGAGGCAGCTGCGCAGATTTTTGCGCAGCTGCCGCTTGCATTTTGTGGTGGCTGATACCCTTTACTGGATACCGGTAACGGGGTAATCCTGTGCCTCCACGGCCTTTTTCAGCACTTCATTATCCACCTCTGCGTTCAGGGTAACGATGGCAGTACCGGCTTCGTGGCTGACAACAGCCTCGTCCACCTGCGGCAGAGCCTCCAGCGCCTTCTTGACGCGGGCTTCACAGTGGGGGCACATCATGCCTTCTACGGTCAGGGTCTTTTTCATAGCGGTCTCCTCCTTTTGAGTTGTATCTTCCTCCGCTGCGGGCTGCACAAGGGCAGCGGGCAGGGCAGGGACGTGTTTGGGCGGGTGGTCACGCTTTGCGCTGTGCAGGTCAAACAGGTTCAGCCGCAAGGCGTTGCTCACCACGCAGAAGCTGGAAAGGCTCATGGCAGCTGCGCCGAACATGGGGTTCAGCGTCAGCCCCAAGGGGATGAACACACCGGCTGCCAGCGGAATGCCGATGATGTTATAGATAAACGCCCAGAACAGGTTTTCGTGGATGTTGCGCAGGGAAGCGCGGCTCAGCCGGATGGCGGCGGGCACGTCCGACAGCTTGGAGTTCATCAGTACTACGTCTGCGGCGTCAATGGCTACGTCTGTGCCTGCGCCAATGGCAATGCCGGTGTCAGCGCGGGTCAGGGCAGGGGCGTCGTTGATACCGTCACCCACCATAGCTACCTTGCCGTACTTTTGCAGCTGCCGGATGACGGCCTCCTTGCCCTCGGGCAGCACCCCGGCAATCACCTCGTCCACCCCGGCCTGTCGGCCAATGGCCTCGGCGGTGCGCTGATTATCGCCGGTCAGCATCACAACCCGGATACCCATATTTCGCAGCTCCCGGATGGCCTGCGGGCTGTCCTCCTTGATGGTATCTGCTACCGCGATAACGCCCAGCAGACGACCTGCGCCGCCAAAGAACAGGGGCGTTTTACCCTGAGCGGCCAGTGCAGCAGCCTGCGTTTGCAGCGCAGCGGGGATAGAGACCTTTGTGCCAATAAAAGCAGCGTTGCCGCCAAAAATCTCCTTACCCTCCAGCTTGGCGGTAAGGCCGTTGCCCGGCAGGGCAGTAAAATCGGTAACAGAGGGCAGCTCCAGCTGCTTTTCCTCCGCATAGGCCAGCACTGCCCGCGCCAGCGGGTGCTCGCTGCGACCCTCCAGCGCGGCTGCCAGCGTGAGCAGCTCGGTCTCGGTCACGCCTTCAGCGGGCAGAAGGTCGGTGACGGTAGGCTCGCCGCAGGTGATGGTGCCGGTCTTGTCCAGCGCCACGATGCGGGTGCGCCCGGCCTCCTCTAGCGCCGCAGCGGTCTTGAACAGGATGCCGTTCTTCGCACCAAGGCCGTTGCCCACCATAATAGCTACCGGCGTTGCCAGACCCAGCGCACAGGGGCAGCTGATGACCAGCACCGAGATGCCCCGCGCCAGCGCGTAGCCTACATCCCGCCCCAGCAGCAGCCAGACAAGGGTGGTGACCACTGCAATGCTGATGACCGCAGGCACAAAAAAGCCGGATACGGTATCTGCAATCTTTGCAATGGGTGCCTTGGTAGCAGCGGCATCGCTGACCATGCGGATGATCTGCGCCAGCGTGGTGTCCTCGCCCACGCGGGTGGCGCGGCACTGCAGATAGCCGGACTGATTAGTGGTGGCAGCGCTTACCTTATCGCCCACGGCCTTGTCTACCGGGATGCTCTCGCCGGTCAGCGCGCTCTCGTTCACGGCACTGCTGCCCTCCAGCACAATGCCGTCCACCGGGATGTTCTCGCCCGGGCGCACCACAAAGATGTCCTCCTTCTGTACCTGCTCAATGGGTACGGTCACCTCGGTGCCGTCCCGCAGCAGGGTAGCGGTCTTGGGGGCAAGCTTCATCAGGCTCTTGAGTGCATCGGTGGTCTTGCCCTTGGAGCGTGCCTCCAGCATTTTGCCCACGGTGATAAGGGTCAAAATCATGGCGGCAGACTCAAAATAGAACTCCATCATATAGTGCATGACAAGTTCTTCGTTGCCGTGCAGCTGCGCATCGGTCATGGCAAACAGGGCGTAGGTGCTCCACACAAAGCTTGCCATCGAGCCCATAGCCACCAGCGTATCCATGTTGGGGGAGCGGTGCACCAGCCCCTTGAAGCCGTTGATGAAAAACTTCTGGTTGATCACCATCACGATGCCTGCCAGCAACAGCTGTACCAGTCCCATGGCAATGTGGTTGCCGTCAAACCAGCGGGGTAGCGGCCAGCCCCACATCATGTGCCCCATGGAAAAGTACATCAGTACCAGCAAAAAGCCCAGCGAGGCGATAAGTCGCCGCTTTAGCTTGGGTGTTTCGTGGTCGGCAAGCGCATCCAGCTCTGCGCTGGTGCTGGCCGCTGCGGCGGCTTTTTTGGGGCTTGCGCCGTAACCGGCCTGCTCTACGGCACGGATAATGGCAGCATCCTCAGCGGTGCCTTCTACGCCCATGGAGTTGGTCAGCAGGCTTACCGAACAGCCGGTAACGCCCGGCACGCTCTTTACGGCCTTTTCTACCCGGGCAGAGCAGGCCGCGCAGCTCATGCCGGTAACGTTGAATTGTTCCATTGTTGTTTCTCCTTGTGGTCAGTCTGCCCGGCGGGCGGTCATTTCATCAGTTTGGGCAGCAGCCGGAGCAGCTCCTCCAGCTTTTCGTCACTGCCGGCACGCAGGTCATCCGCCACGCAGCTGCCGATGTGCTGTGCCAGCAATTCCCGGGAAAAGCTGTTCAGCGCCGCATTGGCTGCGGCTACCTGTACCAGAATGTCCACACAGTAGGCGTCCTTTTCCAGCATCCCGCGGATGCCGCGCACCTGTCCTTCAATACGGTTCAGCCGGTTGAGCAGAGCTTTGTGTTCCTCCGGGCTGCGCACTTTGTGGCGGCAGCAGCAGGGGACAGCAGTGTCTGCCGCAGCGTCCGCTTCCGGCGTATCAACGCAGCAGCAACAGTGCTTTTTGGTCTCTTCCATATCGGAATCGCTCCTTTCATAAACCCCCATGGGGTATATTTTCTTGCAACAGCAGTATAGCACATAATATCCGACAATTCAAGTAGGAAATGAAATATAAATAGTACAGCTGACAAAAAATGGTTCGGAAACGCCGCAGGCGTTTCTGGACCATAAATTAAAAGATGAAATTCCGCTGAACATGGCCAGAGCGCACGCGGAGGCCATTCAAAACCGCTGTATATAAAAAACGAGGGAAGCCCCGCAGGCTTTCCCTCGTTGTAAGCTCTTACTTTACTTCCAGAATGCGCGGTGCAAACAGGCTCCACATCTTGCCCCACCAGTACCAGTCGTGGGAAACGTCACCGCCCCAGACCTCCAGATGTGCGGGCATTCCCTGATCCTTCAGCAGATCGGCCAGTGCCTGCGTATCGTCCAGTGCGTCGCCCTCGTAGGCGCCCTGACCGGCACAGAGGATCAGGCAGTTCTCTTCTGCCTTGGTCAATGCCAGCTTGTTGGCAATGCCGCTTTCCTGCAGATAGGCAAGGGGAGAGCAGCGCAGCACCATGTCGTCGCTGTCGGTGCCCCAGAAGCGGGTCAGGTCGTAGATGCCGCCCATGCCCACAGCACCTGCAAACAGGGTGGGACGGCGCAGGCGGCAGTGGACGGCGTGGTAAGCGCCCAAGTCCACACCGGCAGTCCAGATCCGGGTGCCCTTTTTGGCGTTGTTCAGGGTCAGAATGCGGGGAGCCAGCTCAGCGGTCAGGTAGACGAAATACTTTTCCTGCAGCTCGGCGCGGCGGCGCTGGGGCAGATCACCATTCAAAAGACCCTCGCCGTCCACGGCATCCGCGCAGAACAGCTGCACCTTGCCCTCGTTCAGCAGCTGGGCAATGGCATCGGGCATTCCGTTGTTCTCCCAGTCGTAAAAACGGCCGCCGCGGGCGGGCAGTGCCAGCACCGGCACACCGGCATGGCCGTACACCTTAAACTCCATCTCACGGCCAAGAACCGTGCTCCACTCTTTGTAATAGGTACCCTGGATCATAAATCAAGCACTCCTTATTTTATCATTCACCGGCCCGGGCACAGTCGTTGCGCACCGGTGCCGGATTTGGAAGCTATAATCAGATAAACTGGTTGCGCTGCGGGTCGTAATCGTAGCCCACAGCGTGCAGCTTTGCGCACAGACCGGCCTTGTCGGCCTCCAGATCCTCGCACAGCGCATCGAGATCTTTATACTGATCCCGCAGTTTCAGGTTCACCACGCTCAGCAGCATGATGGGATCAACAGGCAAAGACATTTTATTCCACTCCTTGCGGCAAATAAAAAAGCCGGCCACTCGACAAAGTGACCGGCCACATACACCAAATTAGACAGCGCGGGTAACTTTGCCAGCGCGCAGGCAACGGGAGCATGCGTAGACATACTTGGGAGAGCCCTCCACGACCGCCTTGACACGACGGACATTCGGCTTCCAGGTACGGTTGGAACGGCGATGAGAGTGGGAAACCTTGATACCAAAGGTAACACCCTTGCCGCAGCATTCACACTTAGCCATGGTACTTGCACCTCCTACAGTGAAGTATGGAATCAAAATAATCAGCTTGACTATTTTACCAGAGTTACAAAGAAAAAGCAAGCCTTTTTTAAAATTTCTTGCAGCTTTTTGCATTCCCGGTGCTGTGGGGCTTGTGCAGGGCACAAAAAAATAGTATTATAAAAGAAGAAATTCGTTTTGACAGGAGATTTACATGACCACACAGGCAACCTATTATATCATCCGCGCACTGGTGGCGCTGGTGGCCATTCCGTTCCACGAGGCTGGCCATGCGCTGGCAGCATGGCTGCTGGGCGATGCCACCGCCAAACGCGAGGGGCGTCTTTCACTGAATCCCTTTGCGCACTTTGACCTGCTGGGCACCCTGTGCATGGTGTTTGCAGGCGTGGGCTGGGCAAAGCCTGTATCCACCAACCCCCGCAACTTCAAAAACCCCAAGTGGGGCATGGCGCTTACGGCACTGGCAGGCCCGGTGGCAAACCTTGTGCTAGCTTACCTTGGCATGGTGGCATGGAAGGTAATGTACTACTGGGCGCCGGTCAATAACGCTACCATTTACATTGCCATGTTCCTGCGCTATCTGGTGCTGATGAACGTCAGCCTTGCAGTGTTCAACCTGATTCCGGTGCCGCCGCTGGACGGCAGCCGCATTCTACTGGTGGTGCTGCCGCAGCGCATCTACTTTGGCCTGATGCGGTACGAAAAATATATTATGATCGTCATGCTGGCAGCGGTGTGGGGCGGCTTTCTGGATACGCCGCTCTACTACCTGAACAACGTAGTGTGGTCGCTTTTGGGCGCAGGCACCGGGTATATTGATAAGATCGCCTACGCCGTTTATGCCAGCAGCCTTGGGGCGGTGATCTGAGTGGCAGAGGAATTGACCTTCCATCTGGAAGATTTTGACGGCCCGCTGGAATTATTGCTGGCTCTGGTGGCCAAACATAAAATGGACTTGCATAATATCCCCATCCTGCAGCTGATCGACCAGTACACCCGCACCGTGGAGCAGGCTGACCCTGACCCCGAGACCGCCAGCGCCTTCATTGAAATGGCGGCGCATCTGGTGGAGATGAAAAGCTTTCTGTTGCTGCCCCGCAGCGAAGAGGGCGAGCGCATGAAGCAGGAACTCACCGGTCAGCTCATCGAGTACGACCAGTGCCGCCGCATGGCGGCTCTGCTGCGCGCAAAAGGGGAGGCTGCCCCGGTATTCGTGCGCCGTCCCATGGAAGTGGAGTGGGATAACACCTACGCATTGCACCACGCCCCGCAGATCTTGGCGGACTACTGGCAGGCGTTGGCAGGCCGCACCAAGACCCGCCGCGTACCCACTCAGCAGCAGTTTGAGCCGCTGGTCACCGCGCCCATGGTATCGGTCACCAGCCGGGTGGTGTACATCCTGCGCCGGATGCTGGGCGGCACCGTGGCAAAAATGGAGCAGCTGTTTTCCCGCAGCCAGAGCCGCAGCACCAACGTAGCTACCTTTCTGGCGCTGCTGGAACTGGTGCGCGGCGGACGCATCGCGCTGGACGACCGGGGAGCGCTGACCATGCGCCGCACCCGCCCGGAACGCAATAAGGAGAACCCATGAACCAGAAACAAACCCTTGCCGCCGTGGAGGCTATGCTTTTTGCCTGCGGCGACCCCATAGGTGCCGATAAGCTGGCACAGGCGGTGCAGCTGCCCCAGTCCAGTGTGGATGCCGCACTGGAGACCCTGCACACCCGCTATCAGCGGGAGGACAGCGGTCTTTGCCTACTGCATCTGAATACCCGGTGGCAGCTGGCTACCAAGACCCAGTGGGCAGACTGTGTGCGCCGCGTGCTGGACAGCCGCCGTGCCGTACCGCTTGGCCCTGCGGCCATGGAGACCCTGACCGTCATTGCCTACAACCAGCCAGTGTCCCGCGCCTTTATTGAGCAGGTGCGCAGCGTGGATTCCTCCTCCAGCGTGTCCGGTCTGCTGGAAAAGGGGCTCATCGAGGAAGCCGGACGTCTGGATCTGCCGGGTCGCCCGGTCAGCTTCCGCACCACCGATACCTTTTTGCGTGTGTTCGGCCTGTCCAGTCTGGCAGACCTGCCGCCGGTGCACAGCGATGCACCGGCAGATGATCCGACCGAAAGTGAGGGCTGATCCATGGGCATGGTTCTTTCCGCAGTGGGCGCTTGTCTGCTGTTCATCCTCAAGGTGGCGGGCATCCTGCTGCTGATTTTGTTGGTGCTGGCGGCGCTGTTGCTGCTGTGCCCCTTCTGCGCGGATGTCTGCTGGCAAAACGATACGCTTACCGTAAAGGCCGGGGCACTGGGCATCACTTTTCCGGTGTTCCAATACCCAAAGCCGGAACCTCCCGCCCAGCCGGAGGAGCCCAAGGGCTTTACCGGCAGACTGAAAGCAAAATTCCGCGCATGGCGTGCGGAGCGTAAGCGCAAAAAAGCTAAAAAAAAGGCTGCGCAGCCCGCAAAGCCTAAAGCCGAAAAGCCGCCCCGCCAAAAGGCAAAGATCACGCTGGATGTGATCTGCACCATGCTGCGGGGCGTGGGTACGCTGCTGCGGGCGGTGTTTGGCGCGCTCCGCTTTACAAAGATCTCGGTCTGCCTTGGCGTGCGCGGGGACGACCCCGCCGAAGCTGCCCGCAATTACGGCAAGCTGCAAGCGTGGCTGTACCCGACCCTTGGCGTGCTGGACCACTTTTTCTTTCTGGAATTTGACCAGCTGCGCGTTCTGCCGGACTTCGGCAGCGCCCAGCCTACTGTGCCGGACAAGGTGTCCTTCCGTGTCAGCGCACAGGCGCTGTTCATCGTCATTGCCGCCGTGCGGGTGCTGTACGAGTTCTGGCGTAAAAAAGTATTGGACATCTTTATATAAAGTGTGGTACACTAAATCTATATCAGAATGCTTTCCGGCGGCCTGCTGCCTGCACGGATGAATAAAGGAGAGTTGTTTTATGGCAGAGCATCCTATTCAGGGCCTGATGAACGTTACGATGGAGAAAATTCACCAGATGGTGGACTCCAACACCATTATCGGCAAGCCCATCACCACCGAGGATGGCATCACCATCCTGCCGGTGTCCAAGGTGAGTTTTGGTTTCGCCTCTGGCGGTACCGATTTTAACGGCAAGAACGCTGCCAACAAGGATCTGTTTGGCGGCGGCTCCGGTGCTGGTGTCAACATTCAGCCGGTGGCATTTCTGGTCATCAAGGATGGCTGCGTGCGCACCATCCAGCTGTCGGATAGCTCCAACAGCATCGACCGTGCCCTGACCATGCTGCCTGAGCTGGTGGAAAAGCTTACCACTCTGGTCAAAAAGGACGCCAAGGCACCCGCAGAGGAGCCCAAGGCAGAGTAACCCTTTACACAAATCAAGCCGCAACCGCAGGCCTTTTGGTCTGCGGTTTATATAGCCGCGCACTGTGCCCCGCAAAAACAGGGGAGCGGTGCGCGTTTTGAGCGCCGTGAGGCGCACAAGGAGTAATATTATGGCAGAAGAACGTATTCAGAAGATCATGGCCGAGCAGGGTCTGTGCTCCCGCCGCGCCGCCGAGCAGATCATTGCCGAGGGCCGCGTCAAGGTGAACGGCCACCCGGTCAAGGTGGGCGACAAAATGGACCCCAACCGTGACGTGCTCCATGTGGATGACGAGCGCATCTACATCCAAAAGAATCAGCAGTTGTATTATCTAGCGCTGTACAAGCCCCGTGGCTATGTGACCACCGCTAGCGATGAGCTGGGCCGCAAGACCGTGATGGACTTGGTCAGCGACATCCCCGCCCGCCTGTACCCGGTGGGTCGTTTGGATAAGGACAGCGAGGGTCTGCTGCTGATGACCAACGACGGTGCCTTTGCACAGGCCGTCACCCATCCGTCCGGCGGTATCTCCAAGCTGTACCGCGTTACCGTGCAGCCCCGCGCCGACGAGGCCACCATCCTCAAGCTGAGCAGCGGCGTCGTGCTGGACGACGGCACCAAGACCATGCCCTGTGCCATCAATGTGGTCACTGACGAGCCCGGTCGTACCGTGATGGAGATGACCCTGAAGGAGGGCAAGAACCGCGAGATTCGCCGGATGTGCGAGAGTGTGGGTCTTGAGGTGGTGCGCCTGAAGCGCAACGCCGAGGGTGTGGTCAAGCTGGGAATGCTCAAGCCCGGTACCTACCGCGAGCTGACTAAGGCCGAGGTGAACGGTCTGCGTGCCGCAGCGGTCAAGGGTCGTGCACAGACCCGTTCTGCTGCGCAGCAGTCCAAGGCTGCCGAACGCCGTCCTCGCGGCCCCGTGGGCAAAAACACACCCCGTAAGCAGAAGTAAGGAGTTATCGGATCATGGAACGAGAAACTCTGAAATCCCGTCTGGGTTTTATTCTGCTTTCCGCAGGCTGTGCCATCGGCATCGGCAACGTGTGGAAGTTTCCGTATATTGCAGGTCAGGGCGGCGGCGGTGCTTTTGTACTGTTCTACCTGATCTTTCTGGTAATTCTGGGTCTGCCTATCATGACCATGGAGTTCGCCGTGGGACGTGCCTCCCGCAAAAGTCCGGTGCGGGCGTATCAGGCGCTGGAAAAGCCGGGGCAGAAGTGGCACATCCACGGCTACTTCACCCTCATCGGCTGCTACCTGCTGATGATGTTCTACACCACCGTAGCGGGCTGGATGCTGCACTATTTCTACATGACCGCCGTCGGCAAACTGGCGGGGCTCAACGCCGAGCAGGTGGCCGGTAAGTTTACCGAAATGCTGGCCAGCCCCGCTACTATGACCTTCTGGATGGTATTTGTGGTGGTAGTGAGCATTCTGGTGTGCGCCAAGGGTCTGCAAAGCGGTCTGGAGCGCGTGACTAAGGGCATGATGATCGCCCTGCTCCTCATTATGGTGGTGCTTGCCGTCAACAGCCTGTTCATGCCCGGGGCAAAGGAAGGCCTTTCCTTCTTCCTTGTGCCGGACTTTGCCCGGATGCAGGAGGTGGGCGTGGTCAACACACTGGTCTCCGCTATGAATCAGGCCTTCTTCACCCTGAGCCTTGGCATCGGCGCCATGTCCATCTTCGGCAGCTATATCGGCAAGGAACATTCCCTGCTGGGCGAATCTGTCCGCATTGTGGTGCTGGATACCTTTGTAGCCATCACCGCCGGTTTGATCATCTTCCCGGCCTGCTTTACCTACCATGTGGACCAGACCAGCGGCCCCAGCCTCATCTTCATCACCCTGCCCAACATCTTTGCCAATATGTCCATGGGTCGGCTGTGGGGCAGCCTGTTCTTTTTGTTCATGGCTTTTGCAGCCATGTCCACCGTGCTGGCAGTGTTCGAGAATATCATCTGCTGTGGCATGGAACTGACCGGCTGCAGCCGTAAAAAGTCCAGTCTGGTGAACCTTGTGCTCATCATCCTGCTGTCCATGCCCTGTGTGCTGGGCTATAACCTGTGGGCATGGGATGGCTTTGCAGTGTTCGGCGGTGCTGTGCTGGATGTAGAGGACTTTCTGGTCAGCAACCTCTTCCTGCCGCTGGGCAGCCTGGTATATCTGCTGTTCTGCGTTACCCGCTACGGCTGGGGCTGGCAGAACTACAAAAAAGAGGTCAACACCGGCAAGGGTCTCAAGGTGCAGGACTGGATGCGCGGCTACCTGACTTATGTGCTGCCGCTCATCGTGGTGTTCATCTTTGCATTTGGTCTCTACGACAAATTCCTTGCATAAGTGATCCCGGCGTCTGCTCCGTCTTTGATTGACGAACAGGCGGAACAAGTGTAATATAAAAGCATATAGGGTGCTTCTCCCGGCGGGAAACACTGCTATATGCTTTTTTGTATTCAAAAAGGAGGAAACACACCCATGCACATTCTGGTCTGTGACGATGATGCGGCCTTCGCTGCACAGATGGACGAGTACATCTCGGAATGGTTCCGCGCCCGGGAGATTCAGGTGCAGAGCACCGTCTGCACCAGCGGCGAGCAGCTGCTGGCTACCCCGGAGCTGGAACGCTACCAGCTGGCGTTTCTGGATGTGGACCTGAAAACCACCGATGGCATTGCGCTGGGGCGCAGGCTGCGGCAGATCGCCCCGGATATCGTGCTGGTGTACATTTCGGCTTATCTGGAATTTGCCCCGCAGGGCTACACGGTCAACGCTTACCGCTACCTACTCAAGCGGGATATTGCCGCCCAGCTGCCCAGCTGTCTGGAGGATATCTTTTCCGGCATGACCGACCCCAGAAAAACGCTGGAGGTGCACCACAATCGTACCACCAGTGAGATCCCGCTGGATCAGATCTATTATCTGGAAAGCGCTCTGCGGCAGATCAACGTCTACGGCGATATTCCGCACCAGCCCATCTGCACCTTTTACGGCAAGATCGCTGATCTGCCCGCCATGCTGTACGAAAACGGCTTTTTGCAGGTAGGGCGCAGCGATGTGGTCAATCTGCAATATGTGCGCTCCATCCGCAACTATAAGGTGGAGCTGCGCAGCGGGGTAGAACTGAGCGTCAGCCGACAGTACTATACAGCCATCCGCAGCGCATGGCTGGAATGGAAGGGGCAGTTCGGCGATGAATGAAGAATTCTGGCGCTGGTATATGTACGGCCACTGGATCTGCCTTGCCCAGTGGCTCGGCTTTATCATGGTGGAATATGCTTACCTTGGCAAGGGCAGGGTAAAGCACCCTCTGGTGTGGTCCGGTGTTATAACCATGCTCACGATGACCCTCTCGGTCGTGTACAACTTTGGCTTTTTTACGCCGAGGGCAGTGGCTCTCACGATCCTTTTTCTGTTCATCACCGTCATGCTATTTGGCGGCACACCGGGTCAGAAGTTTACCGCCTGCCTGATCAACGGTACCATGTGCCTGTTGGTCGAAAACAGTATGAGGTATGTCATATCATGGATCCTGAAGTGTGAACTGCAGCAGGTCATCCAACGCGCAGACTGTCTGATCATCATAGCGGTGGCAAATATGGTGGTGGGCGCAGCTGTGGCCTTTTTGGTAGGCAAGTGGCGCAGGCGCAATGCACTGGAGCCTTTGCAGGCGCTGACCATGAGCTTTTTTCCGGGCGTGGTCGTGGTGCTGAACATCCTGCTCATGCTCACAGATAACAACAAAAGGGCCACCATGGCCACAATGGGGATGACAGTGGGGCTTACGGTGGCCGTCATGGTGCATCTGTGTATCGTGGCTATGTTCAACGATCAGGTCATGCAGCGGCGCAGCCTGCATTTTCAGGCCGAACTGGAGCAGCAGCGGGCTTCGGCTCTGCTGGATTCCTACACCGCCCAGCGCCGCCTGACCCACGAATTCACCAACCATATCGGTGCGTTGCGTGCCTTGCTGGCACAGGGAGATGTGGCCGGTGCGCAGGACTATATTGCCGGTGTGGATAAGGCTGTGGCGGCAAGCACTACCATTATGGATACCCACAACCCGCTGTTGGACTCCATCCTGACTCGCAAGTACGAGGAAGCCACCCGGCAGGGCGTAAGCGTGTATTTTGATCTTTGCGACCTGCGGGATTTCCCCTTGAGCGGGGTGGATATGGTCACCGTGCTGGCAAATCTGCTGGATAACGCCATCTGTGCCGCAGCGCAGGCATACCCACCGGAGGTGTATGTGCGGGTGCGAAAAACGGAGGAGGAATACCTTCTCTCGGTGCGCAACCGGGTGCAACGGGATGTGGAGCTGCCGCCGGATGGGCAGCTGCCCCGCACCACCCGCAAGGAGCCCGGCCACGGCATGGGGCTTTCCAACGTGCGGGACGTTTTGCTGCGCCACGGTGCGGAGTATACCCTGAGCTGCCGGGACAATTGGTTCCGCTTTACCTGTGCGGTGCCCACCGGCAATTCATGACATCTGCACCGTCAGAATATGACAATTTATGTGCAACAGAAGCGTAACTCTGCTATACTGAACCCAGTAAAGGAAGCCTTCCGTGCGGACATGGTCACGTTGCGGTGGGAGGGGGGGAATACCCTTCTTTTTAAAAGCTTTGTTGCTGGATGGAAAAACAGCCTGCGGTGCGTGTAAGCAGGCTGCCTACCTTTGCTTTTTTTGGGCTGTGCAGGAATGCACAGTACCTTGCTGACGGGACTTTCTGCGGTGGGCCTTTTGGGGGTTGCAGTCGATAAAGTTTCTCGATGCGTCGCAATTCCGGCGCTGCCTGCTGTACGGAAATGGTATAGGCAAGCCGGGGTATCGTGCGCTGCAAAGAGTCCCGTCAGTTTTCTTTTGCACCAAAAAGGACTGCTGTACATGGGTTTTGCCCAGTATAGCAGTCCTTTTTATCTATTAAATCATCGTATCTGCCAGTCAGCAGAAAGCCGACCCGCCGCGCGACTGTTTCGGTAGAAAACCAGCGCGGCAGCTGCGGTTTCCCTCTGCGTCCCTCCCATGAAAAAGCAGCTCAGCCAAGCCCGCAGGCTTGGCTGAGCTGCAATACTAAAATGCAATTCCTTAAACTATACGCAGAGCGAAGCGGAGCGCATTTAAAATCGTAAAAAGCGCAGTTACTCCGGCTTTACCTGCAGCTCCTGCTCGCAGTAGATGCAGCGGTACTTGCCGTTGGAGCTCAGCTCAAAGATCTGGTCACATTCTTCTTCAATGCTGGAGATGCAGCGGGGGTTCTTGCAGCGTACAATGTTCACCAGACGCTTGGGGGGCTTGGGCTGTTCCTTGCGGACAGCCTTGCCGTTTTCAATAATGGTCACGCTGATGTTCGGGTCCAGATAAGCCAGCACATCCAGGTTCAGCCAGGAGGCGTCGCCCTCTACCTTGATGATGTCCTTGCGGCCGCTGGCCGTCTTTTTGCTGCGGGCGTTCTGGATCAGCGCCACGCTGGCAGTGCGGTTGCCCGCAATGCCCAGCAGATCCATCAGACCAACGGCAGTACCTGCCTTGATGTGGTCGATGACAATACCGTTCTGAATCTCGTCAATATTCAACATATCAGTTCTCCTCCTTCGGTGCTTTGGGGTCTGCAAGCCCCAGCAGGGTCATGATCAGTGCCATGCGGACGTAAACGCCGTTCTGCACCTGTTCAAAATAAGCGGCGCGCGGGTCGTCGTCCACGTCCAGCGCGATCTCGTTCACACGGGGCAGGGGGTGCAGCACCGCCATGGTGGGCTTGGCCTGCGCCATCTTTTCGCGGGTCAGCACATAGCTGTTCTTCAGGCGGATATAGTCCTCCTCGTTGAAGAAGCGCTCCTTCTGCACGCGGGTCATGTACAGGATGTCCAGTTCCGGCATGGATTCCTCCAGACTGCGGGTCTCCTTGTAGGGGATGCCGTTGGCCTCCAGCACGTCGTTGATGATATAATCCGGCACCCGCAGCTCCTCCGGGCTGATCAGCACAAAGCGGATGTTCTTGCAGCGTGCCATGGTCTTGAGCAGGGAGTGGACGGTGCGGCCGAACTTCAAATCACCGCACAGGCCAATGGTCAGATCATCCAGTCTGCCCATGCGGCGGCGAATGGTCATCAGGTCGGTCAGGGTCTGGGTAGGGTGCTGGTGACCGCCGTCACCGGCGTTGATCACCGGAATGCGGGAGTAGCGGGAAGCACGCAGCGGTGCACCCTCTTTTGGGTGGCGCATGGCAACGATATCGGCATAGCAGGAAACCACCCGGATGGTGTCGGCCACGCTCTCGCCCTTGGTGGCGCTGGACACGTTCTCGCTGGGGAAGCCCAGTACATGGCCGCCCAAGTTCAGCATAGCCGCCTCAAAGGACAGGCGGGTGCGGGTGGAGGGCTCGTAGAACAAGGTGGCCAGCTTTTTGTGGTTGGCAACCTCCTGATAGGCAGCAGGGTCGGCGCAGATACGGTCGGCAAGATCAAGCAGCTGTGTGATCTCCTGCTGGGTAAGATCCAAAGGATCGATCAGATGACGCATGGACAGTATACCTCCGTTTAAAGTAGTTTGCGTAAAATGGAAAAATCAAAAAAGTTTGTGTAGTAGCTCAGCGAGCGCATCACCGGCCTGCACAAACGATTGAAACACACTTCGTCCAGCAGCAGCATGGCCTCACCCGGGGCAAGACGCATGGCTGCGCGGATGGCCTCGTCGCCGCAGCTGGCCTTCAGGTGCGCCACATTGGAGGAGATCTGCTGGTGGCACTCCTGCTCCAGGATCTCAAAGATGTCGCCGGTCAGGTCGATGCGGGTGTAGTCCCGGTTGCCGAACAGGCTGCGGGGCAGGTAGTCGATGGAGTAGATCACCGGGGTGGTATCGGCAAGGATACGCTTTTTGATGCAGATCACCTCATCGCCGACCTCCAGCGCCAGCGCGTGGGCCATCTCCTCGCCTGCACGAAGAAGCATCACCTGAATGCCGTCTGCATGGGGGTAGCTGCCAAAGCTGCGGATCAGCGGGTAGTACTCCAGCTTCTGGTCCAAGCGGCTGCGCAGCCCCAGCACAGCACGGTTCACTACCGTGCCAATACCGCGCACCCGTTCCACATAACCGGCGCGCTCCATCTCGCTCAGCGCGTCACGGATCACGGTGCGGCTTACCCCCAACTCGGTGGCAAGGTCTACCTCGGCGGGCAGGCGGTCGGCTTGGGCATAGCGCCCGTTGGTCAGCTCCTCCAGCAGGCTTGCAACAACGCGGTCACTGATCACAGCGCCGCCCAAGCGGCTGGACGATGCCAGTGCGGGATCTTTCATGGATGGTTCCTCCGTTTCCGGGCGGCAGCGCCGCCCCGAACTTCATACGAACGGGCCGGGAGGATTCCTCCACAGCCCCTTCTCTCTTATTATAGCATAATTTGACATTTAGAAAAGCGTCATTTATACTGGAATCTGCTGAAAAGTACGATTTTATTTTGGAGGGCATAGTACAGATGGACTATTTTCTGCAAAAAGTAGGCGGCCGGCCCGCCCGGCAGGCTGTCACCCTACGGCGCTGCACCCCTGCCGAGGCACCGGCGGTGTTCGCGCTGCAAAACGAAGTGCGCGCCGCCATGCCGCACCCGGAGCAGTTCGTGCCGGATACGCTGGAAAACATTACCGGTTATCTGCGCACCGGGGTGTGTATCGGTGCGTGGCAGCAGGGGCGGCTGGGGGCCTACCTCATCCTGCGCCTGTGCGGGCAGAGCAGTGAGAACTACGCTGCTTTTCTGGGCGTGCCGCAAAGTCAGTGGCAACACTGGGCCAACGCAGACAGCGCAGTAGTGCACCCGGACTGGCGGGGCAACGGCTTGCAGCGCGCCATGCTGGA
>ENA-OPDW01000911-OPDW01000911.1-human-gut-metagenome-genome-assembly--contig:-NODE-911-length-19746-cov-4.500076_pt1 | contig 19746 bp, 14 predicted proteins | sample MGYA00241264_ERZ501508 | MGnify/ENA primary metagenome ERZ501508 (study PRJEB25962, sample SAMEA2042575) | human gut metagenome | biome: human gut; feature: human-associated habitat; material: faeces...
ATGATATTTTAGATGCTAAAAATGATGTCGAATATAATGTAGAGAATGTTAATAATATTGGAAAAGTTCTAGATGTAAAAAATACAGGCTGGTTAGATGAGAGTACACATTCATACAGCGCATCACTTATTAAAATAGTTAAAGCAAACTATGGTAGATATTTTGTGGCAAAAGCATATGTGAAAGTTCCATATAAAAATGCAGCTTCAGAATATGTTTATTCTGCAGATGGTGGTAGTTATGCTAATTCAGTAGAAAGATCTATTTCAGATGTTGCAAAAGCTATTAAAGGCAATGGTGAATATGATGGAATAACTGATGACACAATAAAAAGCTTAATTGATAGTTTTATAGTAACAAAATAGTAACAAAGGAGTAGTAATTATGAAGAGTGAATATACAAGTCCTAGTATGGAAATATTTGAATTAGAAGAAAATGATATTATAACAACTAGCGTTTATAATGATGATTGGACAAATCCTGATAATTTGTTAAATAATGTAGATGGGTCAGACTGGTCAAAATTCCACTAAAACGCAGTACTAAATAATTAAATAAAACAAGCTGTGCTTTAACATTAAAGCACAGCTTATTTTTTGTCCTCATTACTATCATCTTCCCCTAAAGGTCTATAACAATGTTCAATAAATGCGAAAGGCCAAAAATCAGACAAACCAGCCGGATTGTCGACTTATTGTATGGGTGTATTACTTGATTTGAAGGGCAAAAAAATGTATACTAGTAGTTACCCCGAAGGGTACGCATTTAACCTGATAAGTTACGAAAACATAGGAGGCAAAAATGATAACATTAAGTAAAGGCGGAGCATACCTTATTGGTGGCACAGAAGTTGTAGAAACAGGTGCAGGCTCAGAAGAATTACTAAAGAACAAGTTAGGGGATAAATACCTTACAAAAGAAGATGCTGCAAAGAATACTATGGCATATGGTATTTTGAACGAACACAAGCTTCAGATTAAGTTTGATAAGCTTACTTCCCATGATATTACATTTGTTGGAATCATTCAGACAGCAAGAGCTTCAGGATTAGAGAAATTCCCAATTCCTTATGTGCTTACAAACTGTCATAACAGTTTATGTGCTGTTGGTGGAACAATCAACGAAGATGACCATATGTTTGGACTTACATGTGCTAAGAAATATGGCGGAATTTATGTACCACCTCACCAGGCAGTTATTCATCAGTTTGCCAGAGAGATGTTAGCAGGTGGCGGAAAGATGATTCTTGGTTCTGATTCACATACACGTTATGGTGCTCTTGGTACTATGGCTATGGGTGAAGGCGGACCGGAACTTGTAAAACAGCTCCTGAATAAGACATATGATATTAAGATGCCAGGTGTGATTGGAATTTATCTGGACGGAGAGCCGGTCAAAGGCGTCGGACCACAGGACGTGGCACTGGCAATTATCGGTGCAACATTTGCAAATGGTTATGTAAACAATAAAGTTATGGAATTTGTCGGACCAGGTGTGGAGAAGTTAAGTGCTGATTTCCGTATCGGAATCGATGTTATGACAACGGAGACAACATGTCTGTCTTCTATTTGGAAAACAGATGATAAGATTAAGGAGTTCTATGAGATCCACGGCAGAAGTGAAGATTACAAAGAACTGAATCCTGGTGCAGTTACATATTATGATGGTATGGTCTATGTGAACTTAAGCGAGATACGTCCGATGATCGCAATGCCGTTCCATCCGTCCAATGTATATACAATCGACGATGTACGTAAGAATCTGAAAGACGTGCTTCACGATGTAGAGCAGAAAGCACTGGTGAGCCTGGATGGTGCTGTGGATTATTCACTTCAGGATAAAGTGATTGATGGAAAACTTTATGTGGATCAGGGAATCATCGCAGGATGTGCCGGTGGTGGATTTGAAAATATCTGCGCAGCAGCAGACATCATAAAAGGTCATTACATTGGCTCAGATGAATTTACATTTAGTGTATATCCGGCAAGCACACCAATCTATATAGAACTTGTGAAAAACGGTGCAGTTGCGGATCTTATGGAAGCAGGAACAATTGTAAAAACAGCATTCTGCGGACCATGCTTTGGAGCTGGAGATACCCCGGCAAATAACGCATTTTCTATTCGCCACTCTACAAGAAACTTCCCGAACCGTGAAGGTTCCAAGCTTCAGAGTGGACAGATTGCATCCGTTGCACTTATGGATGCCCGTTCAATTGCAGCAACAGCAGCAAATAAAGGCTTCCTGACACCTGCAACAGATATGGACGTAGAATACAAGGGACAGAAATACCACTTTGACCAGAAGATTTATGCAAATCGTGTATTTGACAGTCATGGAGTGGCTGATCCGGATACAAAGATTAAGTTCGGACCGAATATCAAAGACTGGCCGGCAATGTCAGCACTTCCGGAGAATCTGGTATTGAAAGTTGTATCAGAGATTCACGATCCGGTTACAACAACAGATGAGCTGATTCCATCTGGAGAAACATCTTCTTACAGATCCAATCCACTTGGACTGGCAGAGTTTGCACTTTCCAGAAAAGATCCTGCATATGTAGGACGTGCAAAGGAAGTACAGAAAGCACAGAAAGCAATCGAAGCAGGCGAATGTCCGTTAGAGGTATTGGAAGAATTAAAACCGGTTATGGCAAAGATCCAGGAGAGATATCCGGAAGCAGGAAAAGGAAATATCGGAGTCGGAAGTACGATCTTTGCAGTAAAACCAGGTGACGGTTCAGCAAGAGAGCAGGCAGCTTCCTGTCAGAAGGTGCTCGGTGGCTGGGCGAATATTGCAAATGAATATGCGACAAAAAGATATCGCTCCAATCTGATCAACTGGGGAATGCTTCCATTTATCACAAAAGAAGACGACAAGAAATTAAGCTTCAAAAATGGCGATTATATCTTTGTACCGGAAATCAGAAAGGCAGTGGAAAACAAAGATGCAGAGATCAAAGCTTATGTAGTCGGAGATACATTGAAAGAAGTCACATTTACACTTGGAGATATGACAGACGCAGAAAGAGAGATTATTCTCAAAGGTTGTCTGATTAATTATTATAAGGGCTAAATAATCCGATAGGTAAAATTCACGTTCTATGTTCCGTTGCACTGGGAATTACGTTGAATTTTATCTTGCGCAGTATTTTCGGCGGTAATATAATTGAATAAACGAATGTAAATAAAAGGCGGCACTTATGAAAAAAAGTGACGCCTTTTTGTAACACTTGGGATATTTTGGGACTCTTATATGTAGAAGAAGTAATAATACTTTTTACACGGGGTATTGGGGAACGGCAATGGGATAATTCAATGGAGGAGTGTGAAGAACTTCTTGAGAAAAACAAATTGAGGAGGAAAAAGAATGAAATGTGATGCAAAAGCATTTTCAAAGTTATATGAGCAGGTCTATCAAGACCTCTATCGCTACGCGCTTTGTCTGATGCGTGATCCGCATGAGGCAGAAGACGCGGTGAGTGCGGCAGTGTTATCTGCTTATGAACATATACATAAACTTCGAAAAGAAGAAGCTTTCAAGAGCTGGATTTTTACAATTTTGTCAAATATATGTAAGAAAAGATTGAAACAGGTGGCGAAAGAAGGAATACAGCAGACAGAAGATTTTTTCCCGGAAGGACAGGTGGAAGGAATTCATGAAGAAGATGTGGGACTTGCGATGGATGTGAGAAATGCATTTTTTATTCTTTCAGAAGAAGAGCAAATGATAGTCGGGCTGTCAGTGTTTGGCGGTTATAACAGCACAGAAATCGGGAAGATCCTAAGCCTGAAGCCGGGAACTGTCCGGGTAAAACGAAGCCGGGCGCTGGAGAAGATGCAGTGTGTGTTGGATGGGAGGACATTTTATGAATAAGAATGATCAGGACATGATTCGGAAAATAAAGGAAAAGTCAGAACAGGTTCCGGTGCCGAAAGCGCTTGAACCGAGACAGATTGAAGCAAAGCTTGCAGGAAAGAAGAAAAAAGTGTGGACTCCGGCGAGAATCGGTGGGCTGGCAGCAGCATGCCTGGTGCTAATCGTGGGAGTGATGGTATGCCAGAATTATTTTAAAATGGAAGACGCGACTCGAGATGATAAGATAGCAGGCAGTGATGTGACAATCAGTGACAGTACGAAAGTAGAAAGTGCGGCGGAATATAAGGATGTCTATGCATATTTGGAAAAATATAAGAAAGATCAGGAAAGAGACAGTGCATACACTTCAAGCTGGGCAAGATCATTGAATGATATAAGAGTCGATGAATCAGCTGACAGTAAGGCAAGTGGAGATGCAGCACAGAATATGGAAGAAAGCAGTACTGCAGCAGCGGACACCGGAATGGCAAGCGGTTCTTATTCTGAGACAAATGTACGTCAGGAAGGTGTGGATGAGGGGGATACAGCTAAAACAGATGGAACATACCTTTACGTGTTAAAAGATAAGAGCGATCAGATTGCCATTATAGATACCCGCGATAATCGGATGAAGCAAACGGCGACTATAACAGTGGAAGATGTTTCTGAAATCCAGGAAATGTATCTGGACATTGAAAGAAATCAATTAATCGCAGTGTGTGACGGTTATGTGGGCGGCAAATGGAATGATGATGATTATGGATATGGTCAGAGGGCTAATACGACCGCAGTAACTTATGACATTTCAGACCGGGAAAATCCAAAAGAAGTTGGCAGGGTCAGTCAGAGTGGATATTACAATTCTTCAAGAATTGCAGATGGATACTTATACTTATTCAGTGATTATTATGTAACACTTGATGGTATAACGGCGAAGAATCCGAAGTCCTATATACCACTTGTAAACGATAATCTGATTAAAGAAACAGATATTTGTCTTCCGTCCATTTCAAAGGCAGATATGTATTCGATCATCACATCAGTTTCTCTGGAAAATCCAAATGAGACAGCGCACAGTAAGGCACTTTTGGCAGACGGTGGCAATTTATATGTGAGCAACGATAATATTTATTTTTATGAAAATGTGTGGCAATATTCCGGAAAAGATGTGACGACAATCCGAAAAGTTTCTTATGAAAGTGGGAAATTGACGGCTGGGGCACAGTGCAAAATAGACGGCTATATTAATGATTCATTTTCTATTGATGAATATGATGGATATCTGAGAGTTGTAGTGACCGATGGCGACACGAACAGTGTTTATGTTTTGAATCAAGAACTGAAAGAAACCGGCTCCATCAAAGGTCTGGCAGAAGATGAGAGGGTGTACTCCGCAAGATTTATGGGAAAGGCAGGATACTTTGTAACATTTAAAGAGACGGATCCGTTATTTTCCGTTGATCTGTCGGATCCGAAAAATCCAAAGATCATAGGAGCGTTGAAGATACCTGGATTTTCAGATTATCTGCATCCGTATGGGAAAAATAAGCTTCTGGGTATTGGGATGAATGTTGATGAAAAGACTATGTCAACAGATGGCGTGAAATTGACGATGTTCGATATTTCCGATCCGGAAAATGTGAAAGAGGAGCAGACTTATGTCATTGAAAATGTGTACTATACAGATGTTTCTTATGATTATAAGGCAGCTTTAGTAGATGCAGAGAAAAATCTGATTGGTTTTGCTGCAGACAGCGAAGGCGGCCGGGAGTACTATACATTTTCTTACGACGAAAAACAAGGATTTACATGTACGATGCATGAGGAAATCAATGGAAATAATATGAGGATCACAAGAGGTATTTATATAGAAGATACGCTTTATGTTATCCAGGGAAATATTATAGAAGCGTATAGCCTGAAAGATTTCAAAAAAGTGGACGATATCATTTTGTAACATTTTTGTAACAAAATCTCGTATGTTTTTGACAATAAGACTGGTGTATGATAAACTTGTATCTGTAGAATTGTCAAAAAATTTGAGGTGAGAATATTGGATAAATATGAATATCGGGTAAAAACCGAGCAGATGCTCGAACATTACGAAAAGAAACAATTTAGAAAAGCAATGGAAATTGCCGATACAATAGACTGGAGAAGGGTGAAGAGCCCGGCAATGTTAAATACAGTAAGCGAAATCTACGAGAATAACGGGGAGTTTCAGAAGAGCCGTGATACGCTTATGATTGCATTTGACAGAGCACCGTCCAGTAGAAAGGTTGTGTATCGTCTGGCAGTACTTGCCCTGAAACTGAATGATATTAATGAGGCTTCGGACTGTTATGAGGAATTTGTAAAACTGGCACCGAGAGATCCGAATCAATTCATTTTGAAATATCGGATTTTGAAGGCACAAGGGTCCGATCTGTCAGAACAGATTTCGGCACTGGAAGAATTTAAAAAGGCAGAATATATTGAAAAATGGGCGTATGAGCTCGCAAAGCTATATCATGAAGCAGGCATGACCTCAAAGTGCCTGGAAGAATGTGACGATTTGATCTTGTGGTTCAGCGAAGGAAAATATGTATATCAGGCAATGGAATTGAAGATGAAGTACAAACCACTGACACCACTCCAACAGGAAAAGTACGATGAGTATAAAGGTGTACCGAAAAAAGAGCCTAAGAAAGCAGTGGATAAAAAACCTGAGCGAGCTGCGCTTAAGGATGTAAAGAGTATTCCACAGGATACTGTATCAATTCCAAAAGAACAGATTAAAGCAGCGCAGGAAGCAGCAGAAGCTGCGGAGGCAGAACAGCAGGAATCAGGAGCCAATACAACAGAAACTGTGGATGGTCTGGATGCAACGAGAAGAATTCCGACAGCAGAGCTTGGAGAAGCATTGAAGGCAATGGAAGAAAATGCCAAGGCAGACAAAGAAGTTCCGATAGAAGAACCGGTTTTAGAAGAATCAGTTTCAGAAGAACCAGTTTCAGAAGAGCCGGAAGCACCAGATGAGGAACCAGTCCTGGAGCCGGAAGAAGCTGTTTCAGAAGAACCAGAAGTTGTAGAAACAGAAGCACCAGTCATTGAACCAATCGGAAAGGAAACTCCGGAAGAAGCTCGGAATGTCAGAGAGTTAGAAGGAATTCTTCAGCATGCGGCAGAAGGACCAAAAAAGTCTATTACGACAGTTGTGAAGGGTGCGACACTTCAAGAAGCACTGGCTAATGGCGTGGCTATGGCGAGTGGAATTAATCCGGAAGACCAGAAGAAGATGGAGGAACGAGAAGAAGAACTCCGCATTGAAGGTCAGATGAAGATTGAAGACATCTTGATGGAATGGGAAGCTAAGCAGAAGGTAAATGCTGAGGCGATCGCAAAGCAAAAAGCATCCGATGAAGAACGACTTAGAAAAGAGAGAGAAGCACTGGAAGCCCGCCGTGAGGCAGAAAGACTTGAGGCAGAGAGACGCGAGGCAGAAGAAATAGCAAGACGGAAAGCAGAAGAAAAAGCCCGTCAGGAAGCAGAAGAGAAAGCACGCCGTGAAGCGGAAGAGAAAGCTCGCCTTGAAGCAGAGGAGAAGGCTCGTCGTGAAGCGGAGGAGAAGGCTCGTCGTGAAGCGGAAGAGAAGGCTCGTCTTGAGGCAGAGGAAGCAAGAAGAAAGGCATTGCTTTCTGATGATATCAGACAGCTTGTGGAAGAGCTGGAAGATCGTGTGACAGCACAGGAGAAAGAAGAGGAAAATTTTGATATAGAAGAGGAACTGGAGCTTGCAAAAGCAGAAGGGGAATCTGTTGAAGAAGAAATTGTAGATCAGTTTATTTCAGAAGAAGAGCTGGACGATATTGTGGAAGAACCTGAAGAGTCTGAAGAAGAACCTGAAGAAGAGATTGTTGAAGCAGTTTCGGAAGAAGAGGAGACGGAGGACGAGGATTCTGAGGATGAAGATGATTTCGAAGAGGAAGAGTTTGAAGACGAAGACTTTGAGGGTGAGGACGAAGAGTTTGAAGCAGAAGATGAAGTCGACGCTGTAGAAGAAATCGAAGAAGTACAAGAAGATGAAGAAATTCCGGAAACAGAAAACCAGGATGATTCGGAAGATAATTCCGAAGACGAGGATGATTTCGAAGACGAGGAATCCGAAGAAGATGATTTTGAAGAGGAAGATGGATTCGACGAAGACGATTTTGACGAAGATGGTTTTGCAGATGAATTCCCGGAGGAAGATGAGGAAGAAGTAGAGGAATTCGATGCAGAGTGGAATGAATTCCCAGAAGATGAATCCGAGGACGAAGACGATTTCGAGGAAGAGGATGATTTCGAGGAAGAGGACGACTCCGAGGAAGAGGACGACTTCGAGGAAGAGGACGACTTCGAGGAAGAGGACGACTTCGAGGAAGAGGACGATTTCGAGGAAGAGGACGACTTCGAGGAAGAGGATGATTTCGAGGAAGAGGATGACTTTGAGGAAGAAGACGACTTTGAGGAAGACGATGACTTCTATGAAGATGATTATGTAGAAGACGACGATTACGAAGAGGATGACTTTGAGGAAGAGGACGACTTCGAGGAAGACGATTTCGAGGAAGAGGACGACTTCGAGGAAGAGGATGATTTTGAGGAAGATGATTTCGAGGAAGACGACTTTGAAGATGAGCTTCCTGAGATTCCGGATCCGGAAGACCTTGAAGGAGACTTGGAAATTGAAGAACCATCTGAGGAAGAGATTCAGCGCAGAATTAAGAAGTCAAAAGGAAGTGGAGTTCCATTTGATACCGGATTTGTTGTAACAGGAAGATATGACTTAAGTGCAACCAGTGAGATTGGACTGAAAGCCGGACTGACAGAGGAGCAGAAGAAATTATTCTCTTACTTCGTACCGGTCAGAGGAATGAGTGAACAGATTGTTGCAGTACTTGATAATGACAGACGTGCCCAGAGAGAGGGAACTTCAAGAACCGGTAACTTAATGATCATTGGCCGTAAAGGATCTGGAAAAACAGTACTTGCAGTAGATATTGTAAAAGCAATCCAGAAACAAAGAAATCTGAAACAGGGTAAAGTTGCTATTGTTACAGGTGAGTCACTGAATAAGAAGGAACTTGGCAATATTATCCAGAAGCTTCGCGGTGGAGCGATCATCATCGAAAAGGCTGGTAAGTTGAATTCCAGAACAATCAAGGAACTGAATGCATTGATGTCAAGAAAGACCGGAGAGCTTCTCTTTGTTCTTGAAGATCAGAGAAAACCTCTGGAGAGAATTATGACAGCTAATCCGGATTTCAAAAAGAAATTCACTTCTAAGCTTGAACTTCCGGTATTCATCAATGATGAGTTAGTAACATTTGGTCAGACTTATGCGAAGGAAAATGGATATAAGCTTGATGAAATGGGAATTCTGGCACTTTACAGCCGAATTGATGTAATGCAGCGTGAAGATCATGCGGTTACAGTTGCGGAAGTAAAAGAAATCATGGATGAAGCAATTAAACATTCACAGAAAGCAAATGTAAAGCATCTTGCAAGACGTGTATTTGGAAAATCTACGGATTCGTCAGATCGCATTATTCTGAAGGAAGAAGATTTTAAAATTTAATGATATAGTGAATGTAAGTGATGAAGCAGGGATACAATTGTAGAAAATTGTATCCCTGTTTTTGTCTGGAATCGAGTGACATAGATTGAATTTTGTGTTCCGCTAAGGTATACTTAAGATATTGAAATCCGGATGAAATGTGAGGGAAGTTTATGGAGAAAGAATGGAAAGCTTATGAAATCGGAGAATTAGATCAGTACCTTTTCGGACAGGGAAATCACTACGAAATTTATAAGAAGCTGGGTGCACATATGGTGGACGACGAAGGGCAGGAAGGAGTTTATTTTGCTGTCTGGGCACCGAATGCGAAATCCGTGTCTGTAGTGGGGGAATTCAATGACTGGGATCGCACAAGAAACCCTATGACAAGGGCGGAATATATCGGAATTTACACATGCTTTGTACCGGGAGTAAAAGAAGGCATGATGTATAAGTTCTGCATTGAGACGATTACAGGGGAGTATCATATGAAGGCAGATCCGTATGCCAATTATGCAGAACTTCGTCCGGGTACAGCATCAAGAATAACGAATATTGGGAATTTGAAATGGACCGATAGTTCCTGGATGACTGCACGGGAAAAATGGAACCACAAAAAAGAACCAATGTCTGTATATGAGGTTCATATGGGTTCCTGGAAGAGACACCCAGGCACAGAGGACGAGGGATTCTATACTTATCGTGAGTTTGCAAAAGAAATCACAAAGTATATGAAAGATATGGGATATACGCATGTGGAGATCATGGGAATCGCAGAACACCCATTTGATGGATCATGGGGATATCAGGTGACAGGATATTATGCGCCGACAAGCCGTTATGGAACACCGGAAGATTTTGCGTGGATGATCAATTATCTGCATAGAAATGGAATCGGTGTCATTATGGACTGGGTTCCGGCACATTTTCCAAAGGACGAGCATGGACTTGCCGAGTTTGACGGAACAGCAACTTACGAGTATGCAGATCCAAGAAAAGGGGAGCATCCAGACTGGGGGACAAAGATATTTGATCTTGGCAAGAATGAGGTAAGGAACTTCCTGATTGCCAATGCACTTTTCTGGGTGGAGCATTTCCATATTGATGGACTTCGCGTTGATGCAGTTGCTTCTATGCTGTACCTGGATTATGGAAAGAAAGACGGAGAATGGGTTCCGAACCAGTATGGAGGTAATGAGAACCTGGAGGCAGTAGATTTCTTCAAGCATCTGAACACAGTTGTACTTGGAAGAAATCCGGGTGCACTTATGATAGCGGAAGAGTCTACGGCATGGCCGAAGGTAACCGGAGATGTAGAAGACGGAGGTCTTGGATTTAGCCTTAAGTGGAATATGGGGTGGATGCACGACTTTACGGAATATATGAAGCTGGATCCGTATTTCAGAAAAGACAATCATCATATGATGACATTTGCCATGAGTTATGCGTACAGCGAAGATTACATTCTCGTACTGTCGCATGATGAGGTTGTCCATTTGAAATGTTCCATGATCAATAAGATGCCAGGACTTGGATTTGATAAATATGCGAACCTGAAAGCAGGATATGCATTTATGATGGGACACGCCGGAAAGAAATTGTTGTTTATGGGACAGGATTTTGCACAGCTTCGCGAGTGGTCAGAGGAACGTGAACTGGACTGGTATCTGTTGGAGGAGCCGGAGCATCAGGCGATTCAGTCATGGATGCGTGATTTACTCCACATGTATAAAAAGAAACAGGCACTTTATGAACTGGATCAGTCATGGGAAGGATTCGAGTGGGTCAATGCAGATGATGCATACAGAAGCATTTACAGTTTTATCCGCCATTCTAAAGATGGAAAGCATAACCTTTTGTTCGTGATCAACTTCACACCGATGGCAAGAGAAGATTACCGTGTAGGCGTTCCTAGAAAGAAGCAGTATAAGCTGATTCTGAACAGTGACGATGTGAAATATGGCGGAAATGGCGAGAAGAGACAGAACATTTATCATGCCGTGAAGAAAGAATGTGATGGAAGACCATATTCATTTGGATACAAATTGCCGCCGTATGGGGTAGCAGTTTTTGAATTTTAAAATATATAATAAGAGAGGCCAGCTCGAAAATATAACGAGAATCACTCAATGATTTTATCACCGCCTGGTGCCACTTTTATTATGTGATTTACGCCGGGAGGTGTGGAAGAGAAACAGGGAGATGGAATTTGAGTATTCCATCTCCCTGCTAAAGTTATGAATTGATTTTATTCTGCGTTTGTAGAAGTGTCGTTATCAGCATTGTTGTCGGTGCTGCCTGTATCGGTGTTGTTGTCCGTATTTTCTTCAACTGCGTCAGTGCTATCTGTATTATCGGAGTTTTCGGTATCATCGCCTCCGAACAGATCCTTGAAAAATCCTACGATTTTATCCCAGAGACCTTCGTCTTTTGCCTGATTTACGGCATCGTTTGCTTTGCTTTTTACGGCATCTAATGTGCTGTCGATGATTGCATCATTTCCGAGTGCTGCATCATCCGTATTGTTAATAATTCCACCGCCAGAACTATCTCCGCCAAAGAAGCCTTTGATGGAGGACCACAAGTTGCTGAAGAATCCTCCAGATTTTCCGTCCAGGTTGTCGAGAGTCTTTTTCAGTGCTTTGACATCGTAGTCGTACTGGGAAATAGATTCCATCAGACTTGTGATTTTCGCAAGCTGGTCATCGGTCAGTGTAATTCCCTGCTTATCGGCTGCGTCAGAAATCGCGTCCTGAATATCGGACGGATCAGTCAGTTTGTCTTCAATAACGGATTCTTTGACATCGTTGATCAGATCAGATGCTGTATCCTGACCGAGATCCTTGGCGAGGTCACCGGTTGTTACCAGCTCTTCTGTTGCAGTTGCTTTCTGGTCTTCGGAAAGTTCTTTCCCACTGGCTTTTTCGTAAGCCATCATAATACCTGTCAGTGCACCGGTTCCGGATACTTCAATTGGAGATCCGGCAACAACGTTACAGTTCTCAACGCCGGAAGTCAAAAGTGTACTGGCGATCATAGAACTTGTTACAAATGTCAGGTTTGCGACTTTTACCTGAATTCCGCCGCTGTCTGTCGGCTCAACATAAGAACAGCTATATGTTCTTGTACCAATCTGGGATTCGGTTGCGATCCCTTCCATATATTTTCTTTCGTCTGTGTTCGTGACTTCGATCGTGTCTACCTGATCGGCGGAAGTACCGAAGTATTTGTACATAGAAGCTTTCTGCTCGTCGGATAAGTTCGCTCCGAGAGTGACTACTTTTGCGCTGTCAGCCAGGGCAGTTACCGGCAGGCTTACAGATGCCAGAATTATTGCCAGGCTAAACGGCAGAACCCTTTTTAATTTTTTCATACTCATAATTATCCTGTGGTGTCAGACGCCACATCTCCTTTCTGTACCCCCAATAATAGCATACTTGTGTAAAAGTAAAAAGTAAAAAATTCTTAACTATTTCGAAAGATTTTGTTACGGCTTGTGTACATCTGTGGACTAAGACAAGATTTCCAGTATTCTAGATTCAAATGTGTGTTCATCCACCATTCCACCCATGACACTGATTGCCTTTTTATCTTTGAAGAGAACAAATGTCGGGACGATTTCCGGGGCGTATTCTGCGGCGAGTACTGCAGATTCTTCAATTTCGACTTCGCAGAACTTGATCTTTCCGGCGTATTTCTTTTCGATATCCTCCACGACCGGCTTCATCATGGCACATTTCCCGCACCAGATAGCGTAGAACATAACGACGACCGGGAGAGAGGTATCTTTTACTTCTATTTGAAAATTTTTTGCAGTTAAATGTAACATCAAATCAACCTTTCTGATCAGTGCCTTCGGCAGTCAGAACCGTGGTTCAGAATATCATATACTTCTTTCAGGGATTTTCTGAAACAACCGATCCACCTGTGCAGACACCGATTTCGATAAGTGTATTCAAAAAACTTTTGTCGGAAGTTTTTTTTGTTATGACAATTTCGGCTCATGGCGAACAGACTCCGAAGGCTTTCTCATTAATAATATATGCGCTGTAGCGCTAAGAAAGTCACAGCAGACATCTTCTTTTAGCAATGAGCTTGCAAATCGGGTGATCCATGGATGAAAATTTCTCTTCATATTCTGTCATAATATTTCCAACGTTCATAATTTCATCATGGTGCAGGTCATAAGTACATTCGGAAATGCCCCATGTTTCGGATTCCCCTAAAGACTCAACGGAAAAATCAAAAAGATCACGGTTATCTGTCTTGAATTCTACCTGTCCGTCCTGGACAAGCACCTTGTCGTAACGTGCAAAAAAATCCGGTGACGTGAGGCGCCTTCTTGCATGGCGGGCTTTCGGCCATGGGTCGGAGAAGTTCAGATAGATCCGGTCAACTTCATTTTCAGCGAACACATTTGCTATGTCCTGTGCGTCCATACAAATGAAGCGAATGTTTGGCAGAGTGCTTTCGTTTTCTTCTATATATATGTTTAACTTTTCCACAGCACGGAGAAGGACGCTTGTGTAGCGCTCGATTCCGATGTAGTTGATCTGTGGATTTTTCTGAGCCAGTGCCATGAGAAAACGGCCTTTTCCCATGCCGATTTCAATGTGGACCGGGTAGTCATTCTGGAATACATCAGATGCCCAGTGATCACGGAATTCTTCCGGAGTCTCGATAACCTGACTGCACTCTTTTAACACGCCTTCGGCGCGGGGTATATTTCTAAGTCGCATATATGCTCTCCTTATTTGTTGTATTTCTTTATTTGCAAACTTCCCAAATCCGGGAGATTCTTGCCTTGCCTTAGTTTACAGGCTTTGGCAAAAAAAGTCAAACTCAATGGTGTATAGCGGTCATATCTATATCATATTGCCGAAAGCAATATGCGTAACGACTAAAATTTTTTCTGAAAAACACAAATAATTTGTGCAAATTTTCAACATGTTAAGGAGAAGGTATATAAAACGGGAGGAAAGTGACTAAATTTTGGACAAATGAAAAAACTCAAATAAGAGAATATGCTTAAAAAATTGTCAAATAAAGTAATTGTTAAGAAAAAAAGAAATGATTGACATTTAAAAAACAGGAGAGTAAAGTAATCACGAAATTTGAAGAAGAAAGGGAGGGAGTCATACGGAGAAATTAACAGAGAGTCTGTTGGAAGAGCTGAATTGTGATACAGCATTTACCATTCCGTTATTCGGGGGAATTAAGATTAGTGAGTCCGTGGCGGTCACATGGATCATTATGGCTGTAGTTGTATTGCTGTGTGTCATATTCGTAAGGAATCTCAGTGTAGAGAATCCGGGGAAAGCTCAGCTTTTATTGGAATCCGCAATCGGAAAAGGAGTGGACTTCTTTGAAGATGTTATGGGCAAAGAAAACCGAAGATATATCCCATATCTGATCACGGTGCTGATCTATATCGGAATTGCCAATATCATTGGATTGTTTGGGTTTAAACCGCCGACAAAGGATCTGAATGTCACAATAGCGCTGGCTGTTATGAGTATGTGTCTGATCGAGTATTCCGGAATACATAAAAACGGATTAAAACACTGGGTCAAACATTTTGCAAAGCCGGTTCCGTTCGTCGCACCGATCATGGTACTGGAGATTGTAATCCGTCCATTGTCCTTGTGCATGCGACTGTTCGGTAATGTGCTGGGAGCATTTGTAATCATGGAGCTTTTAAAAATAGTAGCTCCGGCGATTATACCAATCCCGTTTAGTTTTTATTTTGATATATTTGATGGATTCTTACAGGCTTATGTATTTGTATTTCTGACGGCGCTGTTCATGAATGAGGAACAGGAGTAAAGCCGGAAGATAAGACGAACAGACTTAAAAGGGATTTAAGAAAACATTTTTAGACAAGAAGAAAAGGAGATTAAGATTATGTTAGTAGCAATTGGAGCAGGTATCGCAGTTTTAACAGGTTTAGGAGCAGGTATTGGTATTGGTCTTGCAACAAGCAAGGCAGTAGACGCTATCGCAAGACAGCCAGAGGCTGAGTCAAAGATCAGCAAGAACCTGATTCTTGGTTGTGCCCTTGCAGAGGCAACAGCTATTTATGGATTTATCATCGGTCTTCTGATTATCCTGATGCTGAAATAATTAGCAGTTCGTAAAGAAGCAGGAGAAAAGAAGAAAGGCAGGTGGGAAAAGGTGATAAAAGTAGATTTGAGCCTTCTCTGGACCATAATAAACCTTGTAGTCTTTTATCTATTACTGAAGAAATTCCTGTTCAAGCCAGTTATGGGGATCATGGAAAAACGTGAGCAGATGATTGCCGACGGACTGAAAAATGCAAGTGACAGACAGGAAGAGGCAGAGGCTCTGAAAAAAGAGTATGAGTCAGCTCTTTCCGGTGCAAAAGAGGAGTCGGTTAAAATCGTTGAAAATGCCCGTGTAGAGGCTAAGAGACAATCAGATGAGATTCTTGCAGATGCGGACAGAAGAGCAGATGCCACGATCGAACGTGCCAGAAAGACCATCGAGACTGAGCGAAAGCAGGCACTGGATGGCGTTGAAACACAGATTGCAGGACTTGCAATGCAGGCAGCTAGAAAGATTGTAGATGAAGAGACAAGAAAACAAGGAAATCAGGCGATTTATGATCAGTTTTTGGAAAGCGTAGGTGACGCTCATGACGGCAAAGACGAGTAATACAGTAAAGTTCGTTCAGCCGGCAGCGAAGCGCTATGCAAGAGTTCTGTACGAACTGGAAATTCCGAAAGCAGATATTGAGAAAACAAAAGAAATCTTCTGTCAGGTACCGGAAGTATATGAAGTACTGTTAAATCCGGTAATTACGGCAAAGAACAAATACAGTGTTATCGAACAGATATTTCCAAAATCTATTTGTAATTTCCTGAAGGTAACATGCGAGAACCAGAGAATGGGCATGCTTTGGGACATTTTCGAAAGCTATGATAAATATTGTGAGGAGCAGCAGCAAGTTATGACTGCGACTTTAATATGTGTAGACGAGCCAGACGAAGAGCAGGCTGAGAAGATGAAAACATTTATTATGGATAAATATCATAAATCGAAGGTAAATCTGGAGGTCGAAAAAGACCCGTCACTGCTTGGAGGATTTATCCTGAGAGCGGGCAGTGATGAATATGACTGGAGCATTCGTGGAAGAATGAACCGGTTAGAACAAAAATTGACCTGGAGGTGAACGTAAGTGAGTTCAATCAATTCAGATGAAATTATTTCAATTCTGAAAAGTGAAATAGAGAATTTTGATGAGATCAGTAAAGACAGCGAAGTCGGAACTGTTGTAACAGTCGGAGACGGAATCGCTACCATTTACGGAATCGATCATGCAATGTACGGCGAGATCGTTACCTTCGAAAATGGTCTGAAGGGTATGGTACAGGATATCCAGAAAGACGAGATCGGATGTATCTTATTTGGATCAGATACAGGAATCAAAGAAGGAACAAAGGTTGCACGTACAAAGAAAAAAGCCGGAATCCCGGTAGGAGATAAATTTATCGGAAGAGTTATCAATGCCCTTGGTGCACCAATCGACGGTGCCGGAGAGATTGAGGCAGATGATTATCGCCCGATTGAAAATGAAGCACCTGGAATCATTGACAGAAAATCCGTCAGCGTTCCTATGGAGACAGGAATCCTTTCTATTGATTCCATGTTCCCGATCGGACGTGGACAGAGAGAGCTGATCATCGGTGATAGACAGACTGGTAAGACATCTATCGCAACAGATACAATTTTGAACCAGAATGGAAACGGAGTGATCTGTATCTATGTTGCCATCGGTCAGAAGGCATCAACGATTTCAAAAGTTGTAAATACATTTAAGACATCAGGAGCTATGGATCACACCATCGTATTAGCATCAACAGCAAGCGACTGTGCGCCGCTTCAGTACATTGCTCCTTATGCGGGAACTGCATTGGCAGAGTATTTTATGTACAAAGGAAAAGATGTACTGATCGTTTATGATGATCTTTCCAAACACGCAGTTGCGTACCGTGCATTGTCACTGTTACTTGGAAGATCTCCTGGACGTGAGGCTTATCCTGGAGACGTATTCTATCTGCATTCAAGACTTCTGGAGCGTTCCAGCCGTCTGAGTGAGGAAAAAGGCGGTGGATCTATCACGGCTCTCCCGATTATCGAGACACAGGCCGGAGATGTATCTGCATACATTCCTACAAACGTTATTTCCATTACAGATGGACAGATTTTCCTGGAAAGCAGTTTGTTCTTCTCAGGAATGCGTCCGGCGGTCAACGTAGGATTGTCTGTATCTCGTGTAGGTGGAGATGCACAGACAAAGGCTATGAAGAAGGCAGCAGGAAGTCTTCGTATCGATCTGGCCCAGTATCGTGAGATGGAAGTTTTCACACAGTTCAGTTCAGACCTTGATGATGCAACGAAAGAACAACTGGAATATGGCAGCGGACTGATGGAGCTTCTGAAGCAGCCGCTTGGAAAACCAATGTCACTGGCAGATAAAGTTATTACACTTTGTGCTGCAAGACATAAAGTCATGCTTGGAATTCCAACTGCAAAAGTAAAAGGATTCCAGATGGATATGTTAAGTTACTTTGCAAGTGCACATCCGGAAATCGCAAGAGAAATTGAGGAGACAAAGGATCTGTCTAAAGAGTTGTCCCAGAAGATCGTGGAGATTGCAGAGGAATTCAAAAAGAGCAGGTGTTAATGTATGGCAAATATCAGAGAAATACAGACACGAATTAACAGTGTAAAAGATACGATGAAAATCACCAATGCCATGTACCTGATCTCTTCTACAAAAATGCGTCAGGCCAGAAAAAAACTGGCAGATGCAGAGCCGTATTTTTATAAATTGCAGGCTGAGATTGCAAGAATCCTGCGTCATATGCCGGAAGTGAGCAACCAGTATTTTGACAGTAGGGAAGAAATTCCGAAAGAAGAACGGAAAATCGGATCTGTAGTTATTACCGGTGATAAAGGACTGGCAGGAGCTTACAATCATAATGTAGAAAAAGCAGAAGAGGAAATTATGAAAATGCCGGGACACCACAAATTGTTTGTCGTAGGTGAGCTTGGAAGACATTATTTTGTAAGTCAGGGACATGAGATTGAACAAAATTTCCAATATACTGTGCAGAAACCGAACCTGAGCAGAGCCAGAATTATTTCTGAGACATTGATGGAACAGTTTAATAATGGCGAGCTGGACGAAGTGTATGTTGTCTATACGCGAATGGAGAATTCTATGGTATCTGAGGTGGAGACTGTAAAGCTGCTTCCGCTTGAGAGAAGTGCATTCGGAGAGGACAGCATTCCGGCAAATTTAAGGCGTGAGGCGATTCAGTTATATCCGTCTGTCGAGAGCGTCATGGACAATATCGTACCGAATTATGTAACCGGAATGATTTACGGTTGTCTGGTCGAGGCGTATGCAAGTGAGCATAATGCCAGAATGACGGCTATGAAGTCAGCGACAGACAGTGCTGAGGCAATTATCAAAGATCTGTCTATTGCTTATAACCGGGCAAGACAGGCAGCCATTACGCAGGAGATCACAGAGGTATGCGCAGGTGCGAAGGCACAGAAACGGAAAAGGAAGTGAGAACAGATATGAATAAAGGACGAATTGTACAGGTCATGGGTCCTGTTGTCGATGTTTTATTTGAAGACGGAGAGCTTCCGAATATCAAAGATGCCCTTGAGGTAGATAACGGAGACAAGACTTGTATTATGGAAGTTGCACAGCATCTGGGAAACAGCGAAGTACGTTGTCTGATGCTGGCTGCAAGTGAAGGACTTCACAAAGATATGGAAGTCCGTGCAACTGGAAGCGGTATCAAAGTTCCAGTTGGAGATCAGACACTTGGACGTCTGTTCAATGTGCTTGGTCAGACCATCGATGATGGAAAAGAAATAGAGAAAGATGCAGAGCGCTGGGAAATCCACAGACAGGCGCCTACATTTGAAGAGCAGAGTCCTGCTGTCGAGATCCTTGAGACAGGTATCAAGGTCATCGACCTTCTTGCACCATATGCAAAAGGTGGTAAGATTGGTCTGTTCGGAGGAGCCGGAGTTGGTAAGACAGTACTGATTCAGGAGCTGATCCGAAATGTAGCAACAGAGCATGGTGGATATTCTATCTTTACAGGTGTCGGAGAGCGTTCCCGTGAAGGAAATGACCTCTGGACAGAGATGAAAGCATCTGGCGTACTTGAGAAGACCGCTTTGGTATTTGGTCAGATGAACGAGCCGCCTGGAGCTCGTATGCGTGTCGCTGAGACAGGACTTACAATGGCAGAATATTTCC
>ENA-OPDW01000937-OPDW01000937.1-human-gut-metagenome-genome-assembly--contig:-NODE-937-length-19202-cov-18.693320_pt1 | contig 19202 bp, 25 predicted proteins | sample MGYA00241264_ERZ501508 | MGnify/ENA primary metagenome ERZ501508 (study PRJEB25962, sample SAMEA2042575) | human gut metagenome | biome: human gut; feature: human-associated habitat; material: faeces...
GGACATGGACGATAAGAGAACATTATTATGATACCAAAAACTTTAGGGAAAAATATTATATATATAAATAATATATGAATATATAATATTTGTATATTTATTATATGAATAAATTATATTGAAATATTCTTTTATTGAATAATTGTTTGTATATTTGCGGTGTGAAGTTATAAATATGGTAGTAGTAGTTTTAAAAGCGGCAACTTCTTTCGCTGGTATTGATTATAATGAGCGAAAGAATGAGGAAGGCAAGAGTGAACTTCTTGTTGCAGAAAATTTTGCTATGAATCCAGATAATTTGAAGAAGTCGGATTATATAGCTTATATGGAATCTGTCTGTAGGACTAATCCAGCGGTCAAGGCAAAACAATTTCATGCAGTGATTTCATGTAAGGGGCGTGAATATTCGGCAGATGATTTGAAAAATGTAGCTTTGCAATATATAAATAAAATGGGTTATGGAAATAATCCTTATATGATATATTTTCATTCTGATACAGAAAATAATCATGTACATATTGTTTCTACACGAGTACAGAAGAACGGACAGAAGGTAAAAGATAATATGGAAGCTGTGCGCTCACAGAAAGTCATAAATCAAATAATGAATGTTGATTTAGCTTTGAAGGCTAAAGATGATATTTCAAAATACATGGAGTTTTCTTTTTCTACAGTGCAGCAATATAAGTTGTTACTTGAACAATCAGGATGGAAATTAAGAGAAAAGGATGGATTATTAATTTTGTATAAGGGTGGTGAAAAGCACGCTTCAATTCAATTAGAGCAGATAAAAGATAAAGCTAAACAATATACACCTGATGAAGAAAGAAGAAAACAGATAACAGCTCTTTTATTTAAATATAAGCAAGGACTTTTCTATACAGAACTTCAAACTTTGATGAAAGATAAGTTTGGTATAAATTTAGTCTTTCATACAGGAAAAGGACATACTAAACCTTATGGATATACATTAATTGATTATAGAAATAAGAGAGTTTTGAAAGGTGGGGAAGTTATGGATTTGAAGGAACTTTTAGTAGAGCCGAATAAACAAGCAAAAGTTGAACACTGTAATAGTATCATTAATCTTCTTTTGAAAGATGGAACAAAATATACAATGGATAGTTTCAAGAAATTAATGTTAGATTACGGTTATAGGTTTTCAATGAATGGCACAATATTTATAAATGGTGATGATAAGGCTTTATTGGTTCTTGATAAAAAACTGTTGAAAGAACTTAGATATAATAGCAGAGTGTATGAAGCAAATAAATTTAATGTTGCTACACTTAAAGAAGCCGAGTTGTTAAGTAGAATTTATCATGTGAAAAAAGATGATATTTTGATTCAAGAGCATATGGATAAAAAAAATACTGTCTATTCTGATATGATAAATAGTTATTTGGCTCATAGTTCAGATTTACATTCTACATTAAGAGAAAAAGGAATTCTTTTTGTTGAAGATGATAATTTAGTTTATCTAATAGATAAAAAGAATAAAGTAATCGTAAGTACTGATGATTTAGGAATCAATATTATAAAAGATGGCTATAGTAAAGATAGGATTACTCTAGTTACTCTTGATAAGATGGAAAGAATAAATGTTGAACAAGATTCAGAACTGGCAAGGGGATTTAATCTGATTGATGCTATTTGTGATATTCTTAGCCAGCATATAAATGTACAGCAAGATAAATCTCCTAATAGGAAAAAGAAAAGAGGACAGCAACAAAATTAATAAATATAATAAGATATGATAATATTATTTGGGAATCAGAAAGGCGGTTGTGGTAAAACGACTAATTGCATACAATTTGCCAACTATCTAGTAGAAAAAGGAAAAGAAGTTCTAGTATTGGATTTAGATTTTCAGCGTTCATTATCGGATAGAAGAAAAGAAGATATTGCGACCTATGATAATGAACCTAAATATGAGGTTATACAAACCGATATATCTAATGTTGCTAAAATTATTAGTGATTTTACTAAGGTTGAGCAAGGAAATCTATTAATAGATTTGCCTGGTAAGATTGATGATGATGCTCTGGGAACAATTCTTAAAGCTGCGGATATAATAATATGCCCATTTAAATACGATAAATTTACAATGGATAGTACAGGTTTTTTTATCCAAGTGTTACAGTATTTAAATGTAAAAGCCAAAATATTCTTTTTACCTAACAATATGAGAACTGCGGTAAGATATGAAACAAAAGAACAGGTAGTTGATATTCTTAAGCAAGTTGGTTTTGTTACAGATGAAATACCAGCTTCTGTTGCTATGGAACGTATAAATACATTGGCAATTAGTAATGAGTGTATTGATAAGGTGAAGAATGCTTATGATTATATCATTCAAGAAGGAGCAATAAAATAAAATATTCTTTTAATAGATATTTGTTATAAAGTTATTCATTTATTGTATATATTTGCACATGGCTGATAAATTAAGGAAAAAGCAAAATGAAGGTATTTCTAGTGTTCTGGAAATAGCTAAAATGATAAGAGGTGAAGAATTGCATGGGAGTAGTATAAATGAAGCTCCTATTCAAGAAGCTAAATATGAAGTTGAAGAGGAGAAAGAACCACTTCATGTAGAAATGGAAACAACTTCTTCGGAAGTTTTTAATTTTAATGGCTCTAGTGACATGGATTTGACGGACTTATTAGAGTACATTAAAGGAAAAAATTATAATTGCAAGGAAGTTCTATATGTTGATACAGATGTAAAAGAGGTGTTTGGGTTGCTCAAAGCTAAAGCCAAAATACCTATTTCATCTTTAGTTTCGTTTATTTTGGAAGATTGGTTAACTAAACACCGTAGCGACATAAGTTCTTTGATTAAGCAAAAAAAGAACCGTTTTCTTTAGTACAGAAAAAGGGTCGTTTTGTGAAACAAAAGATTTTGGTTAGGCTAGTTTAGAAAACACTTTTCTTTTTTGGTTTTATGGTATCAATTTTTTGTGTCCGGCTTCCGGCAGCTTTTTGTATTTGGTATCAAAAAGGCGTTCTTCAGAACATATCGAGCATGATAATTCGGTATCATTTCATCATGCCATGTTTGCCCATCAGTGCCGGAACTCCGAAAAGTACGGTATCACAAATTCTTTAAAGTAATATTGAAAATAAAAGAGAGTATTTTGTACTCTCTTTTATTTTATTAAGGCTGTAATAAATTGATGGCTTTTTGAAGATTAGCTTCTAGCTCTTTTTTAGCGTTTGACATAGCATCCTCATAGTTTTTTTCTGATTGTCTTATAATTTCTATTATAACAGAATTATAATTGGCTTTTTGTGCTTCATCTTCTTCTGTATTAGAAATCAGATAAAACTTTTCACTAAATATTAAATCTATAAAAACATAGTTAGAATAAAAATTCAGCACTTGAAATAAAAGTTTTAGGCTGCCCCCTTTTCCTAGTTCAAGATTTGAAATCGCATTTTGTTTACAGTTTAGCTGTTCTGCTAATTGAGCTTGGGAATATCCTATATGCTCTCGGATTTGCTTTAACCTTGTGCCTAAAATTGGTAATGTAATGTTATACATATTGTTCTATTACTGTTTCTACTTCGTCGTATATTCTCTTAAAGTTTTTTTGCAGTAATTTCTCTCTATTATCTGCTGTCCCAAAGTTATATACTTTTGGCAGTTCTTTGTAGGCTTCTTCTTCTTTCTTAATTTTTTTTAAATCTAAATTGGTTTTGCAATGGTACATCGCTGTTGGAAAATTATCTTCTTGTCCAAAATCTAATGCAACTTGCCCTACTAATGTACCAGCTTGTAATGAAGATATTTTGGATGCCGGGATAACAAAATCCATTTGTTCATTCATATTAATTGTTGTTTCGTTTCTTCTGATAGTAACGCCTTCTTTTACTTGCTTAACTTTTCCAAATAGTTTTTGTAGCCAATCTAAAGTTTCAGGAGCTTTAGCTTGCCCGGATAAAGTGTTACCTATAATAGAAGTTATAGTTTTTGCGGTAGCTTTGCCGTATTGTTCTTCTAATTGCGGTAGTTCCTGTAATCCCAAACAAATTGAAACCTTATTGCTACGTGCAGTAGAAAGTAGTGTTGCAAGTTGATAAAAATATAATGTGGGACATTCATCTACTATGATTGAAGTAGGGTAGTTACCTTTTGTATTGACAAGTCTAGTTAATCGGTTAATGATAAGTGCATTTAAAGCACTATTCATGCTTTGTGTTTTAGGGTTATTTGCAATGATAAGATAACTAGGGTCTTTTTTATCTGATACTTTTAAATTGAAATCATTGCCACTAAATACCCAAAAAGATTCTTTAGTTGCTAGTCTTGATAACTGTACTTTTAGGCTTGCCATCTGTCCTTCTAATTGGTCCACTGCTCCTGATTTATATGCAGCTTCAAATGGGGAAACTAGTGATTTTAATTCAGGTTCGGAAAAGAGGACTTTAAAAAGTACGTCATATTCTTGATTAAGGAAAGCCAGTACATGCGGTAAATCTGAATATTTGCCATTCTCGTATCTAGACCAAAAATAAATAGAAGCTGCTAACAAGTTTACTGCTGATGTTTTAAAAAAATCGCTATTACCTCCACTTCCTTTGTCGCCTTTTTGTAAACTCTCATATAATGCTTCTGCCGTTTCTGTTGCATCTGCTAGGATTTCTATATATTCTCGTTTCAATGGGTTTATTCTTCTACTATATTCAATATCAGAAAAATTAATGACATTGAACTTGAAATTACTTGGTATTTTTCCTAATTGCTTGTTCTTTTGATAATTATAATATGCAATTTTGGCAAGTTCAGGAAATTTGAAGTCGTAAACAACTTCTGCAAATCCTTTAGCTGAATGTTGTCTTATAAAAGAATTTATAACAGAAAAAGATTTACCACTTCCAGGCGTTCCTATTACGAAAGTTCCACGAAAACAGTTGCATATATTCAGCCACCCATTATGCCACTTTCTATTGTAGAAAAACTTCATCGGAATATTGACAGAGAATTCTGTTTCTACCTTGTCTTTAGATTGTTCAAAGCTTTCATTCTCTATATTAAATCTATCTTTCATAAAGTTTGATTTAATACGTTTGGAAATGTTATCTAGAGCTGAATTTATTAATGTCGCTCCAATTATTGATAGTATAATGTAAGCTATATTATACCATTCTAAACTAGTTTCTCCTTTTTCTTTAAAGAAAAGAAAGCATATACTTCCAAAGAACATTATGAATCCAAAGATTAAAGGAAAAATGATTTGTTTAGTCGGGTCTAATTCTAAATCCTTTTTTGAACGTGTTCCAATGCAAGTAACCATTATAATAAAGAATGTAAATAGTTTACTATAAAGAATATTAGAATAGATAGGAATTTTTGCCATTTTTGATAATAAGGGCATAATTTGTTCACTAAAGGGAAAATGAACAAATAGTAGAATCTCTATGCAAACAGTTATATAAATGAATGCTTGCATGAATCCATATAGTTTTTGTAATTCTTTGCTTTCTTCCATGATTTAATCGGGTATTTTAACTTTTTCAGGTTCCTCACATTGAAAAGCCTTGAAATCTTCTATAGCTAATTTCAAGTCTTCTAAAAAATTGCTATTGCAACCTTTTTCTACTGCTATCTGGTAATATGCTTCCATTGCTTGGACGGAACAAATATCTGTTCCGCATATTACAAAAGCTGGAATGTCTTCTAATAGGCACTTGTGTAATAATCTTTTTTGGTCTTTCATTTTATTAATTCAAATGAAAATACCACTCTTTTATGCAGTGAGAGTGGTATTGGTTTTTATTTTTTGGTATCATAATAATGTTCTCTTATCGTCCATGTCCGGGAGAACCGGGAAAAGTACGGTATCAAATACTTTCCCGGTTTCTCTCCAGTGCAGGCAGAAAAGGTATCAATTCTACTGGTAATTTTCTTGTCCGAATATATGTTGAACCATTGCATAATTTTCACCACTGTTAGACTTATGCAGCTTATCATCAATAAAAATTTTTACTTCGACTGTCTTAGGTAGCTGTAAATTTTCAAGGTTTTCTTCATCTTTAGGTATAGGGTAGGCAGATAGCCATAAATATGTTCCTTGTTTGGCTTCTTGCTCAAATGTAAATGGACTTTCTACAATAATTTCTTTGGCAGCTTCTTCGGGAGCTTCGGAAGAAATATCTACTCCTACTGTATAATGTATTAGAAGTTTGAAATTTTCTGGGTCGCTTACGGTAGCTTCATAACGTACTTTTCCTGTATCTCCTGTAGGTGGAGTATCAGGGTCGTTGTTATCGTCTTTATTGCATCCAGACAACATAAGGCTTAAACCAATCATTACTAATGATAAATACTTTTTCATATTGTTTCTTTTAAATAGTTGATAATTCAATGTGTATCGTTCCATTTGCAGCATTATATGCTACTTCCTCAATATTGGTGAACTGTCTTATTGATTCTTTCCATTCTTCTGTTTGTGGATTGTGGTAATATTCTTCTTCTAATAGACTTATCAAATTATTTATTTGTTTGTCAGATAGATAAATCTTTTCTCCAACCCTTGGAACTACAGGTAATTGGATTGGTATAGAAATATTGTTCACACCATCTATAGGAATATGGATGTTTATTTCTATCATAGCCATTTCATGTTTAGTATATTTTTGGACGGCTTAAATTTAACAACTTCCTTTTCTGGAACTGCTACAGGTTCTCCAGTTGCCGGATTTCTAGCTATCCGAGCTGGCTGAATAATCTTCTTGAAAGTACCAAAATCTTTTATAGAAACATCTTTTTCTCTTAGATTTTGAGATAATTCTTTGAAAAAACTATCAATTATTTCTGCTACTTCTTTTGTTGGTTTATTTGCCTTTTCAGCAACCATTTTGATTAAATCAGTCTTATTCATTTGCATATCAATAATATTTAATTACTTAAATCACTTAAACAAATTTCAGGAATAATTTGGGTATAGTCTTCTGTATCTGGTCTATAATGTATTGATTCAACAATATTGACCTCACAGATAACATCATATACCCATGCTTTAAAATTCCCTTCTAAATCATCTTCACCATCATTGAATTTATTAAAATCACTTTTGGCTTCATCTGTTAGATATTCTAATAAATTTTGATAGGTAAATTCATTCTGAAACATTATAATGTGAGGTGAAATTTCTTCGCCTATCCTTGGAAGATGCGGAAAATTCCAATCACCCTTTACGCTCATTCCTCTCTCTTTAAAAAAATGGCTATAAATTATAAATTTTATTTTCATATTAGTTTTATTTTAAAATCATCGTTCAGTACAAGCTTTCTTTCCATCGGTTGCCCGTTTTTATCACGAAATCCAGTTAACACAGGTGTTTCTTTTTTCTCGCAAAGTTCTATTGCTTCTTCGGGAGTTATAGAACGTCCTGACATTTCACGCCAAATGACAAAATCACATTTTATGCTTTCATTTCTATAGTTGGAACAATTATAGGCTTTTTTGTTTATATATAAGTTTCCTCCACACTTAGGACACTTACACAATGTATTATCAAAAGAAATATCTAAGTTCTCTGTTAGAACCAGCCGTGAAGAAAAATCATTTCCTTCTCTTGATTTAAATCCAGTCATAAACGGTGTTTTTTTACCTTTGGCAAGTATTTCTGCTGCTTCCAATGGTATTTCTCTTTGTGCAATAGTTTTGGGTATATAGAGGTTACAAACTCTGTTGTTGTCCTTGTCCTTTTGCGAATACCCTTTACAAGCATATCCATTTAGTAAAATTTCAATTTCTCTACCACACACAGGACACGGAGTTTCTAATACTTCATTTACGAAAGAAGGAATAACGATTCCATTTTCGATAGTCAGATATGCAGAAAAAGGAACTCCTTTTTTATTATGGAAGTCATGAAATATATCTGTTTTCCCTGTTGTTATTAATTGCCTGGCTATTTCTTCTGTAATCTCTTTTCCCCAATATGAATGATAAATATTAAATGTACATTTGTCATTCATGTTTTTGAAGTAATTACAGGAATATCCTAAACTACCTTTCATTATGTGTCCTTTCTGGCAAATAGGGCATAAGCCTAAATCTTTGATTGTATCATTATCCATTTAATATCCTCCTTTACTAATCCATTTAATGCCGTTTAAAATATTATCTACTTTTTGTTTCCCACTATTTACATATTTAAATTGTCCGGGTACAAGTGTTTTTAGTACTCCAGCTCTTTTAGCGGATTTCATTTGTCGGCATACAGCGTATGCAAGTCCTCGCATTCGTCTAAGTTCATTGACCACATGAATACATAAATCTATCCTTTGCTTATTATCCATAAGATTTTTTTCACCGCCTTGCAATGCTATATTGTTTATGTATATCATTAAATCTACACTTCGACTGATAAGTTCATACTCTGTTTTTGCAATTATGGTTAATAATTTGGGGTCTCCAACTGCATATTTAGCTGCTTCGGATTGATACTTAGCTATGTCTCTAGCTAAGGTTGAAGCATAAATAATATCCTTTCCATTTTTCACAACTGCATTAACTGTAGAAAGATAGTTGTATGTCTTTTCCTGTAAGGATTGAATTTGACTCATTTTTTGTTGAATTAAAATTTGAAAGTTACGGATTTTTGTTTCCTCACTTTGTATATCTTTCAGTACACCTTGTTGCGCCTGATGGGAATAAACCAATGTTCCAATCATTGCCGGGTCAATGACAATAGATTGTGCTAGTCCTTTTATGTTGCCCAACAGTAACATTAGGGAAAAAAATAAAAGCACTCTTTTCATATCATTATCTGTTTGTAAATTCATATATTCCTTTTTTCTTTTTTTGTTCTTCTACTCTATTTCTGATAGTTTGAATTATATCACTATTAGCTTTAAGACCATTCATCAGTAGTTCTGGTGTTGATTTATCGCCAGAATAAATGTAGATATTGGTGTTGTTTATTAAAGACTGGATAAAACTTTGCTTTTCTTCGTAATCATATACCCGATATAATTCTATGTAGTTAATCCTTTTTGAAAGTACTCCTTGATATATTTTTATTTGCTCTCTAGTTATAATCCATTTTGTACAAAGTAACATTGAAATATATCTGTAGAAAATTATAAATATCAACAATACTAATATCGTTCCACTGATAAATTTTAATAATTCATGTTCTCTTATATATTTACTAAAAATGAACACGAAAATTGCTAATGTAATTAAAAGGAAATTCTTCATTAACCAATATCGGAATTTAGGCTTTAATATAATATCATCAGAAGCTATGTTTGTTCCATCATTCATAACTTAATACTTTTTTTTTGTTCATGTTGTTTCATTAGAATTTCATTGAAATCTTTTGCTTTTTCTGCTTTATGAGAAATCATAGGAGCTATTATTTTGCTTTTTTCCCTAAAACTTTCTAGTGAAACGTCATTTTTGTTAATAGTGAATTCTCTACCCTTAGTTTTAAACAGCACATCATCTTTATTTTCTTTTATTGTCACTTCTGTATTACTAATGATTCCAGACACTTTAATATCATACAAATTACCGTTTAAATCATTATCAAAACAGGTATGTACTTTAGCTTGTGGGTATCGCAATAAAGTGTTTTTTATTTGATTGACTGAAATGTACCCTCCTACACTACAAAAAACACTTTCTTCTAATTTGATTTTGTTAGCATTGAGCTGATAGAAGCTCATAGCATCTAAAGCGGATTCTGCAAAGTATATATGTTTTGCCATTTGGGGGTGTGGGCAAAAATCAGCAATCCAAAGCGAGTTACTTTTATCTCCTCCGGCAGCCATTCCTTTGAATCCATAGTTTCTTAATTCGTAATTTGTTACTTTGTTGTCTTTATCTGTTGGATTAATATAGGGAAAACCTATATTATAATAATTGCCGTTTCCTTGTAAGTCTTTAACCCTTGTGATAAATGGGAGAAACTTCTCTACGACTTGATGATTTATATTTCTTTCATTTGTGAGAAATCTTAAATCAGCGAGTGTAGTAGGAAATTCTTTATATCTATCTCTGTCAAAAGATTTGTTTTCTGTTTTTACAACTTTGAATGCTTCATATTTAGGACTATAAGGCTCATTTGCGTAATGTCCTAAAATCATATTAATTCGCACAAATGTATTTTGATGTTGGAATTGTGGGAAGTCGTTAATATGATTTTTGATGAACTGAATTAAATCTCCACCTTTATAATTCCTATCATAGTAGTGTTCTTGTACACTATGAGGATTCTTGATGATGATTTCATCCAACTTGTTACCTGCTCCGTCTGTCAGTTTAAAAACAGGCGAAACCTTTCCTTTGCTAATGTCTTGTTTATATCCTAAATCTTCAAGTATTTGAATGATGGATATTTTAGCCTTATAATCGTCAAATGTTAGCATAATATTATAGTTTCATTGTTGGAGTATCATTATTTTTTCCGTAGGCTCTACCATATCCGAGAATAGATGCTTCTTGCTTCGCTGTTGCTTTAATAGAACTATCTATTTTATCCATCTGGGTAGATATTTGTTCTCCGACAGTTTGTTTAGTAGCTTCCCTAGAGCTGGAGTATGTTTTTTCTACTTCCTTGTAAGAAGCATAATCCTTAGAAAGTTTATGTTTCTCTAAAAAGGCAGCCATTTCGGTGGGTTTATCTTTAAAAATTTCATCAATCCCTTTAGCTCCTTTTTGGGCTACAAACTCTAATCTTTCTTTATCAGATATATATCTTTCTTTCCCTATTGTTTGTTCTTTCTTTTCAGTCGCTTTAATTTCTATAGTATTTGCATCTTTGATTGATAATCCATTTCTGGCATTCAAATCTAGTTTTACTTTTGCAGCTTTGTTTAGTTTCTCGTTTACTATGGTAATTTCTTTCCCATTTTTGAGATTTTCTTGCTGCATAGGAGTTAGTTCTATTCCTCCAAGTTTTTGGGGAATATGAATGTCTTTTGCTTTTATTGATACTATCTCATTAGTATCTTTGTCACGTTGGTGCAATGTTCTTTCTCCTTTTGAATTAGTCTTTACTACGACATTATCAGCTTTTAGGGCTTTTATTTCATCCTTAGTAAAGGATAAATCATTTTTTATTTCTTGTCGTTTAGGAATGAGTAAGATAGCAATCCCAGCGATTGGGTAAACTACAGTAATAGCTGCGATTGCTAGTTTTCTAGCATTGATACCATCAATTTTGATGCGTTTACCTTCTTCTTTGAAATCAATTTCGTTGGCTTTTAATTTAGATTTATTTTCAGGTGTATTCTCGGCTGTTATATATTTAAGAGTTGTTGCTTTTCCTTCAAAATGGAGTTTCCCATTTTCTGTTTTATAAGACACTTTTTCATTGTCTAGAAGTGTTCTATTATCAGGAGTATCTTCAATGGAAAAATTTAGCATACCAGTTTTTTTCCCATTTCTGATATTTGCAATATCTTCAGGGCTTAAATTTTCCGGTTTAACTCCTACTTCATTAAACTTGCTCCAATCTATATCAACATATGAACCTTTACCATCTAGGGTTTGGTTTTGTTCATAAGCATATCGATAAAGGTCTTCTCCTTTATATGCAATTTTATTTTCAAGGTCAATGACTGTAAATCCGTCTTTATATCCTTCATTCTTATTAGCACCTTGTTTTATATCATCCCATTTTATAATTGCAACATTGTGGTTTTCTCGTAAATATTGGCTATATTCTTGGAAATTATTGCTAGCTTGTTCTTTATCAAAGAAACTGATTATTCTTTCTTTAGATTGCTCTAACAAGGATTCTCTATTATCTCCTAAATTGCCAAGTTTAAGTGTATTCAGTGGATAAGTATATGTTTCATTACCTTTGGAAAAGATAATATCACCATTTCGATATTCTTCTGAATATCCAAGAACTGCTGCTATGGCTCGGAATTGTCCGGCATTTTCATAACTATATTGCAGGGCTTCAAAACTTTTCTTTTCTTCCATTTTATAATTTGAATTTATGTTCTACTTTAGATTGAGATTCATTTCCAAGTGACGGCTTTTGTCCTTTCATGTATTCTATATATTCATTTCTGTTTTTATCAGTATGAATAGTTCCTATAATTTGTGGGTTATGCCGGTCATAAGCTATTTTCTGTTGTTGCTCGAAGTCTAGGAATTTTATTCCTCTTGGATTATTTAAATCTAATCTTATGGCAATTTTTTCTTTGTCAACGTTTAAAATCAATTCCTTGCCTGATTTTAGAGTTTCCTTTTGTTGCTTATCCAACTCAACACCTTTTATGTTTGAAGGTATTGAAATGCTTTTGATTTTTGTTTTAAGCAATTCGTTTGTTTCAGGGTCTAATTGTACAAGATATTTTTCATTGTTAATAGTTTTTGTTATTATTTCGTTATCTTGAAGTCGTTCTAACTCCTTTGGCTTAAGATTTATATCATTCATTATTTCTTGTCTGACTGGATGAATTTTAACGCCAGCATTGTTACTGTCTTTCCAGTACAAACTTATTTTTCCTTTCATACTTATTTCTTCTCCATTGTTATCGTGAAAAGAAAGGTCTAGTAAACTGGTTCTCTTTCCTGATAATAGAGCTGTGATATTTGCCTTATCCAAAGACCATATCTGTTTTTTTGATATTCCTATTAGTTCTAATTCTTTATATGGAATATCATTTTCATTAAAAATAGCTTGCTTTTTATCCATGTAATGTATATTTTTGCCCAAAAGTAATAAAAATATCAATATGAAGAATAAAATTATCATGTTTTTTGCTTATTCATTGTTTTTTTCAGTGAATGGCTACTGTCAGTTTAATACGGTATTACAGAAAAAGGATATTCCTAAAGCGGAACCTGTATTAGCAACGACAGAAAATAAATTGATAGAAGAAAAAGAAAAGGCTGTTGTCGTCAATGATGCTTTGACTACAGAACGGCTTGCATACTGGAAGCAAAGAAGGTATTTATCTTTGCCCATTGATTCAATGGTGATAACTTCCCATTATGGTAAAAGAAAAGACCCATTTACTGGAAAAATAGCAAATCATAGAGGGATAGACCTTAAAGGCAACAACGACTATGTTTATTCGATAATGCCGGGAATGGTTGTAAAAACAGGAAAAAATAAAGGGTTGGGCAATTATGTAGAAGTGCGTCATGGTGATTTTACTTCTATCTATGGGCATTTATACAGTGTGCTTGTAAATGCGAAACAAGCTGTTGAAGCTGGGCAACCAATAGGTATTAGTGGAAGTACCGGGCGCAGCACAGGAGAACACTTACATTTTCAAATGGAATACAAAGATAAGACTATAGACCCTAAGCCAATTCTTGATTATATTAATGAGGTAATCAGAACCGTTAAAGGACAAATTTCACAGCAAATAGATAATGAGTTAAGACGCAGATAAATAGAAAAAGAGGATTGGAAAAGCCAGTCCTCTCTTTTTATTTGAATCAGAAGAAACCTTTTTTTAATCCTTTTTCTTGTCTTTGAACTTTTTCTAGTGAAGATTGAAGTTGTGATAGTGCTTCTTTCATTCCTTTTTTTACTTCAGGATTCGTAACGGATTCAATAAGTTCTTTTCCTCTTTGAATGTTAGTGTTAAGTATTTCTTTATTCTTCATCTGTTTTGAACGACTTTCATCTATAAAAATAGATGGCATACTTTTGCAACGTAAGCATTCAGCAAACCCCGTATTTCCCCCTCTGAAAGTTCTTCTTAGTTTTGCGTGAATTTAAAACGTGAAACAATGAAGAACTTGACATTAGAAGAATTTAAAAAGATTCATGAAGAATGGAAGTCAACGGGACTTTCCATTCGTGACTATTGTCACAACACCGGCTTTGAAGAAAGCAAGTTTTATTATTGGCGTAAGAAACTTACAGAAGTCATGCTGCCGCATGCGAGCGGTTTTGTTCCGGTGAACATGTTTGACCAGAACGGCAAGCTGGGCATGTCTGTCACCGGCTCCGCTAAAGAAGCAACGGATCATGTATCCTGTGAAGTGGTCTATCCCAATGGTGTCATCTTGCGCATCCAGAGTGAATTGTCTCTGGAAGCGCTCCGTTCGTTAATCCTCTTATGCCGGTAGCCCATGTTCAATCTCAATGATTCAAACCGATTTTTCCTGTACCCGTATCCTACGGACATGCGCAAAAGCTTCTATTCGCTGAGTGGCATTGTGACCAACCTCATGGGCATGAACGTTCAGGATGGTGATGCCTATATCTTTATCAACAAATCATTGACCGGGTTGAAGATACTCCATGCCGAGTACGGGGGCCTGGTCATTTACAACATGAAACTTGAACGGGGAGCCTTCAAACTCCCCGACATTGACACCGATGACCCTGCCACTTCAAAGGGTATAAAATGGGCTGACCTGATGATGATCGTACAAGGAATATCCCCTTCGGAAGTTCACCGGTGCAGTCGATGGGAACCCAAGAAAAAGTAGTGTTTCCAGTCGTTTTTTACGGGCTGAAAATGAGGTAAAACGGCTTGATTTTCGTATCTTTGCAGTGTAAAAAAAGAACAGAAACCATGTCAGAAACCTCCAACCAGAAAGCCCTCATCGAGCAGCTGCTCAGCGACCGTGATGCCGAGTTCAGGCGGGCGGTGAAAGCGGAACAGCAGCTGAAGGAACTCTCGGACGTCAAAAGGATGCAGGCCGACTACGAAGCCAGACTGGCTGAAAAGGAGAAGGCCATCCAGGAGCGCGACCGGGCTTTGGAGTCCAAGGAAAGCCGGATAGCACAACTTGAACAGAAACTTCTTTATCTGGAGCGCAAGATGTGGGGTGCCATGTCCGAGAAGCGGCGTATCCCCGATGACCCCAACCAGCTCAAACTGGACTTTGACCTGCTGGAAATGACCCCGGAAGAGGAAGAGACGGTCCGCAAGGCTGTCGAGGAGGTGAATGAATACAGGAAGGTGACGGTCAAGGAACATGAAAAACGGGTTCAGGTCCGTCAGAAACTGCCGGACAACCTCCGCCGCGTGGGAGAGCACATCTATCCTGACGGCTATCTGGGGCATGAAGACGAATGGATCCTGTTCGAGGATGCCGAAACGTCCGAACACCTGGAACTCCAGCCTGCCGAACTGTACGTCCGGGTGACCATCCGGCATAAAGGCATGCGCAAGGAGACGAAGGAAATCGTTACAGCGCCCGTACAGAATGAACCCATTGCCAAGAGCTATGCCAGTGCATCGCTGCTGACCGACCTGATGGTCGGGAAGTATGTGGACCATCTCCCTTTCTACCGTCAGGTACAGATGTTCAAACGGTTGGGAGTCAGCATACCCCCTTCCACGATCGAAGTCTGGTTCCACGATGTGGCCGACCTGATGCGGCCAGCCTACTACCGGTTGAGGGAACTCATCCTGTCCACCGATTACATCCAGTCCGATGAAACGACGGTTCCCATCATCGACAACGAGAAGCACCGGACGGTAAAAGGTTACCTGTGGCTGGTACGGAGCATGGTCAACGGCCTAGTGTTCTTCGCCTATAATGAAGGTTCCCGGGGAGCCAAGGTGGTCCTGCAGCTCTTCAAGGATTATCAGGGAGCCATACAGACGGACGGCTATGCCGGATACAACATCCTGGAAAAACTGGAAGGCATAACGACATTGGGATGCTGGGTACATACCCGAAGGTACTTTGACAGGGCTTTATCCCATGACAAGGCGAGGGCGGAATATGCCTTGGCCCAGATCGGCATGCTTTATGATGTGGAGGGCATGGCAGACGACCAGCATATGGATACCCTCCAGCGCATGGAGCTGAGGAAGCGGCTTGCCTATCCCATCATACGCGCTTTTGAGAAGTGGTGTATCTGTGAACAGGGAAATGTGCTCCCGAAGAGTCCCATAGGAAAAGCCATCGGCTACTTCCTGAACAACTCTCGCCAGCTGGTGAGGTATACGATGGACGGAAGGTATCTCCCAGACACGAACCTGATAGAGAACAGCGTGCGTCCCGTAGCTGTCGGACGCAAGAACTATCTCTTCTGCGGCAATCACGACGCTGCTGAAGATGCTGCCGTCATCTACTCCCTGATGGGGTGCTGCAAGGCGGCAGACGTGGACTTCAAGCAGTGGATGAATTATTTTCTGAACCATGTCCACGAATATGACAGTGACTACTCCAAGGATCTGGTAAATCTGTTGCCACACTCTTTAAAGAAACAAGGTATCATTTAAGAATCTCGTAAAAACTAAGAGATGTCTCGTAAAAATAGGGACTTTTTCAGAGAAAAGTCGGAATTTTTAAGAGGCATCTCTTTATGTTTATAGACCTTGCAAGACGGGGTTTACTAATTGCTTACTTTGCAACTCCATTCACCATTTACTAGATTGAAATCTTTAATTCTTTCTTTCGCTAAGTAAGTGTGGATAGAAATCTTATCTACAGCTTTGTCGCTGTATAATTGGTTTGCAGACTTCATTAGTCCATTTACGGCTTTATTATGTGAATCAATGTCGGCTAATCGTCCTTGTCCTTTCTTTAATATTTCTTCTTGATACCTGTTATAAAGCCCAAGTTGAGTAAATTCTTTTGGAGCTGCGATAATGTATGCTTCAACTCTAAATCCTGCATCCTTAAATTTTTGTGCTGTCTTTAAGGGTACATCAGGATTTCTCATAGTTCCTTCTATGATGATATTACATTTTCGCTTAATGGCTTCTTCTATTAATTTTTCAGTGAAAACACTAGAAAAAATCTGAGTTTCAATGGGGTATTTAATAGGGTCTTTTATTAGCTCTTTATTAGGGTGGAAAGGTCTGTAAAGGTCACCATTAACTGTAAGAAAATTCTGTAATGGATGGTCTGCTTCTGCAACACGTATAAGTGTGCTTTTCCCACAGGCTGGTTGTCCACCTAAAATTATAGCAATCGGATTTTCAGAGGCACTTTTTCCTTTAAAAAATGCCTCTTTTCTTGCTTCAAAAATGGCTTCTACTTCATAGCGTTGCATAGTATGCCTTCAATTTGGGTGCATAATAGTTTTCTATCTTATCCATGATAGATAAGCGTACTTTTTCAGAAACTTCAAACTGTAGTAATCCATTTGCTACTTCTTCCTCTGTGGTAAGTATATCCAATTCTTTGTATAACAATTCTTTCTTATTTTCATCCTTCTCTTCTGATATTTCATCTATTTTCATCATGCGGAGTGTCCCGATAATGTCGAGCGCAACATCCAAGCTCATTTCTTTATTCATAAATTCAATGTCTTTATTGTTCCACTACAAAGATACTTAAAATAAGATTACCATAAACTTATAGAACTGATTAGTTTGTAAATAGGTTCTTTGAACTTCTTAAGATTTTTAATTAATATAATGTATTTAGTGATTCCTAATTCATTAAAGATTTCTGCATACATTTTTATTAGGGGCTTTCTATAGTAGATGGTCAATCCTATTATTGCAATGCAAATAAAAATCAAATAGACTAGTTCACTATACGCATAGATTGCTAATACAAGAACTCCACTCATAGCCCATGAAAGACTACTTAAAAGAAATCTTAAGATATTCATAATTTTGTTTGCTGTTCTTTATACTGGCAGCCAAACCAGCTTTAAAGGTTTGTTTATCTCTTTATTTTCAATACTCAAAGATAGTGATTTTCTATAAATGTCGCAAATAATAGGACAATTATTTTTGTTAAAAATGGTTTTAGGTTTATAGACTGCCGAAGTTTTATTTTTCCCTAAAGTTTTTGGTATCATAATAATGTTCTCTTATCGTCCATGTCCGGGAGAACCGGGAAAAGTACGGTATCAAATACTTTCCCGGTTTCTCTCCAGTGCAGGCAGAAAAGGTATCAATTAGATGCAATCCTTTTGCCGATGGGCGGTAGTTCCTGAATGGTGTCGGTGTCTTTTCTTTTATGATGCAGCCGTTTTCCTGTATTCAGGTATAGAGAGAAACGACACAAGGAACTTTAGGGAAAAGAACACATTAAAGAAATGTTCTTTTAGCGTGTATTGTCCTAATCAAATAGAATTATATAAGTTATATTTCTATATGTTGTTTATATATTGCAAATTAAGCAAGCTCTAAAACATTTAATAGTTTTATACCAAGTTTTTGCTCTAATTCAGCAATGCTCTTAAAAGAAAAATTCACTTTCCCTGATAAGATTTTACTTATGTATTGCGGAGATACCTCTAAACGCTCTGCTAATCCGTTTCGATTTAATTTGTTAGCTTCCATATATTCTACTAAGGATAAAGCAATATTTCGTGACCATTCTAGCCACACTTTATTTTCCTTTCTCCATTTTGCATTTTCTTCAAAATGGGACGGTGATACACTTTCGTGTTTCTTTAAGAAATCAATAGCTGTACTCATATTCTTAGTCCTCCATATTTAAATCTATAAAACTGTCTTTGTCAAAAACTCCATTATATTTAAGAAACTCTTTGCATTTATTCAACTTTTCTAGTTCTAAAGAAGTATGCTCTTTATCTTGCATCCGTTGGGTTAGTTTAATTGCTCCACCTGTAACTACATAAACATTGGGTTCAAGTCGGATAGCATATATTCTCAACCAACTAGCGTGCTTGTTTCTGTTCCAATTACGAGCTTTTCTACGTGTTAGTTCTGTACATCTGGTATCTGTAATATCAAGAGGCATGAATAAACCATCTAAACTTTCAGTATATGGAAACTCTAAAATCATTTCTTCCAGTTCATCTGCATCTTCAAATGTATCTTGTATGGCTTCTGAAACTTTTTCAACATGGAAATTATTTTTTAAATCTTCTATATTGTCTATGAAGAAGTCTAATAAATAATCTGCATTATTCCATTTTTCGAATAATGAAGTTAATTCATCATGCTCTTTATCAGGCTCTTTAACAGCCCATAAATGTTCGTAGCCTTTGATAACTCTTACAAATTTCATAAATTCTATTATTATTCTAGTTGCAAATATACGGAAAAAGAACGAACTAAACTTATAAGTTTAGCTATTTAACTATCAAATATTTGTTTTAAAATAAATTTTTTAGTGATTGGTCGCTTTCTATTATTCTCAAAACAAATGTATTGGAAGCAGTAAATTCTATATTATATCCATCGAATTGAAAAGGATAACCTACAGCTATTAGATATGCCGATAATCTAGCTATTTTTTTATTGATTTTGTAAGTTCTCATAATTTTGTTTGCTGTTCTTTATACTGGCAGCCAAACCAGCTTTAAAGGTTT
>ENA-OPDW01000941-OPDW01000941.1-human-gut-metagenome-genome-assembly--contig:-NODE-941-length-19121-cov-2.454002_pt1 | contig 19121 bp, 19 predicted proteins | sample MGYA00241264_ERZ501508 | MGnify/ENA primary metagenome ERZ501508 (study PRJEB25962, sample SAMEA2042575) | human gut metagenome | biome: human gut; feature: human-associated habitat; material: faeces...
ACCCGCCGCTTTTGCCAACGACCGGGAACTGCTGCTGGAGGAGGCTATCCCAGGTTTCGAGGTAGGCTGTGCCGTACTGGGTACAGATGAGCTCACTGTGGGCGCGGTGGATGAGATCGAACTCTCCCAGGGCTTCTTCGACTTTGAAGAAAAGTACACCCTGAAAACCTCCGCCATCCACTGCCCCGCTCGCATTCACCCCCTAAAGGCGGCGGAGATCCAGGCAGTGGCCAAGGCCATCTACCGTGCATTGGACTGCAAGGATTTTGCCAGGGTGGACCTGTTCCTCACCCCGGAAGAGGAAATCGTCTTCAATGAGGTGAATACCATACCCGGCTTCACCGCCCACAGCCGCTATCCCAACATGATGAAAGCGGCGGGGCTGGATTTCACCACCCTCATCACCCGCATCATCGAGGCGGAGGTGGGCGTATGAGAACCCTTGCACAGACCACCGGCGCTCTGTTGCTGGTAAACGCTGCCCACTCCATGGCAACCTCCGCCTCGCCGGACTTGGTCTGCGTGGATCCCCGTTGGCCGGAGGTTCAGCTGGAGCGGCGGGCGGCGGGGTTCCTCAACGCCTGCATCCGGGCCGTGGGAGGAGAAAAAGCCATCGTCCCTGTTTCCGGTTGGCGCAGCCAAGAGGAGCAGCAGGCCATCTGGGATGATACTCTGGTCAAGGAAGGAGAGGCGTTTACTCGGCAGTATGTGGCCCTCCCCGGGTGCAGCGAACATCAGACCGGTCTGGCCATTGATCTGGGCTTGGCATCGGAGGAGATCGACTTTATCCGCCCCAATTTCCCCTATAGCGGTGTGTGCGGTGCCTTCCGGAAGCAGGCGGCAGATTATGGCTTCATTCTGCGTTATCCCGCCGGGAAAGAGGCGGTCACCGGTATTGCCTACGAGCCATGGCATTTCCGCTATGTGGGCGTGCCCCATGCGAGGTTCATGGCTGAACAGGGGATCGTTCTGGAGGAATACATGGAGATACTGCGCCGAGACTTTTCCCAGCGGCCTCTGACTGTCTGCGCAGCCTCCCACATGTTCCATATCTGGTATTGTAACGAGGCAGTCCGTGAGGATCTGCTCTCAGAACCCGGAAGCTACTGTCAGGTGTCGGAGGACAACTGCGGCGGCTTTGTGGTTACCACTTGGAGGTGAGAGGTCGTGTCTTTGCGGGAATTTTTTACTGACTGGTCCAAAGGAGACCGAATGACGGGCTTCTGGTGCCTTTACCGCCTGCGGAACCGGGCAAAGCGGAAGATGATCCGGGATATTTTAACTTTTTTCTTCAACCGCAGCGCCCGACGGCACGGAGGCTATGTGGGGCCCGGCGCTGTGATCTTGGGAGAACCGCTGCTGCCACACGGACTCCACGGAGTCTATATTTCCCGTTTCGCCACCATAGGCGCGGGATGTCGGATCTATCAGAATGTCACCATCGGGGAGGTAAAGCGTCGGGCCCCTGTTGTGGGAAATGGGTGTCTCATCGGAGCGGGTGCGGTGCTGGTGGGGGATATCCGCATCGGCGACGGGGTAAAAATCGGCGCAGGAGCGGTGGTGTGTCAGGATATTCCGGCGGGATGCACCGTAGTGGCCCAGCCGCCCCGGATTTTGGAAGGGGGAGCGGGATATGCGTGAGGAAATAAGTCGGGCCTGGCGGGAAGTGGATCTGAACGCTTTGGCCTATAACGCCCGAACCCTCCAGGCAGCCTTGGATTCCGGCTGCTACCTGATGGCTGTGGTAAAGGCTGATGCATATGGACATGGGTCAATCCCTGTGGCCCGGCGGTTGGAAGCAGAGGGAGTGAAAGCATTTGCAGTGGCCTGCCTGGAGGAAGGAATCGCTCTGCGCCAGTCCGGTGTCCGGGGAAAAATCCTGATTCTGGGCTACACGCCGCCGGGTATGGCATTCCAGATTTGCCGGTGGAAGCTCGTCCAGACGGTAGCAGATGAGGATCACGGCCGAGCGCTGGCCGCCCAAGGTGTGCCGCTCTCAGTCCACTTGGCTTTGGATACCGGTATGCATCGCCTGGGGATTCCGGCGGAGGACCATAAGGCTTTGCAACATTTATATGAATTGCCAAATCTGAATATCGAGGGGGTATTTTCCCATTTGTGTGTGTCGGACAGCCTGGAAGCGGAGGATATGTCCTTTACCTGCACGCAATTAGAACGATTTTACGCAACAGTTCGATGGCTCAAGACCCACGGCCTGGACACGGGAGCAATCCACATCCAGGCAAGCTACGGCATCTGGAATCTGCCGCCTCAGCCATGTTCCTGGGCACGGGCAGGAATCGCCCTTTACGGTGTCTTCAGCAATGATGCCCACACAGAACGAAAGCTGGATCTGAACCCAGTGCTTTCCCTGCGCGCCCGGGTAGCTTCGGTGCGCACCCTCCTGCCAGGCGAGGGAGCAGGATACGGCTTGGCCTTTTGGGCGGATCAAATGCGGAGGTTGGCAGTGGTTACCATCGGCTATGCCGACGGCCTGCCTCGCAGCCTGTCCCAGCAAGGGGGAGAGGTACTGCTTCACGGAACGCGCTGTCCTATGGTGGGGCGAATGTGCATGGATCAGCTGATGGTGGATGTGACCGATGTGCCTTGCGTGAAGCCCGGTGATGTGGCAACAATCATTGGAACAGATGGAGGAGAAGTGATTCGGGCAGAAGATGTGGCTGGGCAATGCGGTACGATCACTAACGAACTCCTTTCCCGACTGGGACAACGTCTGCCGATTGTTGCAGACTGACGGAACCATATCGGTTCATAGAATTGTTGTTTGTCACTGGGGTGACATCACCTTTAGGTTCCTGTGAAGCGATTCGTGTGGGTTCGACCCCCACTACCCGTACCACGTCGGAGCAAGCTTTATAGCGCTTGCTCCGACTTTTGTTACAAAAGTCAGAGCGCGCTCATGCCATTGCTCCTCCTTTCCAAATCGAACCCGCTTCGCTGGGCTTCAATTTAGTTTTGGGTGCAAACTTGGAAACTGCGGCATCTATACTGTTTCAATATTCCAAAAAGAGAGACACACCAAGCGGTGTGTCTCTCTTTTTGGTGATGCAGATTCCAACGGGATCTGCATCACCTGCGGACAGGTTTTGTCGAATGTGAGAGAGACTTTGGAGGAAGTTGAGCTGGAGCCGCAAATATATTGACACAGGTACAGGTTTCTGTTACAATATCGTGCGTTAGGTATAGCTAACCGCGTTGCGGTTAGCTATTATTATGATTATCAGTTAGCTATAGCTAATGAAATGAGGTCTAAACGGATGATTAACAAACGGCTGATACACATCATGGGTAAGAGCAGAAAATATGTGTCGGCACAGGTGCTTTTCCAGTGGATTTCTTAACTTTGCAATATTGTATTGATGTCTGGAATTGCGCTTTTCTTAAGCCAGCTTTCTGCTGGGGGCAACCCGGAAGTGTGGAAAAAAATGATATGGATTCTTCTGTCTGCCCTGGTCATACGGTACGCATGCACAACCCTGGCAAGCCGGATGAGCCATCGCGCCGCGAAGCAAGTAAAAGAACAGCTGCGCACTATGATTTATGAAAAGCTGCTGCATCTGGGCCTGGCGTATCAGCAAAAAGCTCGGACCTCTGAGGTGGTTCAGCTGGCGATGGAGGGTGTAGATCAGTTAGAGGTGTATTTTGGGTCGTATCTTCCCCAGTTGTGTTATTCAATTCTTGCGCCGTTGACACTGTTTGTGGTTTTGAGCTTTGTAAGCCTGCCCTGCGCAGTTATCTTATTTCTCTGTGTTCCGCTGATTCCCATTACGATTGTGGCAGTACAGCGCTTTGCCAAGAAGCTTCTGGGCAAATACTGGGGAGAGTACACCTCTTTGGGCGATTCCTTTCTGGAAAATCAGCAGGGGCTCACGACCCTTAAAATTTATCAGGCAGACGCTCATCAGCATCAGGTGATGAACGAGCAGTCCGAACGCTTCCGCAAGATTACCATGAAAGTGCTGTCCATGCAGTTGAACTCTATCATAGTCATGGATCTTATTGCCTACGGCGGAGCCGCTGTGGGGATTATCCTGGCGGCATGGCAATTCCACGTAGGACACCTGTCCTTGTTCGGTGTGTTGCTGATGATCCTGCTGGCGGCGGAATTTTTCCTGCCCATGCGGCTTCTGGGATCGTTTTTCCACATCGCCATGAACGGAATGGCGGCATCAGATAAACTCTTTGCCTTGCTTGATCTTCCGGATACCCAGGCCGGAACCCGCACGTTCCCTGACGACTGCACGGTGGACTGTAAGAATTTGCAGTTTGGTTATGAAGAAGGGCGGGAGATTTTGAATGGTATCCGCTTTTCTGCATTGCCCAGTAGCTTTGTTGCACTGGTGGGCGAGAGTGGGTGCGGCAAATCTACACTGGCTGCCATCCTGACAGGACGTATGCGGGGATTCCGGGGGGAGTGCACCATCGGCGGGATTCCTGTGCTGGACATTGCGGGGGATTCTTTGATGGCAAACATCACCTATGTTGGACATCAGAGTTATTTGTTCCGGGGGACTGTAAGAGATACCTTGAAGATGGGCAATGCCGAGGCGACGGATGCTGATTTCTGGCGTGTGCTGGAACAGGTAAAGCTGGCGGACTTTTTGCGGGAGCAACAGGGGTTGGACACAGAGCTGGAGGAAAACGGAATCAATCTTTCCGGTGGACAACGCCAGCGTTTGGCAGTTGCCCGGGCGCTGCTCCATAACACGCCCATCTACATCTTTGACGAGGCCACCTCTAATATCGATATAGAAAGCGAAAATGCCATTATGGAACAAATCAAAGGTCTTGCCCGGAATAAAACCGTCATTCTGATCTCTCACCGACTGGCCAATGTGGCCGATGTCAATCAGATTTATGTGCTGCGGCAAGGCGTTATTTCTGAACAAGGAACCCATAAGGAACTACTTTCCAAGGGGAGCGAGTATGCCCGCTTGTGGAATGCCCAGCAGCAGCTGGAGGATTACGGAAAGGTGGCGGAAAGATGAAGCGATCTGGAATTCAGGTAATGGCCAGCCTGGTTGGTCTGGTAAAACCTCTGACCGGATATATGAGTCTGGCTGTGTTTCTGGGACTTCTGGGCCATCTGTGTGCCACTGCCATCACTGTATTGGGTGGATTTGCGGTATTGCATACACTGGGGATGGAGCAGCGTCTATCCCTTCTGACACTATTCCTCTTGATCGGTCTTTGTGCCCTGCTGCGGGGCATGCTGCGCTACGGCGAACAGACCTGTAATCATTTTATCGTCTTCAAACTGCTGGCCTTACTGCGGGATCGTGTTTTTGCCGTCTTGCGTCGCCTGTGCCCGGCAAAGCTGGAAGGTAAGAATAAGGGAAACCTCATCAGTGTTATTACTTCGGACATCGAACTGTTGGAGGTATTCTACTACTTTATTAACTCCATGGTCACCATCAGCGCCCTCATCTTCATTGCCGGCGCCCGTACCATGGTGCTGACCACTATGATCAAGCAGCTGCAGTACGTCAACCGCTTCAACGAAGTGTTTGTACTCTCCCTGCTGATTCTGGCAACCAACCTGGCCGCCAAGGCGCTGTTCTCCCGACTGGCTGGGTACCGATCCAAACATAGTACGAAAAACGTAAAAAAGGAAGGAATTAAGTGATGAATTACAAGAAAATGATGGCTCTGGGCCTGTCTGCCGCTCTTTGTATGTCCATGCTGGCCGCCTGCGGCGGAAACGGAGGTTCCTCCAACGGCGGAGAAGAGCAGGTGGTTATTTACTCCAATGCTGACGAAGAGGCGGTCACCGCCATGCAGAACGCTCTGGACAACAACGGCTACAAAGGAAAATACATCTTCCAGACCTACGGCACCTCCGAGCTGGGCGGCAAGCTGCTGGCTGAGGGTACCAATCTGGAAGCGGACCTGGTGACCATGAGCACCTTCTATCTCCAGAGTGCCCAGGAGCAGAACAATATGTTCCTGCCTCTGACCTTTGAAGTCAACACCCTTACCGAGGTTCCCGACTACACTGCCCCCATCACCTCTCAGGAGGGAGCCATCATCCTCAACACCGAGCTGATGGCCTCCGAAGGACTGCCCACCCCCACCAGCCTGAAGGATCTGGCCGACCCGGTCTACGCCGGACAGGTGGCGGTCACGGATATTCAATCCTCCTCCACTGCTTGGCTGCTCATTCAGGCTCTGGTAGATGCCTATGGAGATGACGGTGCCCAGGAAGTGCTCTCCGGCATCTATGACAACTGCGGCGCTCACATTGAGACCTCCGGTTCCGGTCCTCTGAAGCTGTGCCGCGCCGGTGAGGTGGCCATTGGCTTCGGCCTGCGCCACCAGGCAGTGGCCGACAAGGCCGATGGTATGCCCATCGACTATGTGGATCCCGCCGAGGGCAACTTCTCCCTCACCGAGTCCGTGGCCGTGCTGGATAAGGGAGAGGACACCAATCCTCTGGCTATGGAGATGGCCCAGTGCATCATCGAGAATGGCCGGGAGGAGCTGCTCCAGACCTATCCCAATCCTCTCTATGAGGGCGAGACCGCCGATCCCGCCAACCAGTCCGCCAATCCCTCCGTCTTTGACGAGCCTCTGACCTTTGAACTGTTCCAGGCCCACCAGCAGCTGTCCGAGGCTGCCAAGGGCTGATTGAAAGGAGTTTTCATACCATGAATACTTATAAATTGCTGACCCCCGGTCCTTTGACCACTACCGATACCGTAAAGCGGGAGATGATGGTAGACCGCTGCACCTGGGATGATGACTACAAGGTGGTCACCCAGAAGATCCGCCGTCAGCTGCTGGAGCTGGCCCACGTCTCCGAGGATGACTACACCGCCGTGCTGATGCAGGGCAGCGGCACTTTCGGAGTGGAGAGCGTGCTTACCAGCGTGGTGGGTGACCAGGACAAGGTGCTCATCTGCTCCAACGGCGCCTATGGCAAGCGTATGACCGACATCTGTACCCACAGCCGCGTCCCCTTTGTCCATTATGCCCAGGACTACGACAAGGTGCCTGACGCCGCCCATGTGGCCCAGCTGCTGGCCCAGGACCCCTCCATCACTCACGTAGCCATGGTCCACAGCGAGACCACCAGCGGTATCCTCAACGATATCCAGTCGGTGGGCAAGGTGGTCCGGGATGCGGGCAAGACCTTTATCGTGGACGCGATGTCCTCCTTCGGTGGGGTAGATATCCCGGTGGCCGACTGGGGCATTGACTTCCTGGTGTCCAGCGCCAACAAGTGCATCCAGGGCGTGCCCGGCTTCTCCTTCATCCTGTGCCGCCGGGACAAGCTGCTGGCGAGCGAAGGCAAGGCCCGCTCCCTCTCTCTGGATCTGCTGGACCAGTGGAAGGGAATGGAAAAGGACGGCAAGTGGCGTTTTACCTCTCCCACCCATGTGGTGCTGGCCTTCTCCAAGGCTCTGGATGAGCTGGCCCAGGAGGGTGGCATCCCCGCCCGGAGCCGCCGCTACACGGAAAATAACCGCCTGCTCATTGAAAAGATGCGCGCCATGGGCTTTGCTACCTACATTGACGGCAGCCACCAGGGGCCCATTATTACCACCTTCTTCTATCCCGCCGGTGTATCCTTCCGGTTTGAGGAGTTCTACCGCTACATCAAGGAGCGGGGCTACGCCATCTACCCAGGCAAACTGACCGAGATGGATACCTTCCGCATCGGCAACATCGGGGAGATCTATCCCGAGGACATTGATAAACTGACCGGCATCATTGCCGCCTTCCTGAAGGAGAGAAAGGAGCAGATCGCATGATTGAAGCGGTAATTTTTGACTGGGCAGGCACTACGGTAGACTACGGCTGCTTTGCTCCTGTGAAGGCCTTCATGGAGGCTTTTGCCCACTACGGAGTGCCGGTTACTATGGAAGAGACCCGCAAGCCCATGGGTATGCTCAAGCGGGATCACATCCGCACCATGCTGCACATGGAGCGCATCGCCGCTGAGTGGAAGCGGGTCCATGGCCATGAGGCCACGGAGGAGGACGTGGACGCCGTGTATGCTCAGTTTGAGCCCAAGCTGTTCTCCATTCTGGACCAGTATGCCGCTCCCAAGCCCTTTGCGGTAGAGACGGCGGCCAAACTGCGGGAGATGGGACTGAAGATCGGTTCCACCACTGGGTATACCGACGCGATGATGAATATTGTTGTGCCGAAAGCAGCTCAGCAGGGCTATGCGCCTGATGTCTGGATCAGTCCTGACGGAGCAGAAGGAAAGGGCCGCCCCTATCCCTATATGATCTTTGCCAATATGCAGAAGCTGGGTGTTACCTCAGTTCGAAATGTGGTGAAGGTAGGGGATACCATCTCCGATGTGAAAGAGGGCGTCAACGCCGGTGTTTGGACGGTGGGCGTTGTTGAGGGCAGCTCGGAGCTGGGGCTGAGCCAGGAGGAATTTGAGGCTCTGACTCCCCAGGGGCGGGAGGCTGCCTGCCGGAAGGTCGAGGAGAGCTTCCGGGAAGCGGGAGCCCAGTTTGTGATCCGAAATTTGTCTCAGCTGCCGGAGCTGATCTGTGCGCTGGGAAATTAAAAAACAAAAGTAAGGGCCGCATTGCAGTCGGAATGTTCCGGCTGCAATACGGCCCTTTCGGCATTTGCGTGGGATAACGTTTAAAGACTATTTCAAATTGACACGGAACCCAATCAAGCCCTCTTTTTTATAGGCGGTAATAGTTCCACGATGGCTTTTGACAATGGATTGGGCGATGGACAGACCGACCCCAAAGCTGCCGGAAAAAGTACGTACCCGATCGGCGCGGTAGAATCGGTCAAACAGTCGCTCCAGCTCCAGACTGTCTACCTCAGCGTAGGTATTCTCCACCGTCAGGATGGGGTGCCGCCGCTGGTAGAGCCGGACTTGGATTTTGCCTCCGGCGTCGCAGTATTTTACCGCGTTGTCCAGCAGAATAGCAGCCAGCTTGCGGATGAGCGCTTCATCTCCGTGGTAAGAGAGGGAGGGGGCAATGTCGCTGAAAAGGATATGGCCCCGCTCCTCAGCAAGATATTGAAATTCAGAGACGGTATCATTGATGGCACCGCTCAGATCAAAATCGGCATAGAGAAGGCGGGCGTCGCTCTCATCCATACGGGACAGAGTAACCAGTTGGTTGATGAGCAGGCCCATACGCTCCCCCTCGCTGCGGATATCATCCAACCATTCATTTTTCCCATATTCCGCTTCCAGAATATCCAGATTGGACAAGATCAGCGTAAGAGGAGTTTTCAGCTCGTGGTTGGCATCAGTGATAAACTGCTTTTGTTTTTCATAGCCTTCCGCCACCGGACGTACTACCCGCTTGGAGATGATGACGGTCAAAGTCAGGATCAATACGGCACTTCCCAGCAGGATAAGAAATATCGTGAACAACATAAGGTTTGTTGTGTTCTTGTACATGGTCCCGTTGACGAATACCAGAATCGCCCCATCTTCCGTAGAGGTGATTTTATAGCGGTATTCTGACACCCAGCCCCGTTCTTTTGTGCTGTTCATTGCCTGAGATGCGTAGTGCTCCACTTCCGACTGGGAAATCGTAGAAACGGAATCTATATTGACATCGGTTACTTCATGCTGCTCGTTGAGCCAAACCGTAAAAAAGCGGGTGCTGAACCGGGTCTCTTCCGTAATGGCGTCGGTATAGAAAAATCGGGAAGGAGTATGCGGTTTAGAGGAATCAAACTCTGGGAAAAAACCGTTGTTTGCTGCGATGGTATCGGTGAGCATGTCCAAAGTCTGGTTCATCTGAACCCGGGTAAGCACTAAAAGCAGAGAAAGGATGATGGAAAACACGGCGAAAATGGAGATGGTGCTGATGCATATGAATTTTTTGCGCAGACCTCCAATCACGGCTTGACCTCCAGTACATAGCCGGCGTTGCGTATAAAGCGGATCTCCATGGGCGCTCCAATGGCACTGATTTTCTTGCGCAGATTAGAGATGTGGACCCATACAACGCTGGTGTCGACATTCGTATCCCATCCTCAGAGATGGGTGATAAAACGATCTGTTGGAATAATGGTCCCGGGAGCCTGCATCATCATTTCCAGGATTTGAAATTCCTTGCCGCTGAGCGTCTGGATCTTGTCCTGAAAGACCAGCTGGTAGGTGGAGCGGTTCAGGATAACGGAACCAATAGCAAGCAGATCGGGCAGATAGGTGTCCTTTCGACGGAGCATGGCCCGGATCCGAGCCAAAAGCTCGGCGGTGGAAAAAGGCTTGGGCAGGTAGTCGTCTGCTCCAGCATCCAGACCCTCTACCCGCTGTGAAATTTCTGTGCGGGCGGTCAGGAACAGAGCCGGGGTTTTGATTCCATTCCGACGCAGAGTTTGCAGTACCTGCAGCCCGTCCAAGCCGGGCATCATAATGTCTAAAATCAGTCCGTCATATTCACCGGTCTGCCCGTACTCCAGGGCGTCTTCTCCGTTGGATACGCCGTCTACACTGAAGCGATTGTGCTCCAAAATATGGACCAGCGATTTCAAAAGCTTGGGATCGTCTTCTGCTACCAGCAGCTTCATGTTCTTCACCTCCGGTTGATAATGACATATAAACATACTCCGCTAAAGACAACCTAAAGATGGGCACGGAGAGGAAGATCCCAAGACAAAAATCATGCAGCACCCGAGGCAAAAATCTGAGGGGATCTTTAGCGGCACTTTAGGTTCATTTGATATTTTGAATAAGCGGAAATGGGCACCCTAGCCGGAAAGACATAAGGCAGGGGCGGTAAAACTTATGCCTATTATATCTGCAAACGCGGCGGCTGTGCAACCAGGAACGAAACGTTGATGGCATATCTTCTGTATGAAGCGGACATGCATCAGAAAAGGAAAATAATTTTACCCCTGCCGCGGCAGAAGGGAGAACCGTGATTTGAGTGAGGTCTGTTTTGAAATTCTGATCTGTTTTTTGGCCGGAGCAGGCGCAGGGTTGGGAACCGGATTTGCCGGACTGAGTGCCGCCACAGTAATCACCCCCATGCTGGTGGCTTTTTTGCATCTTCCCGCTTACCAGGCCATTGGAATTGTGCTGGCCAGCGATGTGCTGGCCAGTGCGGCAAGTGCCCGAACCTATGCAAAAAACGGCTGTGTTGACATAAAAAACGGAATGGTCATGATGGCTGGGGTGCTGAGCATGACAGTAGTGGGAAGCTGGTTGTCCTCCTATGTGGAGAGCGGTACTCTGGGGGGCTTCTCCATTTTTATGACATGGATTCTGGGAATAAGATTTTTGTTCTTCCCCATCTTAGATCCAAAAAATACCATGCTCCGGCGTTCCAGTATGCAGAAAGTATGTGCGGGGGCAGCCGGAGGGGCGTTGGTGGGATTGATTTGCGGCTTCTTCGGAGCGGGCGGCGGAATGATGATGCTCATGGTCCTGACCATGCTGTTGGGATATGAATTGAAAACAGCGGTGGGAACCAGTGTGTTTGTCATGACATTCTCTGCGCTGACAGGAGCAATCAGCCATTTTGCACTGGGGGATACTCCGCCAATCAGATTGCTGATTTTATGTATGATTTTTACCTTGATCTGGGCGCAGGAATCTGCTAAAATTGCGGCCCGGTCCAGTCCTCTTGCACTGAACCGGTGGACGGGAATGATCCTGACCTCGTTGGGAACGCTCCTTCTGGTAGTTAATGTTCTTTAGAGTGAAGCGAAAGGTGAAGCTTATGTTGACAAAGAAAAAGAGAACCATCCTTCTGGTGGTCATTGCAGCTGTGGCATTACTGGTCGTTTTGATTCCTTTTTTGGTCATGAAGATCTCCAAGGCCTTTACCGCACAGGAACAGGCGGTGCGTACAGACTGGTCCTTTGATACCGGCAATGTGGTCGACCAGAGTGCAGAGTGGAATGTTGACATTACGCAAGCCAATCTTGGAGACGGGCTAAACGCCCTTCAGCTGGTGCCTCAGGATATCCAGTCCGAAGGGTTTACTTACTATGACCTGGGGGTGCAGCAGCGTCTGCACCAGGTAATTGAAGAACTGAAATCTTTGAACGATGTCACCTGGTCAGCCTCCCAGCCCTTGATCATCTTAAATCCCTATGGAACTGGGAGCAATGGCCTGTATTTCTATTTTGAAACGGAAGTGGAGGCGAAAATCAACTATACCATTCACGTGCCGGACAGTGATGTCCCGGACTATACGACTCAGGCGGCCGATATATCGGGTGAGGAATACTCCAAGACCCATGAGTTTCAGATGATTGGGCTTGTACCAGGAGAGACCAATGAGGTTACGATGATAGTCACCGGCAGTTGGGGCAATACGAGACAGGTGGTCCATTTCACCGTTGAAATGCCTGAGACAAAGTCCGGGTATGCCACCCGATTAGAGGTGACGCAGGGAAGCTCCGGTCAGGAACAGACGGATGGCCTGTTTGCCATGATGCGGGTGAATGGCTATCTGGGATATGGGTTCTTTTTTGATAACGACGGAATTTTGCGTTACGAGATGGTGCTGGAAGGTTACGGGCTGGACCGACTGCTGTTTTATGGAAATGAGATCATAACCTGTGTGTCTTCTTCCAAGCTTGCAAGGATCAACGGATTGGGGCAGGTGACCCAGATTTATGAATTGGGTGATTATGACCTGCACCACGACATTGGGTTCGGCGCAGAGGGAGAGGTGCTTGCCCTGGCAGAGGAGCGAGGAAATGAAACGGTGGAGGACCGTTTGCTTTCCATCGATCTGGAGACGGGACAGGTTACGGAACGGATCAATTTCAGTACATTGATGGAGCCCGACTATGAGACGACCCGGGAAGTTGGTCCCAGTGACGCGTTTTTCTGGCAGGCTGGGGAACGGGATTGGATCCACCTGAACAGCTTGGTGTACCTTGCGGAGGAAGACAGCGTGATCCTATCCTCCCGAGAGACATCCACGATTATAAAAGTAACGAACCTGCATGATGGGCCGGAAATTGAATGGTTATTGGGGGATGAGAGCGTCTGGCAGGATACCTCTTACAGCGAGAAATGCCTGACACAGGAAGGGGACTTTGTGCCCCAGTACGGCCAGCACTGTGTGGAGTACTATGCGGATGGAGAAGAGGACGGGGTGTATTACCTATCCCTGTATAACAACAACTATTGGTCCACAAACAGCCGCGATGTAACGCTGGAGCTGGAGGAGAGCGTAAGCACAGAACTCTATGGCTCCGGCGGGATCACCAGCCAAGTCTATGTCTATCGCATCGATGAAAACGAAGGGACCTATTCCTTGCAGTCCAGCTTTGATGTGCCCTACTCCAGCATCGTGTCCAACGGTTCGCTTTGTGAAGACAGCGATCACTGGGTCGTCAACAGCGGCATGGCCATGGTATTTGGCGAGTACGACGAGGACGGCGTACTGATCCGACAGTATGAGTATGAATGCACTATGCAGAATTACCGCACGTTCAAGTATGATATGGACCTGTGGCTTTGGAATGAGTAGTCCCAATTCAAAGGGCAGGACCCAAAAGAGTGGAGGGGAAAAGGATGAATGATCCCTATCGCGTACTTGGAGTTTCCAGGGATGCTTCCGAAGAGGAAATCAAAAAGGCTTACCGGAAGCTGGCTAAACAGTATCATCCTGATCTGAACCCGGGCAACGAAGAGGCTGCAAAGAAAATGAACGAGATCAATGCGGCTTATGAGCAGATCAAAAATCCCGGTCAGACCAATTCTGCCTATGGCTACGGAGGGCAGGGAGGATATGGAGGCTCTTCCGGCAGCAGGGAACAGGGGACATGGTACGGTCAGGCATACGGAGAATCCTCAGACGAATTTTTTGATCCCTTTGGCTGGAATGGGCGGCAGGGCAGAGCGCCGGTGTTCCGCAAGTCGGCCTTGCTCTATATCTTGGCAGCGTTCCTGCTGCTGAATCTCCTTTCCTCCTTTTTGACCCGCTCTGCTTACTCCCAGGCCCAGGAACAGTTGGGATGGCAGATGGAGCAGTTTGAACAATACCAGCAGATGTTCCCGGATGAGTTTCCAAATCAGCAGACACGGCCGGATGAGGACAGGACGCAGGAGAATGACACAGCCCAGGACGGTGCAATGGGAGAGAGACCGTTTATGCCCTTCCAGGGAACGGAGAATCTGCCGTAATACACCTTTGGCAGAGGACAAAATCAAAGGACAAAGGAGCACAGTAATATGGCTAGAATCATCGGGATAGATCTGGGTACCACCAACTCTTGTGTGGCGGTATGTGAGGGAACCGAGCCGGTCATTATCCCCAATACGCAGGGAGGACGGACTACACCTTCCATCGTTGCCTTTTCCAAAACGGGGGAGCGGCTGATCGGTGATCCGGCAAAGCGGCAGGCGGTCACCAATCCGGAACGGACCATCCAGTCCATCAAACGGGACATGGGAACCGACCGAAAAATCTATGTGGACGGGAAATGCTATACACCGGAACAGATCTCTGCCATGATCCTGCAGCAGTTGAAGGCAGATGCGGAAAGCTATCTTGGCGAGCCGGTGACAGACGCTGTCATCACAGTGCCCGTTTATTTTACCGATTCACAGCGGCAAGCGACAAAAGACGCCGGGACAATTGCCGGGCTCAATGTGCAGAGAATCATCAATGAGCCCACTGCCGCCGCGCTTGCCTATGGGATCGATAAGGAAGAACCCCAGATTATCATGGTATATGACCTGGGAGGCGGGACCTTTGATGTATCCATTCTGGACATCGACGGCGGAGTTATCGAGGTCCTTGCCACTTCAGGCAACAATCATCTGGGCGGCAATGATTTTGACCAGTGTATCAGTGACTGGCTGGTAAAGAGTTCAAGAAGGAACATAAAATCGATCTCTCAAAGGATATGCTTGCCATGCAGCGCATCCGGGAAGGGGCAGAGAAAGCAAAGATTGAGCTGTCCAGCATGGTAACTACACAAATCAGCATTTCCTTTATCGCCACGGGAAAACAGGGACCGGTCCATCTGGAGCAGACTCTGAGCCGGACAAAATTTAATGAGCTGACAGATCATTTGGTTCGTCAGACGATGGAACCTGTGAAAGCGGCTCTGGCGGACTCCAATCTGTCTGTGCAGCAGATCAGTAAAGTGCTGATGGTGGGCGGTTCCAGCCGTATTCCTGCGGTGCAGCAGGCAGTCAAAGATCTCATTGGGAAAGAACCATTCCGAGGAATCAATCCGGATGAGTGCGTGGCGATGGGAGCCTGCCTGCAGGGCGGCGTACTGATGGGGGCGGTGAAGGGACTGCTGCTGGTAGACGTTACGCCCCTTTCACTGGGAATTGAAACAGTGGGCGGTGTGTGTACCCGCTTGATTGAGCGCAATACCTCCATTCCCATTACTAAAAGTCAGATTTTTACCACGGCAGCCAGCTTTCAATCCTCAGTAGAAATCCATGTTCTGCAGGGAGAGCGGCCCATGGCCCGGCAAAATAAAAGCCTGGGAAAGTTCAAACTGCATGGTATTCGCCGGGCTCCCCGGGGAGTTCCACAAATCGAGGTCACTTTTGCTATCGACGCCAATGGAATTGTTAACGTGTCGGCAAAAGACCTGGATACCGGGAAGCGCCAGGAAATTACCATTCAAGGGTCGGGTAATTTGAGCCGGGAAGAAGTTGAGCGCTGCATCAAAGAGGCACAGCGCTATGCGGAGGATGACGCCCGGGCCAGGACTGAGGTTCAAGCAGCTGAGCATTTGGAAACGTTGATGTATCGCAGTCAGGAGATTCGGAAGAAGGCTGATAAAGAGCAGAAAAAGCGGTTGGATGAATTGGTGAAAAAAGGAAAACAGGCGTTAAAGCATAAAGATTCTCAACAGATCAAAGAAATTGCTTGTGAACTAGAGAAATTTCTGAATGAGGCAGGCCGCGCTTAGAGGTCTCCGTTCCTATAATGCGATTTAAAGAGGGCCGCACAATTTGTGCGGCCCTCTTTGTATAGGTGGTCAAACGGTCTCTTTACTTGTGGGCAGACCAATGGTCCAGAATGGTCTGTTGGATACCAGAGGCGGAGATATCTCCCGCCATCAAAGGAGGCGTGCTGCAGTGGGGGGCCAGAGCCTGGGCGGTGACTGGACCGATGCACACACAGACAGGACCCTCTGGGATGGAACCAAAGGTTTTCAGAAAGAAGTCCACCCCGCTGGCACTGGAAAACACAAGATAGTCACTTTGTTGGATCTTTGAGCACAAAGTAGTACAGTCCAGCTCCGGGGCGCGGAGAGTATAGAGGGGGATGTCCTCTGTGTGGGTGTGCTCCGCGAGACGGCGGTATAGCTCCGGAGAGCCCAGAGCAGAGCGAAACAGATATACCGGCTCACCCTGGGGGACGGTGTCCACCAGAGCCTGGGCCAGAGCCTGCGTGGTGTGGACCGGGGGACAAAGGTCAGCATGAATGCCATGGCTAGCCAGGGAGGCTTCGGTAGCTTTGCCAATGGCGGCAAAGCGGCAGGCGTGGAGCTTTCTTAGATCGATGTTCTGTTCCTTCAAACGGTGGAAGAAACAGTCCACTCCGTTCTGGCTGGTGAGCACCACCCAGCGGGGGGCGCCGTCACACAAGGTGTTCAGGTCAAACGAGCAGGGCAGTTCCTCCAATTGAGAGGTCAGAGCAGCAAAGGAGCGGGCACCCAGTGGAGAAAGAGCGTGGTTCAGCCGCTGCTGAAGAATGGGAGTGCCTACCAGCGCCACCTGCACTCCCTCCAAAGGCCGGGCGGAGGAAAAAGTAAGATCCAGTGCGGCGGTTTCCCCTACCACGATCACCGCTGGAGGCTGGACGTTTGCCTGTTCCGCGGCCGCAGCAAGTTGTCCCAGCGGGGCACGGACCGTAGCCGGGTGAGGCGCGCAGCCGCCGGAGACCCCAGCGGCAGGAGTTTCCGGAGAGCGGCCGGCAGAGATAAGTCCCTGAGCGATCTCTCCAAGGTGAGACAGTCCCATCAAAAATACAAGAGTACCCTCCAGATTGGCTAGACGGTCAAAGTCATCCCGACCTCCCTGGGCGGTGTGGGCAGTGACCACGTGGAAACCGCGGCTCATCCCCCGGTGGGTCACCGGGATGCCTGCCAGGGCGGGAATGGCGATGGAGGAGGAAATACCAGGAACTACCTGGAAGGGGATACCTGCCGCCTGGAGAGCCAGCGCCTCCTCACCGCCCCGGCCAAAGATAAAGGGGTCGCCTCCCTTGAGCCGGGCCACCCGCAGGCCCTGTTTGGCCAGTTCCACCAGAGTTTGAGAAATCTCCTCCTGGGGAGCGGAATGGCGGCCGAAGCCGCTTGCCCATGTAGATGCGCCGGGCCTGGGGCGGAGCGGCCTGAAGCAGCTCGTCAGCAATGAGATCATCGTAGACCACTGCATCGCACTGGCGCAGCAGTTCCAGTCCACGCAGAGTGATCAAGTCGGCCTGGCCGCAGCCTGCGCCGATGAGATAGACGCAGCCGGTAGATTGGTTCATGGAAGTTCCTCCGTTTCAAAGCTGAGTAAAGATTGCGTCTCCTCCCGGGAGAGGGGACCGCCGGCCTGGAGTGCGGCGGCAAAGAGCCGGGAGAGACAGGCAGAGCGCTGGGGTTGGGACAGTGCGCTGCCTTTCAGTTCCTCCCGGACACCATCCATCCAAAGAAGAATATCTTCGAGGTTGCCGGGGAGCAGCCCCTCAATCTGCTCTTTCAAATAGTGGGCAGCGGAAGGACTTTTACCGCCGGTGGAGATGCCCACAGTCAGAGGTCCCCGCCTGACCACGGAGGGGAAGAGGAAAGTGCTTTCCGTTCCAGGGTCGGCCACATTTACCGGAATATTTCGCTCTCGGCACAGTCGGGCGATGTGGCTGTTTAATTCCGGGTCATCGGTGGCGGCAATCACAAAGAAAGCACCCTCCAGCAAGGCGGGGGAGAAGGGTTCCCACCGCAGGGTCAGACCGGGCAGAGCCTCCAGCTCCGGGAGAACCGAGGGAGCGCACACGGTGAGGTGAGGGCCGTAGGACAGCAGGGTGCGGATCTTCCGGGCAGCTACCGCGCCGCCTCCCACCACCAATCCCTGTTTCTGGTTCAGGTCTATGAAAAGTGGAAAGTAGGCCATGAACGGGCCTCCTTTCAGTCGTAGTAATAGCGCCAGCCGTTGGGAGTATCCACCCGGCGGATATGGGCCTGGAACACCTGGTCCAGGGCGCCGGACTGGAAGACTTCCTCCGGTGAGCCCTGCTGTACCATCTGCCCTTCCTGGAGCAGAACGCAGCGGTCGGAGAAGCGCAGAGCCAGACACAGGTCGTGAAGGACCAGGACCACTGCGGTGCCCTGCCCGGCCATCTGTTGGGCTACGGTCATGAGACTCAGCTGGTGCTGAATGTCCAGATAGGTGGTGGGCTCGTCCAGGAAAATCGTATCTGGGTGACCCAGCAGGGCCAGGGCCAGATGGAGCCGGCGTTTCTGTCCGGTAGAGAGGGTGTTGTACCGTTTTTTTGCTAAGTCAGGGATTCCGAGAGCCGCTAACATGGCGGTATCCACGGGAACGTGATTCCATTTGGCGAAGAGTTGGACGGCTTCCCGGCATTGGAGATACCCGGGAAGGGAGGCGGATTGCAGTTGAATCCCCCGTTTTCCAGAGACCACAATGCAGCCGCTGTCATAAGGGCGCAGCCCTTCCAGACATTCCAGCGTTGTGGTCTTTCCAGCGCCGTTGGAGAGCAAAAATCTCTCCCTGCCTGACGGAGAAGGTGAGACCCTTCAACACCTTGTGAGCCCCATAGCGCTTCTCTAGGCTGGTCACTTCAATGGCGTGGTTCATGGGTCTCCCTCCTCTGGAAAGGGCGCAATGCCATTCTGGGAAAAGTAGGCATCCAAGGCAGGACCGATAAAGGCATTGGCCGGGGTTTGCGTTTCCCGCCACTGGGGGTCCATCCCCTCTGCCTGGCCCAGTTCGATAAGCTGAGGCAGCATGGACAGGTCGCCCCCTGTGAAGGTCAAAATCATATCCCAGTACGCCTGGGCAAAGGCCAGCCCTTCTGCGCTGTCTGGTGCCACGCCAGACCTTCCCAGGGCAATGGCCCTGTCCTGCAAGGTCAGGAAGGTCTGCAGAAAGTCGGTACCGCTGCGCTGGTCGAACTGGCTGCGGATGTGGTCCAGCATTGGTTCATCAAAATGCT
>ENA-OPDW01000942-OPDW01000942.1-human-gut-metagenome-genome-assembly--contig:-NODE-942-length-19118-cov-3.694277_pt1 | contig 19118 bp, 16 predicted proteins | sample MGYA00241264_ERZ501508 | MGnify/ENA primary metagenome ERZ501508 (study PRJEB25962, sample SAMEA2042575) | human gut metagenome | biome: human gut; feature: human-associated habitat; material: faeces...
GCGGGCAGCCAGTTCTTCATCATGGTGGAGCAGGCTCCCCACCTGGACGGCCAGTATGCCTCCTTCGGCAAGGTCATCGAGGGCATGGAAGTGGCCGACGCCATCGTGTCCACCAAGCGGGACTGGAACGACAAGCCCCGTCAGCCTCAGCGCATGAAGAAGGTCACCGTGGAGACCTTCGGTGTGGACTATCCCGAGCCGGAGAAGCTGTAAGTACCATCTTAGTCTATCGCACCAACTGCCCCGGGCACGGGGGCCCAGGCCCCCTGCCCGGCCGGCGTCTCTTACGATCTGGGGGCGTACTGGTTTCGACGGGGACATGGGTGCGGGAATAGCGGGCGGATGTGTCTGCCATCCTTAAAACAGGCAACTTATAAATTAAAGAACAACGACAACGAAGTTCTTGCCGCTGCTTAATTAAGCGGCTGTCCTCCCCGGAAGGACCACGAGCCGGGCTAGGGCATGATCTTAGTGGTGCACGTGACCGGGGTAAGCTTTGCCCCCGGCATGACCCATGAAGCTACCAACCCATGCAGCATGACGGTTTGCGGCATGGCGCGGGAATAGAAACAACCGTCTGCGCCCGGAGAGGTTCCCGAGGAAGTGTTTTCGGACGGGGGTTCGACTCCCCCCGCCTCCACCATAAAAAATAACCACACCGTAAGGTGTGGTTATTTTTTATGGATACCGTGAGAAATTGAAATGCTCGGCGGAAGTGAATTCCGCCTCCGCCAAGGTTTTGAGCCGTTGGCTCAAAACGCTTGTACGGCACAAAAGCGCCGCCCCGCTGTGCGGGGACCTGGGTTCCGCCGCCCAGAGGGCGGTTCCACTTTGCCGATTTCCACCCCAAATGATGAAATGTTAAATTCCGTTGCTTGAAGCAACGGGGGGGTTCACGTATAATTGTGATAAATGGTCGGGAAGGGTGTAGGGTCATGCTGAGTGAGAATCTAAAGCATTTTCGGAAGGCAAAAGGGTTGTCCCAGAAAGAGCTGGCCATCAAGCTGCACATCGTGAGACAGACCGTCTCCAAATGGGAGAAAGGAGTTTCCCAAAGTTAAAGAAACTACCTATAAACTCACGCTTACATTACTTCCAATATGAAAATCAAAGATTTATTGGAGGTATCATTATGGCTCAGAACTTAACTTATACCCGATGCGGTGATTACTATATCCCTGACATCAGATTGGCACACACAGGAACACAGCCCCTTGGCAAATATGGCAGAATGCGCAGAGCGTTCTTGGAGCAAAACAACCCGATGCTTTTTAACGATATGATTTTGACGGAAAACCTGTTTCCACATCTGTGGGAAGTACAGCAGACCTGTCAGAAGCGAATGGAGTTGTTGATGGCGGATTTGTTGGCAAGGAATCCAGCACCAGACAAGGCAACACAGCAGCTTGCATGGGTGGCTCACATGAATTGCTTGAAAGCACAGGCAGAGGAAATCGTCCTCCAGGAACTGGTTTATGGGGTGGCTGCTGTATGAGAATCCTCGAAGAATTTTGGTACGGCAATATTGAGCCGACCGAGTATGACACATCTTCCAACAAAGAGTACAAGAAATTAGTGGAGCTGATCTTCCGGAACGAAGAAAAGCTCCGTGCCACCATGACAGATGAACAGAAAGAACTGTTTGAGAAATATACCGACTGTGTGCGAGAAAATCAGGTCATTACAGATTGTCTCATATTCCAAAACGGCTTTAAGTTGGGTGCCAGGATGATGTTGGAAGTCATGAAAGAATAAAAAACATAAATAGTATGATGCCACCCATGGGAGCAATCCTTCGGGTGGTATTTTTGCATCCATCAAAATGCACAAAATATTTTCTGCTGTCCAAAATCGGTGTCCTTGATCGTTATTATAGTTAAACGAATATGAAGGAGGTTTTGATATGTTATCCGAAGAATTACTGAAACAGGCGGCTGAGGAATTGGCGCTTGCCATGAATGATAGTTTACCGAAACCGGAACAATGTCAGCATCAATGCTCTGAAGAGTTTGAGCGCAAAATTCAACTCCTCTTATCCTCTGTTCCAACCAATACGCAAATAGCAGTGGTTGTTCCTGAACCGATCTATAAATAAACGCAGTTCTCTCAACGAAGGCTGGCCTACATGGTCAGCCTTTTCTCTGTGGATTCACAACTCCTGAATTGTGTTTTTGACAATTCCAGAATTGTGATTTTCACAATTCAAGAACTGTGAAAATCACAATGTAATAATACTGATATTAATAATACTGATTATAGTGATACTGATCATTTCCTTTCCGTTCCGGAAGCGTTGGAAAGGAAATGACTGGAATGAAAAATAGTTTTTGATGGTTATTAAAAACCATTGACATTCTCACCGATGGTGCTATAATAAAATCAGATGTGATGGTTATTGAAAACCAAGAGCGATATGGAGGTAGTCAAATGTCCTTTATCAATAAAGAATTATACGAGAATGCAGATAGCCAGAGAAAGGCAACACAAATCACTTGGGAGATTGCTGACTGCCTGCATCAAGTTGGAGCACCTACCTATAATGCGTTTCCGCTAATCCCTTATCTGCTTCACAAGGTAAGCCTGTATAACAATCCTTTTGGTATCACTCTTCAGGCGATTGTTGATGGTGAGATTGAAGTTAATGATGATGTGCGATATTTGGCGAAAGATATTCTGAACGATAAGTTGTGGGAACGCCTGCTCCAAATGGTAACTAAATATTCGCCGGAAGAATTTGCATTAGCAGCAGTGAATCCTGTGATCGATAACGAACCCAAAGGAACGATGACCACGCCTAATTCCATTCTTAAGTTGGCACACAAGCTGCTGGACGTTAAGGCAGGAGAAAGAGTAGCAGATGTGTGTTGCGGAAGCGGTACTTATATTGTGTCTGCTGCAATAGAAGAATCGGCTGCTTCTTATCGTGGATATGAGATCAATGTAGCAAACAGAGCCGCAGCAATGATGAAAGCTGAGCTTCTGGATGCTGACGTAGAAATTACGCTTTGTGATGTGTTTACGATTGCTGAAAATGAAGAAATGCCAAAGTTTGATAAGATCTTCGCAGATTATCCGTTTGGATTGAAATTGAGAAATCTGGGAGCTGGTGCTGGTTATCTGGAAAAATTGGCTGAACAGTATCCTGGACTTTCTAAAGCTACTTCTTCAGATTGGGTGTTCAATGCTTTGCTCTGCGATATGCTTGCTGAGAATGGTAAGGCAATCGGTATTATGACTAATGGCAGCACTTGGAACAGCATTGATATTCCTATGAGAAAGTATTTCGTTGAGAGAAAAATGGTTGAGTGTGTAATTGCGCTTCCTGGTAAGCTGTTTGCAAGTACAAACATTCCGACAACGCTGATTATTCTCAGCCATAACAACGATAGTGTCCGCATGATTGATGCTACCAAGCATTGTCAGCAAGGCCGTCGTCAAAATGAATTCAGCGACGAGAATATCAATACAATCATTGATGCTCTTGCGGTAGATCACGAGTATAGCAGAAGTATCTCTATTGAGGAACTGCGTAAAAACGAATACAATCTTAGCTTGAGTCGCTATGCGGCTGATGATCTGGGATTTCACAATGGTGTTCTGTTCGAGAGTGTTATCAAGAGTATTTCCAGAGGCGCACCTTGTACTGCAAGCCAGTTGGATAAAATGGTTTCTGACAGCGTAACGAATATGCAGTATCTGATGCTTGCCAACATTCAGAATGGCATAATTGACGATAGGCTCCCGTACCTGTCTTACATTGACCCTAAATATGAGAGATACTGTTTGAAGAACAACACTCTGATCCTCTCCAAGAATGGATTTCCTTACAAAGTTGCTGTTGCTTCTGTGCGGGATGGTCAGCGTATCTTGGCGAATGGTAATCTGTATATCATTGAGTTGGACGAAGAAAAAGCTAACCCTTACTACATCAAGGCTTTCTTTGATAGTGAACAGGGACACGCAGTTCTCAAAAGCATCACTGTTGGCGCTGCAATGCCTAACATTGGCGTGGACAAACTGAAGAAAGTAGAGATCCCTCTTCCTCCGATGGAAGAACAGGAGCGTATTGCTCAGAAGTATCAGGCGACATTAGACGAGATTGCAGTAATTAAGCAGAGTTTGGAAAAGGCAGTAAACAAACTCCATCATATTTTTGATGAAGAGAGCGAATAAGTCTATATATTCGAAATGCGAAACGCAAGAATGTCTATAATGAGAAACTTAAAACAAGAGTGAAATGGAGATAAAACTATGGCTAAGGTTGCTAAACCCAAGAAAGAAATAAGTATGGAAGAAGCGCTTTGGAAAAGTGCTGATAAACTCCGTGGCTCCGTTGAACCTGCGGAATACAAACACGTTGTACTAAGTTTGTTCTTCCTCAAGTTTGCGAGTGACAAGTTCGAAGATTGCAGAAGAAGAATTATTGAAAAACATGGTGAACGCTTTGCTGACATGAAGCCGTTCTATGCCCAGGAGAATGTTTTCTACCTTCCTGAAGAAAGCCGTTGGTCTTACATTATTGCCAATGCAAAGCAGGATGATATTGCCCTGAAAATTGATACCGCCCTTTACACGATCGAGAAAAATAACCCTGTACTAAAGGGGGCATTACCTGACAACTATTATTCTCGCTTGCACATTGATACTGCAAAACTGGCGTCCCTGCTTGATGAGATCAATCGTATCAACACCGATGACAAAGAGAACGACATCATCGGACGAGTATATGAATACTTCCTCAGCAAATTCGCTCTTGCAGAAGGTAAGGGCAAAGGCGAGTTCTATACTCCAAAGTGCATCGTAAATCTGATCGCTGAAATGTTAGAGCCTTACGACGGCATCCTTTATGACCCTTGCTGCGGTTCTGGTGGTATGTTTGTTCAGTCCATCAAGTTCGTGGAAGCGCATAGCGGAAACAAGAAAAAAGTTTCTATTTATGGTCAGGAGTACACCAACACCACTTTCAAACTGGCAAAAATGAATTTGGCTATTCGTGGTATTGCCGCAAATCTTGGCGAAATGGCTGCGAATACTTTTACCAACGATCAGCACAAAGACCTCAAGGCAGATTACATTATGGCGAACCCTCCTTTCAATCAGAAAGAATGGAGAGCTGCCAACGAATTGGTTGATGATCCTCGTTGGAATGGATACGAAGTGCCGCCTACCAGCAATGCAAACTATGGTTGGATTCTGAACATCGTTTCTAAACTTTCTCAGAACGGTGTCGCCGGTTTCCTTCTCGCCAACGGCGCACTTTCCGATGATGGCACCGAGTTGAAAATCAGACAGCAGCTGATTGAGAACAATCTTGTTGAAGCAATCATCATTCTTCCGAGAAACCTGTTCTACACAACTGACATCAGCGTTACGCTTTGGATTCTGAACAAGAATAAGAAAGCTCGTGTTGTGGAACAGAACGGTCAACTGAAATGCTACCGCAACAGAGAAAAAGAAATTCTCTTTATGGATCTGCGTCAGATGGGCAGTCCTTATGAAAAGAAATATATTGAACTGACCGAAGAAGATAGAGCCAAGGTCACAGCAGTTTATCACAACTGGCAGCAGGAAGGTTTTGAGGAGACTTACGAAAACATTCCTGAGTTCTGCTACTCTGCATCTTTTGATGAAGTGAAAGAAAAAGGCTTCACTCTTGTTCCGAGTCGTTACATTGAGTTTGTAAACCGTGACGAGAACATCGACTTCGACACTAAGATGAAAGCACTGCAGACAGAACTGGCTGAACTGCTTGTTGCAGAAGAAAAATCCAAGGCAGATCTCCTGTCTGTGTTTAAGGAGTTGGGCTATGAAATCAAATTATGATATTTTAGGAAACCATATCCGTTTGATTGATAACCGTAACACGGACAGCGTAACCGATAGAGTTCTGGGCATTAACATTGATAAGTCCTTTATGCCTTCTGTTGCAAATGTTATCGGCACGGATTTGAGTAAATACAAACTGATTTCCAAGAGCAAGTTTGCCTGCAACCCTATGCACGTTGGTCGTGATGAACGACTTCCGGTTGCATTGTATGAAGAAGATGAACCTGCCATCGTTTCACCGGCGTACTTCATGTTCGAGATTATTGACAGAACTTTGTTGGATGAAAACTACCTAATGATGTGGTTCCGTAGACCGGAGTTCGACCGTATTTGTTGGCTTCATACGGATGGTAGCGTCCGTGGCGGCATCACTTGGGATGATATATGTAGATTGGAATTGCCGGTTCCTGCGCTTGAAGAACAGCGAGAGATCGTCAGAAGCTATAAAGCAATTTCAGAGAGAATTGCTATCAAGAAACAGATAAATGATAATTTAGTAGAAACTTTGTCTGCTATTTACAAGGAACTATTTTCTGATGCCGAGACTCGCTTTCCGAAAATGCCGTTGCAGAAGATTTGCAGTAAAATCGGCAGCGGTGCTACTCCGAAAGGCGGAAAAACTGCATACATTAGCGAGGGCATTTCACTTATCAGAAGTACCAATGTCTTCGACTTCAATTTTGAGTACGGCGATCTTGCTCATATCAATCAGAGTCAAGCCGATGCACTGGCAAATGTCATAGTTGAGCCTAACGATGTACTGTTTAATATTACAGGTGTATCGGTTGCACGATGCTGTATGGTTCCCGCCGATGTACTTCCTGCAAGAGTAAACCAGCACGTTATGATTGTACGTCCGATTATGGGCGAAACAATGAGTTACTACATTATGTTCACGCTTTGCGCTGCAGATAATAAAGCAAAACTATTGGGTATTGGTCAATCCGGTTCCACAAGAGAAGCTATTAACAAGCAGGAGCTTGAATCCTTCGAGATTCCTATACCCGATGAAACTACGCTAAATCAGTTTAGCTCGTCGGCAAAGAGCCTTTACGAAAAGATTTATGCCAATGTCAAGGAAATTCGTGTTCTTGACGAAATGAAAAAGGTGCTTTTGGCACAGCTATCAAGCCGCTAAATTATCATTTACCGTAAAGGAGGTATCGAAATGAGCGCACATAATTTTCCATTCGAGGGTGGAGAAATCCTGACCGGAATGGGTGCATCGTGGTTTGTTTCTTATGCGTACTACGAAAAAGTAGACCCTACGCATAGAAATTGGGCGAAAGTATCGACCACTCAACCACGCATTTCTAAATATAACAAAGGCAGACCTTACCACAAAGCATGGTTACAGGAAGTTCTTGTTATGAATCCGGCTAATCTAAATAAAAACACCATCGGGCTTGAAGCTGCACAGACAAAAGCCTTGGCAAAAGCTATTCTGGAGAAACTTTGATACCTGGTACATACCTCCTACCAACGGCGGGAGTTGATAAAAAGAACAGCCGTTGCTTGTCGTTCTCGTAAAATTAAAGGAGAAACGACAATGAAACAGAATTTGATCACAGAGGTTGTTCAGGGAATGTTACCTTACCTGAATAATGCACAGACAGAAAAGTTGCAGGAAGTATTAGCTCATGCACTTTTCGGCTATGAGGTGGCAAAGACAGATAAGGATGAAAATGTCTCGGAGCAGAACTTGGTGGAACTGTTCCTTGCAGCAAAGAGAATTGAGGGCTGTTCCGAGAAATCCTTGAAATACTATGAATCGACAATCATGGCGATGCTGGATGAACTTCACAAAGAAGTGAAACAAATCGACACGGATGATATACGCTCCTATCTGACTGAATATCAGGCACGAAAGAAATCCAGTAAGGTCACGATTGACAACATTAGAAGAATTCTTTCCAGTTTCTTCTCTTGGCTTGAGGATGAGGACTATATTCTTAAAAGCCCGGTCAGAAGAATCCATAAAGTAAAGACCGGCACGAATATTAAAGAAACCTATTCAGATGAAGCTCTCGAACTTATGCGAGACAACTGCACAGAACTTCGTGATCTGGCAATGATTGATATGTTGGCATCCACCGGTATGCGTGTTGGGGAAATGGTTTTACTGAATCGAGAGGATATTAACTTCAACGAGCGTGAGTGCGTTGTTTTCGGCAAAGGCGATAAGGAGCGCATGGTTTACTTTGATGCAAGGACAAAAATTCATCTGCAAAATTATCTCCAGAGCAGAACAGATGATGATCCAGCCCTATTTGTTTCGCTTCAAGCTCCGCACAATCGTATGAGTATTGGTGGCATTGAAGTAAGACTTAGACAAATGGGAAATCGTCTGGGTTTGAACAAAGTTCATCCACATAAATTCAGACGAACTCTCGCTACGATGGCAATAGACAAAGGTATGCCCATAGAACAGCTTCAGCAACTTCTGGGGCATAAGCGAATAGATACGACCTTGCAGTATGCGATGGTCAAACAGAGTAATGTTAAGATTGCTCATAGGAAATATATAGGTTGAGGTGAAAAAATGTACAAGACCATTGAAGAACTCGTTGACAAAATGGATGAGCGTAACACCGATGGAAGTGTTTCTGAACTGATCGGTGTCAGCATTGACAAGTGTTTCATCAAATCCGTTGCAAATACTAATGGAACAGATTTATCAAAGTACAAGGTTATCAGAAAAAATGATTTTGCAGTCAGTTTGATGCAGGTGAGTCGAGACTCAAAGATTCCGGTGGCACGATTAGAAGAATATGATGTCGCAATAATGTCACCTGCGTATCCGATTTTCAGGGTGAAAGACGAAAATCTTATTCTTCCTGAATATTTAGATATGTGGTTTAAGCGCCCTGAGTTCGACAGAGAAGCCGCTTTTATCGCAGTTGGTGGTGTTCGTGGCAGTATGCCCTGGGAAGAATTTGCAAAGATGAAATTGCCTGTCCCTTCTATCGAAGAACAGAGAAAAGTCGTTCAGGCATACAAAACTATAACGGATAGAATAGCCTTGAAGAAGCGGATAAATGATAATTTAGCGGCTTGATAAAGTGGCTGTAATTATCTCTTGCAACTGTTTTAGCTTTTGAATTTCGTCAGTGTTTTCCTTCATTTGAGCCAAAACCATAGCGCCTACCTTATCAAATGCTTTAAGGTTTTCGTCAGAAGGTTTAACTAATGGGAAAGAAGCCAATTCTTCGCCCGATACTCGTTGTCTACCACTTGATCCATTCATAAACTGCAATGCAAATGTGACAAAGTGGCTGTTTCTAATCAAAAAGTAATAAAAGGAAGATGGCATGGTATCTTTAGCTGCAAAAACAATATACTCCGTGGAACCAAAAGCAACTTCTCCATCTTCGAGTAGATTTATATATGCGGCTTTTCCGTTTTCCAAACAAGGGGTAATTCTGGCGATTAAAGTATCTCCATTAATAAATCTGACACCACCGTTATAAGGTTTGATTTCATCGCCGGTTGGGATACATCCGTTGGTTGGAAGTGTAGCCATGTCAAAGCATCGTGCTTTTTCACCTTTCTTCAACTGACGGACTGGATTGACTTCTGCAATATCTGCCAATGTGCAGTCAGGTTCAACAGCAGGAAAGAATAAACTGTCAAAATACGCTTGGGCAGTTGCTTCTAAATTATCATTTATGAAAGGAGGACTTGCCAAATGTCTAAATATGAATTCTATTATGATGAAACTGAACACAGTAGAAAAATCAATTATAAGACCGTGAGTGCTGAAAATTATTACGACAATTTTGTGACTATGATTGTGGGATGGTCATCTGAAAAAAATGAAATTTTGCAGAGACATGCTGCTTTTGAAGAAAAGTACGCCGACAGAAAAGATCGCAATGGCGAAATCAAAAGCACGATGTTCCAGCAAAAGCAATTTAGACACGGATTTGCCTCCCTCAACAAACAGAATGTCAAGTTTGTAAGTGATTTTCTGTCCCTTTTTGACAAAAATTCGCATATTTATTTTTCGGTTGGAAGCAAGATTGAATACCTTGTGTTACAGCTTTTTCATGGATATAGAAACCGTTTTCTCGTTGATACCGACTTAATGAAATACTCCATCACAAAAGCGCTGGTGGTGTACCGCCCGCAGGAAATTATCAAGTGTATCTACGAGTCCCCTGAAGAATTCTTAGAGCGGCTAAAGAAATTTTTCCGAGATAGGATTAAATGCAATGAGAACAATCCTAAGTTGAAGCAGGCGGAAACGAGGTCCTTCCAAGAAATCTTACTGGTGTTAGATGATATTTCTGAAAGTCCGGAGCTTGATTGGGATTATCATATGTCATTTGATGGCTTCAAAAAGTATCTGGGAGAGAAAGGAATACAGAATTATACTTTACTTATTGATAAGGAAGGTAAAGAGGAAGAAGAAAGTAAAACTTTGAAAGCCGCACGTGAAACCGGACTGGCTAATTCGGATGAAGCAAATTCCACGCAGTATCCGGGACTTCGTATGGCAGATATGATGGCAGGTATCATATCTAAGTTGCTGAAGGGATTGTGTGATTCACTACGATACCAATCTCTGGACGAGGGTACAAGTAAAAAGATTTTGGACACGGGCTGGTTCTGCCTTAATGAAGTTCAATTGGAGCTTTATAAAAAGCTTTACAGAATTATCTGTGAGTGGCAACCTGCTTGGTACAAGTCCTATTCCGGTATCTATTCGGATGATTTGGTTGTATTCAACGCCCTACTTAACTTTATGAACCACTTTGAATCGGTTGAACAGATTCGTGCGGATATAGATATGCAAGGTGAATATTTTAATGCATTTGCATGTGAGCAGTTGGCAAGATATTTCGAGCAGAGAAGTTTCAAGTTGCCGCTCGAGCCGGTAATCCCCTTTGATGAAGAGTCCTATTTGAATCAGCGGGGTGGAAAAGTATATTATGATTCCAAGAAGCAGCCTATCTTGTCATTACACGGAGTTTCCCGGACGTTCGAAGTTTTGTCTGTTGGAGTAGATCAGAATTTTACCCCAACAGTAACGGTCTTGGAGGATGGTGAGTCGGTATGTTTCAGGCTCCCAGAAGAACTAAGTGAATGGGCTTGTAATGTTGTTGGAATGGCACTTATGGGAATAAAACTTTTTCCTGCAAAAGTTACATTCTCTAAAAATGAAGGTCAATATATTGCAGAGATACTGTAGTAACGTGAGAGGAACGAAAATGGAGATAAAATACTTTGATAAGGAATTTGTCGAACGAACAAAAAATATTGTTCAAACCCAGTGCAAAGATGATTTTGAGTACGATGTGACACTATTATTAAACTGTATGTTGGGATTGGTTAGCCTTCCGACAGAACGTACAAAGCCTGGTCAGAACCCATTTAAGCAAGAATGTGTCAATAAGCTCAAAAACATGGGTGTTATTGTAAACAGTACAGATGATGACAAGACATTTCGAACTGTAAAAAATGCTTTGTCACATATGAATATTGCGCCTCAAAACAAAGATGGAGTTATAGATTCTATCATAATCAAAGATCGTCGAGACAGAAACTCCCAGTTCCACACAGAGCTTCATTTTACTGTGCAGCAGCTTAAAGAATTTGCATTATTTGTTGCGGACAAACATCTGGAACGCTACACAAAGAAGAATTCAACAAAAAAGAAATAGGACTAACAATTTGGAAACAAGGCGGGATGTCTCCTTGTTTGGTATAAAGGAGTGAACACAATGGCAAACTTCAATGAACACGCATTAGAAATGTCGATTATGGAGCTGTTCAAAGATGAAGGGTACATTCATTTGAATGGAAGCCAAATACACAGAGAAAGAACAGAGATACTTTTACGAGAGGATCTGAAGCAGTATCTATATAACCGCTATGCAAAGGATGGCATCACACCGAGCGAGGTTGATGGTATCCTCCTTATGTTGCGTAATATTTCCGGTACTCTTTATGAAGCAAACAAGGCTTTTTATAAGCTGCTTTGTGATGGCTTCATTCTCAACCGTGAGGACAGAACGCAGAAGGACATCTATATTGAACTTATTGATTTCGACACTCCCGAAAACAATATTTTCAAGGCGGTGAATCAGTTCGAGATCGAGGGTATCAACAATCAGTTGCGTATCCCTGATGGCATTGTGTTCGTTAACGGTATCCCTGTCGTTATCCTTGAGTTCAAGAGTGCAGTCAAAGAGAATACCACCATCATGGATGCGTATAAGCAGCTGACTGTGCGCTATCGCAGAGACATCCCTGAGATTTTCAAATATAACGCATTTATCGTTATCAGCGATGGTGCAAATAATAAATATGGCTCTTTCTTCAGCCCGTATGATTTCTTCTATGCCTGGAGAAAGATCAATTCCGAGGATAAGGAACTGGACGGGATTAGTTCCCTCGTAACGATGGTAAAGGGGCTGTTCCGTAAAGACAGACTGCTTGCAGTTATGAAGGACTTTGTGTACTTCCCTGATAGTTCCGATAAGGACATCAAGATCGTTTGTCGTTATCCTCAGTTCTTCGCAGCAAACAAACTTTTTGAGAACATCAAAACGCACATGCGACCTGATGGTGATGGTAAGGGTGGTACATACTTTGGTGCGACCGGTTGCGGTAAGAGTTATACCATGCTTTTCCTGACTCGTATGCTGATGAAAAGCCCTCACTTCCACTCACCGACTATTTTGATTATTACGGATAGAACTGATCTCGACGATCAGCTGTCTAAACAGTTTATTGCATCCAAGAAGTACATCGGTGACGAAACAGTTGTCAGCATTGAATCCCGTGACAAGCTGCGTGAAGAACTGCAAGGTCGAGAAAGTGGCGGTGTTTATCTGACCACTATCCAGAAGTTTACCGAAGATATTCAGCTTCTGACCAACAGAGCTAATGTTATCTGTATTTCTGATGAAGCACATAGAAGTCAGATCAATCTTGACCAGAAGGTTCGCATTACGGATGCAGGCGTAGAGCGCAAATATGGCTTTGCAAAATACCTCCACGACTCCCTTCCTAATGCTACTTATGTTGGGTTCACTGGTACTCCTGTTGATGGCACTATCGAAGTGTTTGGTCCCGTGGTAGATGCCTATACCATGACCGAATCTGTTCGTGATGGAATTACGGTCAATCTGGTTTACGATGGCCGTGCTGCCAGAGTTACACTCGATCAGGCGAAAGTTCGTGAGATTGAAAAATACTACGAAGAATGTGAACGTCTTGGTGCAAATGAACATCAGATTGAAGAAAGTCAGAAAGCCGTTGCAAATATGGAGGTTATCATAGGCGACCAGAACAGACTTCGTGCTGTGGCGGAGGACTTCATCAATCACTATGAGACCCGTGTAGCTGAAGGTGCAACTGTAGCCGGTAAAGCAATGTTCGTTTGCATGAACCGCTACATTGCTTATGATTTATACAAAATCCTCATTGAACTCAGACCTGAATGGGCAGTAAAAAAAGTTGCCACCGACGGTGTTGAGTTGACTGAGAAAGACAAGAAAGAACTTAAGCCTATTGAAATGCTCAAGTTGGTCATGACCCGCAATAAAGATGATGACAAAGAGCTTTTCGATATGCTTGGAACTAAGGACGACCGCAAAGAGTTTGACCGTCAGTTCAAAAATCCGAAGTCAAATTTCAAAATTGCGATTGTTGTGGATATGTGGCTTACCGGCTTCGATGTTCCTGAACTGGATACCATCTACATTGACAAGCCGATTCAGCAGCATACGCTGATCCAGACCATTTCTCGTGTCAATCGTGTTTGTGAGGGCAAGGATAAGGGCTTGATTGTCGATTATATTGGCATCAAAAAGAATATGAATCTGGCACTGAAAAAATACACGAACTTTGAATGTGATGAATTTGAGGGTGTGGAGCAGTGTGTTGTTATTGTAAAGGACCAGCTGGAAGTCCTCGGCCAGATGTTCTATAACTTCAATAGCAATGATTATTTCCATGGCTCGCCTACAGAGCAGCTTGCTTGTCTGAATAGAGCAGTTGAATATGTGCAGTTGTCAGAAGAACTGGAAACACGATTTATGGCTGCAGTTAAGAGAATGAAGCAAGCCTTTAATCTCTGTAGCTCCAGCGAGAAACTGTCTGATGAGGATAAAGATTACATCCACTTCTACTGTGCTGTACGTTCTATCCTTTTCAAGCTCACAAAAGGCGATGCTCCTGACATTGCACAGATGAACGCTCGTGTTCGTGAAATGCTGGAGGGTGCAATTCAGTCGGACGGTATTGAAGAACTCTTTGAAACCGGAAAACATATTTCTGTTGATATTTTCAGTGATGAATATATGGACAAGATTAACGCAATCCAGTTGCCTAACACTAAGATCAAGATTTTGCAGAGACTTCTTTCCCAGGCGATTGATGAGTTCCGCAAGGTCAATAAGATCATGGGTATGGAATTTGCCGACAGGCTTAAACGTGTGATTGATGAATACAATAACCGCCGTCGTGATGAAGCCTACGCTAATGAGGTTCTGGATGATGTCGCAGAGCAGCTTGCACAGCTTTTGGAAGAACTGAAGAAAGAAAAGAACTCTTTCAAGGAAATGGGAATCGACTACGAAGAAAAGGCGTTCTATGACATCCTAAAAGCGGTTGCACGAAAGTATGAATTTGAATACCCCGACGATAAGATGATCGAACTATCCAAGAGGATTAAAATTATTGTAGACGATAAAGCTCGATATACAGACTGGTCTACTCGTGAAGATATTAAAGCCAACCTTCAGGTGGATCTGATTCTCCTTCTCGATGAATTTGATTATCCTCCTGTTACGCTGGATGATGTTTATAAGGAAGTTCTGGAGCAGGCAGAAAACTTTAAAAAATACGCATGATCAATCTCATCGTGATTTGCTGAAAACGCAGAAAAAGACTGGGAGGTAGAGTATGAATTTGATACCAGGTGTAGTAAAGGAAGATTATTTTGATTATGTACTTTACTTCGTAGAGAATTTGTCAGATGAGTTGAAACAGGAGATCCGCAATAGGTTGGTAGCTGTTTGCCACGGAGCAGATCAGGCTCAATCACCACTCAAGATATATGCCTACAAGGAAACGGTGAAAGAGTTTGTAAAAAGGTACAAAACAAATAAAGATGCTTCCGAAGATCGTAAAAAGGGTATGATTGGAGAGCTGCTTGTACATGTCGTTTTGGAGCTTGAAGGACGATTTACAACAGCATCGCCATTCTTCAATATGGAGGAGCGCAGTTTCAAAAAAGGGTATGATGTTGCTCTGTTTGAAACTGCAACCAATGAATTATGGATAGCAGAGGTTAAATCCGGAGCAATCCAAAAAGGACAGAAAAATGCATCGTCTGCTGCGGTTGGGCTGATCAACACTGCAAAAAATGATCTAAAAACACGTTTAAATGATTCTAATACCAGCCTATGGTTAAATGCGTTGAATGCTGCCAAAGTCTCTATGAGTGATAGCAACCACCAAAAAGATGCGGTAATGAAGCTTTTAGGCCAATGTGCAGATGATGCAGTTGATGGTAATAATTCGAGTGATTCGTTTAATGTTGTCCTATCAGCAACCCTTTTCCATCCCATGTCTGAACATATGGAAGCAGTAAAGGTTGGGCAAAAGCATACAAAGGTTGTCAAAGAAGGACTCTTCAAAAAAGTGTTTATTATGGCAATTCAAAAAGAGACCTTCGATGCCGTTTATGATTTCTTGGAAAGTGAGGCAAATGATGAAGTATGATTTAACTCTTGCGAAAATCAGAAATACCGATTTTGCTTCGCTCTATGATCGATTTATCGTTGGTGAAAAATTGAGCCAAAAGCAATATGAAATTTTGCTGGCAATCGCCATCTGTTTTACAAATGCAGATGACACCAACGTACAGCAATTAGGTTATCGTATTGTGGTTGAATATTGCAATCAGACTAATGATTACATCCCTCTTTATGAAATAGCTGTCAATAAAGGCCTATATCCTGTTAGCAAGTTTATTGAACAGCATTACATTGATGATTCCAAAAGGAATTTTTTCACTGAATGGAACGATGCATTTACAGAGCAGTATGTATCCGGTGAGGTATGCCGAAGCGAACAACAGAATTCATTGGTTCATTTTTTTGAAAGTAAAAAAGATGATACAGTTTCCGTTATTGCACCGACATCATACGGAAAATCTGAGCTTATTCTATCAGCGGTAAAAGAATATGCAGGTAAAAAAATCTGTGTATTAACGTCCACCAAAGCGCTTCTTATACAAACAAAGAAAAGGGTTCTGCAAATCAGTAAGGGTATATTTCCTAAAATTGTGGTTCATCCAGAAATGTACAACCCCAATGATTCATCTTGTCTTGCTGTATTGACACAAGAAAGATTATTAAGAATATTCAAGAAGGATCCGCAGCTTTCCTTTGATTGCATTATTGTAGATGAAGCACATGAGATGTTGGAGGATGATAACAGAAGTCGAACTTTGGCTAATGTTATAATTGTTGCACAGAAAAGAAATCCAGAAGTAGCGTTTAAGTTTTTGACCCCGTTCCTTGCTGACAGCACAAATCTTAAAGCAAGGTATACAACATATGACATTGAAGGTTTCAAGGTTAGTGAATACATAAAAACTGAAAAGTATTTTTTGTACGATCTAAGAAATCATACTGGGCTGAAACTGTACGATCAATTTCTCAATAAGTATCTTCCAATATCAGACAATCGAAACCTTGGTTTTGAGGAAGATGTTGTCAAAGCATATAGTGCAGGTAAAAATATAATTTATTTAAACAAGCCGACGGATATTGAAAAATTTGCGTTAGCTTTAGCTGATGTATTGCCTGAAGTTGATTCGGAATTGATTCAAACTGCTTGTGATAACATTTCGGAATATTTGCAACCGCAATATAATTTGCTGACTTGTTTGCGTAAAGGAATTATCTATCATCATGGCAGCGTACCAGATGCGATAAGAATCTACATAGAAGACCTTTACAAAAAAGATGACGCTGTAAGATATGTAATTACCAGTTCTACATTGTTGTCGGGTGTAAATCTCCCCGCTGAGAGAATGTTTATTCTGGATAATAAACGAGGTAGGTCTAATCTGAGCCACGATTCATTTAAGAATCTTGTAGGACGTGTATGCAGATTCAGCGAAATATTCAATGATGAAACTGGTAACTTATATCGTTTGGAGCCGCAGATATATCTTGTGTTTGGAAAGTATTTTGCACAAAATGCCAATTGCGAAAGCTTTCTGCGTAATGTTGCAAAAGTAGAACAAAACTATAAAGATGCGGTTGATAATGTTCTTCTTAGCGAAGCAAAGATTACGGCTGATAATGAAGAAAAACTACGCCAAGCATCGGAATTCATAGAGAACTACGAAAACGGAGTAGTCGAAGATTATCAAGAGAGGTACACAAACACTGTTTCTGGAAAAGCCTGCATCATGAACGGTATAACTGAGTTTGACGTTTTTGCACATGAAGCAACCATTCAACAACAAGTCGATGTTTATCAGAGTGAGAGTATAAAAATCAGCGATTCAAATACATTGTTGGAGACAATCAATGATCTATTTATTCAGCACCTTCCTGACAACGGAGTAGAAAGTCTGAAACGTCTTGAGAACAAGGAGGCTCGCAATTTCTATTCCATGATGTTTGAATGGCGTGTGAAAAATAAGTCTTACGCTGAAATGATTAGTTTGTTTGTAGGTTACTGGCATCAGTTATATAAAAAAGACAGGAATGTTATGGTGTATGTTGGTAAATGGGGCGATATCAAGCGTCCGGGCAGCAACGTTGCACGATATACCAAATTTGTGGGAAAGACTCGTACACAAGTAGTCAATCTGGCGATTGTTCGCATTAAAGAGGAACAAGATTTCATTGATAATACTTTGATCAAATATGTTGAAGTTCTCCATGATCTCGATTTAATCGAAGACAGATTTTATGCTCAGATTAAATACGGAACAGATGACGAACGCACAATTTGTTTGATAAAGAATGGATTGTCATTGAGTTCTGCCATGCTGTTAATAAAGAAATACGGAGATCATCTTCAGATTGATATTCCGGCGAGTACGGTAGTATATGGTGAGAATCTCGTAGCAGAAATGATTAAAGCGGAAGAAAACCAAATTCAAATATACGAGGTTCAAAGCTGTATGTAAAGCAAACGGATTCGAAGACATCAAAAGGAGCACTCATTGTTAGCCATGGTGATGGTTGCATGAGTGTTCTTTTTGCATTTGTCGTAACACAACAGATACTCAGCAATCGGAAAAGGGTCCCATTTTCCACTGCTTACCAATCTGCATATCTACATACCACTCCGGATCAAGTTGGTCTGAAGTTACACCACAACTTCCCGACAACTCGTCGGGAATAAAAATAACTTCTCGCCAATTTGGCGAGAGGTGCAGCAACTATTATTTCACTTGTTCCAAAATCATGAACAGGTCTAACCAAAAAAATCCTTCAAAATTACTTGTACCCAGGTTGAGCACAAGTTCAAAAAAACAAAAAGGATTTCTGCTTGTGGACAAATTGGCCACAAGTTAGACAACGAAATTTTTTAAAAATAGAAATAGCTTAGGATGATATTTTGACCTTTTACAAATTGGCAAGCAGTGTAAACCTGTACAGGTTCACAAATTCGCAAGCAGTGTAAACAGGGCCCTGTTTACTACTTTTGCTCATTCGCTTGTTGGGGCAGCATCCCCAATCCCCTTCGAACATCATCTTGCGATGATGGCTGCTCATTCATTCTGAACGTTTCCGAAATTTTAATTTTGAATAATTTGATTACAGACCGAAGTCATATTTTCGAAAACCACTTCGACGCAAGTTGCGTCAAAGTTGAGTGTTCACACGGTTCGACATACTTGTAATTTCTTTATGCGTAAATTATAATAATCACAGAAAATTGAATAAACGGTTCAAAAAGATATTTATAGTTTTGCGGGATTACCCGATTTGAAGTCCGACATATTTGTGAAAGGATGACTCCTTCTTCACGTTGGCTGTTACATAGAACTATCAGAAAAGTGCAGGTGTTCTTGTGCTTATTTCTTGATGCTCTGTGTGACAGCTTTTTTGTTTTAACTTCTGCCCAACTTGGGCGGAAGTCGGCAGACAATACACTAAGGAGGAAATTGATGAAACACGAATTTGATTTGGAACAGATCGACTATGACAACAGCAATTATGAACTGGATATATGGAGCAGTTGCTTCAATCCGATTTTCAGTCCGCCACCGTGCGTACGCCGCTCGGCGAAATCACCTCGACCGG
>ENA-OPDW01000948-OPDW01000948.1-human-gut-metagenome-genome-assembly--contig:-NODE-948-length-19054-cov-3.070372_pt1 | contig 19054 bp, 15 predicted proteins | sample MGYA00241264_ERZ501508 | MGnify/ENA primary metagenome ERZ501508 (study PRJEB25962, sample SAMEA2042575) | human gut metagenome | biome: human gut; feature: human-associated habitat; material: faeces...
CGGGCGGCCGGCCGTAGTGCAATAAAAAAGGTGCCGTCCGAATGGACAGCACCTTGAAAAAGCAAAGGGTAAAATCAGCGCTTGCTGAACTCCGAAAGCTCCAAATATGCCATGCTGAATCTCAGGGAATTTCTTCGTTTTCTGCTTGGTTTTCAGCGTAAATCAGCGGTTTTTAGATGTATTCAATTATGATTTTCCTGCTCGTGGATTGACCACGAAAAACTGATTTTGCATCCTACGAGTTCCTTGTGTACAGCTGCCCAGGGCTTCACAGGGCAACAAGTGAGAAGCGAAACAGTGTGCTGTTATTTGATTCACCTTAAAATCAAATACACATACGGAGGACACACATCATGGAAAAATACATCTTTGACAGGAATAATGGCCTTTGGTACGAACTCCAAGGCGACTATTACATTCCCTGCCTTGTGCTGGACAAAGCTGATATCCAGCCCGTCGGAATGTGGGGCAGAAAGTATCTGTGTTACATCAAGGAATATCATCCGGTTCTCTATGCCGATCTGCTGACCAGTGGAAAGCTGAGCAGCTATCTTGTAGAAATAGATAACCGGGCCAAGGAGATGCTCGACCTTCTGGTAAAGCAGATGGCAGAAAAACAAGGCGTCACTGAACAACTCAAAGCACAGAATCAAATGGCCTGGATGCGGCGCATGAATAACATCCACAATGCAGCGGAAGAAATCATCAATGCGGAGGTGATCTTCGCATGATAGAGAAATACTCCAGGCATTGAAAGAATACGTCATGTCCCATGAGTTGAACTATGGTAATGGAGAATCTATTCTGACGCTCCTGTATGAAGCCTATAGCGAGGTAAACAGGATGGACGACGACCAAATCAAGGCAGATTTCAACGCCCTGTATCAGGCCATGAACGGCATGACACTGAGAGAAATGGATCAGGTGATCTATCCGATCTGCACCCTCTGCCGTGACCATGAGAAGGCGGGGTTCGTGGAAGGATTAAAGGTTGGAATCAGATTAAAGGAAGAATTGATGAATAAGTGAGGATGGTACCACCGGCATATGCCGGTGGTACTTTATATAATTTGAAGGTATATATTCAATTCCTGAGTCTTTTTTCCACAGCACAAAAAGAGGAATAGTTATCACTATGTACCCTGAAGTTTGATTTCAATAATCTCTTTTTGTGTTTCCTTGTCTTTTACGATCTTGAAATCATCACCAAGTGTAATAGAAAAATCGAAGCCCTTGTCTTCGGTAGTGATCGAGCCTGTCCCATTTTCTATTGCTTCCGCATCTCCTTGTTGAAGCTTGAGCGTTGCAGAAAACCACCCTCGCAGCGTGATCTTTCCTTTTTCTACTTTCCAATCAGACAGTACCATCTTGGGGAAATCCAGGAGTTCTACATGATCTGCCAAAGGATCAAAGCACTCTGATTTGTGTTTTTCTGCATACTCGAAAACGGCATTTTCTTGTGTCTGAGGGAATTCCTCTATCTGAGAAATACAAGAGATGCAAATATCAGAAACTTGTTTTAGAAGCAAGTATGCCGATTTGAAAATAGCTTGCCACTCTTCATCCAACGGACTGATTATTTCATGGAACAAGGCATTCCTCAATGCATACACATAGTTGGCAAACCAGTCCACTGCCTTTGTTGCAATTAGCGGTGCGTATTCACCTCTTCGTGTTGCATAGATGTTTTCTCGTTCTAAACGACTGAAACCATTGAATGGAACTTGATAGATGATTGCATAAGAGTTTGGTGCGGCCAGCGGATCCACTTCGTGAGGATATTTGTAGTTGTACTCAAATCTGAGCCGGAGCGCTGTATTCAACCGCAGGCAGGCGTCTTTGATTTTGCCGGTCACAGTTTGATTAAAGTTCCTTTTCGGAAGTGTTACATCAATATAGCACCGCAGCGTTCCTGAGATTTCACCCATCAGAGCATCGTAAAAATCACGCATGAATTGTGTTTCGTTTATGATGTAGTTTTGATAACGATGCTTCTCTACAGTAGCCTGAATGATCGGTCGTAGATCAATTTCTTTCTTGATGCTCTCGTTATATTTTGTAGTGCGGAACTGGCCGGAAACACCCAAGTAGAATTTCAGAATGTGCTTATCAACAATATGTAAGTTTGCTTGATACCTCTCCTTCAGGTTACCATCCTTATCAAGATCAATAGTCTTCTCCTCATAGGAGAACTCACGATTGATTTGGAAAAAAGTCTGGAAGAAATACTGAGGAAAAACATCCATTACTTTTCGCATACTGACGGGGTACATTGCGAAGAGCTCTTGAGCAAACTCGTCCGTATTGATGTTCTTTTGCACAAAGGGCATAATACCTTCTTTATATGCATTCAGGAAAGGTTTGTCACCTCGTGGCTTGCCATCTTCCGCGAAAACATCAACATCAGGATTCAATTCTCTCAAAACGGCGATGAATGTAAACCATGTTTTGATGAACAGCGTAACAAAATCAGACTCGGTGATTGCTTTCCATTGCTCGTATTTTCTTTCTACCTGCATACCGCTATTTCACCTTGTCTTTCAGCCATGCCAGCGCTGCATCTTCTCCCTGCTCGATAGCCATCTCGACAGCCTGTTTTGCATATTCAAGCAGTTGCCTGGATTGCTTGCGAAGCACAAAGGATTCCTGTACTTTGACTGCAATTTCTTTTTGAATGCCATCATCAATCATTGGTAACGGCATGGAAAGAAGTTCATCTTTGCTAATTGCAGTAAGAATTGTCCCTGAGCAGCGTTGCTTCATCAGAGCCTGTATTGGCTCAGATTTGAAAAGGACAAGCAAAGTTTCAGAGTTAATACAATCAGAATCGAGCACATAAAACCCAGTTGAACACAGTGCACCATCATATTCGTCGGTAATTAGGGCACAGCTTTGTAATGAGCCTTCAACAGAAGATACTATCACCTGTCCTGATTTTACAATCCGACGTGCTCTCGTGGGTAGATCACTGCCGTGTTGAATATCAATATCAGAAATATCACCCGATTGCCCCACATCTGCAAGTTCGATGTATTGATATGTTTGTTTTTCATCAGGGTTAAAGTTTTTGTCATACAGATTACACAATGACAATACAGTCTCTCTTGTATTGAGTTTCTTTACAATTGCCTCATATTTCGGCTGATAGTATTCTGCGTCCAATCTACCAATTGTTTTGAAACTGTCCGAAAGCATTTTTGTAGAAATAGCCTTACTATCGTTTTTCGATATACCAAGGTATTTTTCAAGTGTATTGACCGCTTCATTGTATTTACTTTGAGATTTTTGCTTAACGCATACCGATTGATTGTAGAGTTCTTCAATGGCTTCCTGCAAGGCCATTGAGTACTCAGGAACGTGAATACCATCAATAGAGTTAAGGGTAAGATGCGGTTGCCCGGTCTGACTGGCAGAGCGCCACATCAGTTTTTGCCCAAAAGAGCCATGCAAATATGCCCAAAGATAAAATTTATTAAGAGCAGTTATCTCGCCTGTCCTGAGAATTATCACATCTCGGCAGGTAGCGTAAACGCTATACTCATCTGTGACAAGGCCGACCTTTGCCAATGTGTTGCCGCCTTTTGCGATAATAATATCTCCCGGATAAGCCAATGCAATGGTTTTGCTATTGGCCTTCAGTACTTTTTCGGGCAGAAAAACCGTTTTGTCCGAAATGACAACAAGTCCATCGACGATTTCGTTCACCCGCAGAAACGGAATGTTGTTTCTATCACCACTGTAATATCCAGTGATCGAAGGATAAAAGGCACTGCAATCCGTTTTTCCGTTGTGGGCAGAAATTGTTTTTCCTTCCATGGACTCAAGGACGTTTTCTAAAATCAGGTTATCTTTCTGGTAGTATTCGGCATCTACACGAAGAAGCTTATCCATAACATAACGAAGATTGATTTCACTACATTCCAGCCCATCCATTAAAGCCTTGTACTTGGCTTCATTGAAAGGTTCAATGGATGGGCTTATCGGAAAAAACTTAAACCTTCCTTCTTTGCAAATTCAATAAAAGCTTCTGCGATGCCGTCCTGTGTCAAACCTTCGTGGTTATACAGATCGTGGTCAACGATCAGATGTCCATGGCTATCGAGCTTGTTTTCGCCAGTAACAGGGTCTTTCACGTAAATCTTATCGCCGGAGTTATCCTTGCTTGGTTTCTGCATCGTAGCGAAGAAGATAGGATAATCGTCCTTTTTCGGACACAACTCATCATCCCACTTCTGCACAAACAGAACTGAGGTCTTGGTTCCAGTGTGAGGTTTGAACACATTTCCGTGCAAGCCAACAACGGCGAGAATACGGCAGCGCTCAGCAATAAACTCGCGGATGTACTTATCGCTGGAATTGTTGAACCGACCCTGCGGCAGGACGATTGCCATACGGCCACCCGGCTTCAGGAAGTTCAGGTTTCGCTCAATAAACAGAACATCACGACCGACTTTGTTCTGCCACTTACCAGCGCTATTTTTTCCAAGCTCATAATGAGAAATAATTGTATTTTCTTTGATATCGCCAGCGAACGGAGGATTTGCTGATGTTAAGCAAAGACTAAAAAAATATGGGCTGTTCAAGCCCACATACGAAGGAGCGGTACCCGGTAATCCAGGGCCCGCTCCTCCTGTTATTCTGCTGTATTTTCCTGCTCGATCAACCGGGCAATTTCATCGGAGAAATGATAGATGATCTCCACCCTCATGCCGCTGTACACATTCACGCGGTCGATAAAGAACAGGAGCATTTCATTGGTCAGCTCGTCCGCAGTCAGCGTCTGGCGGGCCATGTCGCAGGTCTCCGTCAGTTCACGGTTTCTGCTCTGAGAAAGGGCTAAAAGCTCCTTTTCCAGCCGCTCTTTCTCGGAGCTGAGGCTGTCGTTCTCCGCGTTCAGCTTATCGCGTTCCATGAGGTATATATCCCTCTGAAGTCGTCCTTCGGCATACCGCTCGTAAGCACTGACCCGGCTGACGGAAATCTGCTTCATGCGCTTTTCAATCTGTTCCAGCCGAAATCTGAGGTTTTCCTCTGTGCCTTCGCTGACCGCTGCCGCCGCATACAGGCGATCATCTGCATCCACCAGCAGACGGAGCTTCTCAATCAGATCGTTCTTCACGATGCGCTCCAGGTCAGCCTCAACGAACCGTTCGCCCACCGGGCAGGCGGTTTCTCTGTTGGATACAGACTTGAGGCAGGTGTAGTAAATCACCGGGGAGTGTTTCTGCCGCTGCATGGTGCGTCCGCAAGCCCCGCAGTGAACCAGACTGCGCAGCAGATATTGATCAGGACTCCGATCATACCCCTTGCGGATTTTACGGAACACCTTCTGCGCTTCTTCATACTCGCTTTCGCTGACAATGGCTTCATGGCAGTCCGGGGTAATTTGCCACTCGGATTCATCCGTCCATACCGTCCGGGGATTGTCCAGCCCCTTCCAGCGGCGCTGGTTCATGACCATCACGCCGGTATACTCCCGGCGCTTCAGAATCTCCCGCACATTGCTGACCGTCCAGCAGGCTTCCTTGGAAGAAGTGCGGAACTTTTTGCTGTCAGGATTCATCCGCCTAAAGTAAGCCGACGGCGTTTCCAGCTTATAATCGTTCAGGATAACAGCAATTTCTGCCGGCGTTTTTCCTTCCAGCGCAAGGTCGAAGATTTTCCGCACCACAGGCGCGGTATCCGGATTGGGAATGATCTTTCGCTTTACATTTGGGTCTTTCATGTATCCATAGGGAGCCTGTGAAGCCACGAACTCGCCCTTGCTCTTTCTGGTACTCATGACGGTTTTGATCTTCTGGGACAGGTCGCGGCTGTAATAGGAGTAGACGATGTACTTCATGACCACTTCCATGCCGGCCGTAGAGCCCTTGTAATCATCGCTGTCATACCCGTCGTTGACGGCAATGAAGCGAACGCCCAAGAACGGAAAGATACGCTCCAGATAATCGCCGATCTCCACATAGTCGCGGAAAAAGCGGCTGAAATCCTTGCAGATCACCACGTTTGCCTCGCCATTTTTCAGACTTTCAATCATCCGCTCAAAAGACGGACGGTTGCCGTTGGTGCCGGAGTAGCCGTCATCGATGAACTCAACCACTTCATAGCCGTCAAACTCCCGGCGGGCGCGGATGAACCGATACAGCAGCGTGCGCTGATTGGCGATACTCTCGCTCTCGGTTTTGAATTTCAGGTCATCATCGGCATCCGACAGGCGGATGTACAGGTACAGTTTCTTCACCGGGCTTCACCTCCTTCCAATTCGTGATAAGCCGTTTCCAATGCGTCCCGTTCTTCCTGAAAGCGGAATATGATCTCCAGCCGGTGCTGGGCATAACCGGTTTTATATACGTTGATGTGGTCAATCATCGCCTGGGCGATTTCCGGCGTCAGCTTCCGCGCCTTGCGGATATTCCGGATGTTCACAAGCCACTTGTTCTCATTAGAAAGCATCCGATTCAGCCTGACCAGCTCCACCGACAGCTGATTGAGCCGGGAGCTCTGTTCCTGATATGCGGTGTCAAAGCGGGTTTTCAGCTCAATATAATCTCCGGCAGAGAGAATACCATCCACATAGTCATTGTAGAGCTGCTCCCGTTTGTTCTGATAGCCAGATAGCTGTTCACTGACTTCCAGCATTTCCTGCTGAAGTTCGGTCTGCCGTTTCGTCTGAATACCGCTGTCCTTCAGCCGCCCGGCCACTTCCTCAAAATCCGCGAACAGGGCAAACTGTATCTGAATCGCGTTCCAGACAATCGGCGCGAGCTTTTTCTCCGAGATGCCGACGGCAACATCGCAGCGGCCATACTGCTTGTTCCGGCAGTTGTACCGACCTTCCTTTTTCTCGCCGTGTCGGCTGTAACCGAGATTGGAACCGCAGTGCCCGCACCGGACGATTCCGCTTTTGAAGATCTGCGGATGCTTTTCGCGGTAATTCCGGCTGGCTTCCAGCTTGGCCTCATTCTCACGGCGACCTGCCTCCAGGATTTCTCTGACCTGATAGAAGTCGCCACGGCTGACCAGCGCTTCGTGCATATCCGGCAGGATACGCCACTTGCTCTCATCCGGCTCATAGTGATAATCCGGCTGACCCAGATAAAGCGCCGTCGGCATCCGTCCAAAGACAAGATCGCCCATATAGGTCGGATTCATCAATATCTGTTTGATGACCTGCTGCGTCCAGAGACAGTTAGAATAACATTCCCTTTTGGTCTGTCCACGCAGGTAACGGAGTCTGCCGGGAGAAGGAATTCCTTCTTCATTCAGCTGACGTACAATGGGACGCGCTCCAATGCCTCCAAGAAACTGTGCGTAGATTCTCTTGACAATCGGTGCAGTCTCCGGGTCAGGTTCAAACCGGTACTCCTGTGTGGTGGATTTCCGGTATCCGTAGGGTATCATGCTGGGAATGTGTTCTCCGGCCAGTTGCTTTGCATGAACGGCCAGAGATACTTTCTTGGACTGGTCTCTGGAATAAAAGCTGTTGATCAGGTTTTTTAGAGGAATCAGCAGACTGCTGTCAGAGCCGTCCGTTTCAAAGCTGTCATAGCGGTCAACCACAGAGATAAACCGCACACCCATGGCCGGGAAGATGTTCTCCAGCAGGTTGCCTGCCTCGATATAATCACGGGAAAACCGACTGAAATCCTTGATGACCAGCGCCTTGATTTTTCCCTCCCGAATATCGGAGAGCAGTCTCTGAAACTCCGGGCGGTCCGTGTTGGTTCCGGTCCAGCCGTTGTCCACATAGGTATCTGCCAGATGAAGATACGGATGCTCCGATACATAGTCCCGGCAGATTTCAATCTGTCCCTCGATGGAATCGCCGTCGTCGTTCTTTTTGCTGTTTTCAACCGAGAGTCGGGCGTAGATGGCCGTCTCCCAGACGGACGGCAGCATGGCGCTGACCGGTTCCTGCGCCTGCTCCGGCTGTAAATACTGTCTTTTCTTTCTTGCCATTATGCGTTCCTCCTCTCAGGTATAGTTACGCCTTCCTCAGCCGGAAGGACATCCTCGAACCGTTCTATATACTGCAATGCGTTTTCCAGTTCATCTCTGTAACGGAAGCACACCTCGATGCGCTTGCCGTCATAGATCAGGATTTTCTCAATCAGGTGAACGATGCACCCCCTGTCCAGTTCCGTCAAATACCGGTACTTCTTGAACTGTTCAATCCACTCGATGTTCCCGGAGCTGTTCTCCATGGCCTGACTGCGCTCGTCCTTCAGCTTTCCAAGCTGGCGTTGCCTGTCCGCAATCCTGCGGTCATAGCCTGCATGGAACTCCTTGTATTCCTCGCGGCTGATCACACCGTCCGCCATATCCGAATACAGGTTGATTTTCAAATCCTGATACCGCTTGATTTCATTTTCCAGCGCCGTCATCTGGGCGTCATAGTTGATGATTCGCCGCTCCTGCTCCGGCAGTGAAGCGATGTAGTCCAGCACCTGCTCTACCTGGGCGATCAGTTCAATATGATCGTTTACCACCCGGAACACGATAGCCTTCAGCTTGTCCTCGCTGAAGGTATGCGGAGAACAACCTTTGCCAGCCTTGTTGGTGGAGCATACCAGGTAATGATACTTCCTGCCCCCGCTGGGCACTGTCTTCCGAACCATGGTATGTTTGCAGTCGCCGCAGAACACGAAGCCGGAGAACAGATGAACCTTTTCCTGTTTCGGTGCTGTGCGGACGTCCCGCAGCATCAGATTCTGAACGGTATCAAAATCCGAGCGGCAGATAATGGGTTCATGGTTGTTTTCGATGACGATCCATTCATCCCGGTCATACTCCACGCGCTTCTTGATTTTGTGGTTCGGGGTGCCTGATTTGTGCTGGATCAGCGTTCCAACATAGATTTCATTGGACAGGATTCGCTTCACCAGCATAGGGCTCCATTGTGCCTGTTCATTGCTGCGGAATCCGCAGGAGTAGTTGAGCCCCTGCGCCTGCTTGTATTCCATAGGGCTCAGAATACCCATGCTGTTGAGCCGGTCGGCAATGGCTGAATTGCATAACCCCTGTATGCGGAGACTGAAGATCAGTTCCACCGTGCGGGCAGCCTCCTCATCGACCACCAGCCTGTTCCTGTTTGTTTCATCCTTCCGATAGCCATAGGGAGCAAAGGCTCCGATGAAGTCGCCCATCTTTCGCTTGATGTCCAGCTGAGAGCGAATCTTGACGGATATGTCGCGGCAGTAAGCATCGTTAATCAGGTTTTTGAAGGGCACGATCAGCGCATCAGACTGCGCCTTTTCACCGCAGGAATCATAGCTGTCATTGATGGCGATGAACCGCACGCCCATGAATGGAAATATCTTTTCCAAATACCGCCCGGCATCGATGTAGTTTCTTGCGAATCGGCTGAGGTCTTTGCAGATGACACAATCGATTTTCTTTGCCTTGATATCCTCCATCATCTGCTTAAAGCCCGGGCGCTCAAAGTTAACGCCGGAATATCCGTCATCAGCATACTCTTTTACGATTACGAATTCCGGATGTTGGCGCACATAGTCCCGAATGATTTCTTTCTGGCTCGTAATGGAATTGCTCTCCGCCTTGTCGCCGTCATCGCGTGAAAGGCGGGTATATTCTGCTGCATTCCAGATTCTATCTGGCATTTTTATCACCTCCAATATAATTGTATTGAAATCATCCGGTTCAGTCGATGATGTCGATTTTTGTTTCAGCCCTTCCTGATCTGACTGCGGGCGTAACCTTCAAGCCGGTCGTCAATCGTCTCATGGGTATTCATGAATCCGATCTTTACGACAACGCCGTCATCAATATAGCAGTAGGGATTGCCGATCTGCTTCAGATAGGATGCGATTCGTTTTTCCTTCGGCTGACGGCTGTCGATGCGCACATCCCGGCGGTCATGAAGCGTTGCCGGGTCAACCGTCCGGATATCCACTTTTCTCATTTCATCCAATGTCATGGTCTGCTCCTTTCCGCACTCGAAATGAGTGCCTGCATATTACAAATAAAGTGCCAAGCTCACCGCAAGGCACTTACAGAATTCCGGGCTGTATAGGACACTGCTGTCCACCCGTCCCAGATATTTGATGATTCGGCGCTTATCCAGCGTTTTCAGCTGCTCCAGAATCACTACGGACGGCCGGCTAAGGCCGTGTACATGTTCCAACAGAAAATGTGTGGGCTGATTCGGCTTTTTATCAATGTTGGAGGTGAGTGGTGCGGCAATCAGCGTGGGGCTGAAGAAATTACCCGTGTTGTTCTGAAGAATCAGTACCGGGCGGACACCGCCGATTTCTGCGCCTACGACCGGATCGAGGTCTGCAAGATAAACATCGCCGCGCCTGTACTCCCAATTCTTGCGCAATGGCTTCACCTTCCAAAAATTCAGTTTTATATACTGCCTCCCATTCGTCCACGACCCCCGGAGGCGGGGAACTCATCAGGCGGCAGTCTGCGAAGCTGCCTCATAGGAATCTAACCTCCCCGCCTTCATTGTGACCGGGCCGCGTATTACGGAAGTATCATTATCCCTTGTGCGTTTCATGGCTGTATCCGTTGCAGCCGGATATTTCAGATTGGTTCGAAATCGCTCACCGCCTTGCTTTCCGTAATCACCCGGATCGGGCAGGCGTGTCATGGCGCACCATCATGCAGCTGGAGAATCTCTCCCGCACAGGAACGTACCTGATGAATGTGTATGAAATTTTCAAGGTTCAGCAAGCAGAGCGCGAATCGTGCTTTTATCAAACAGACCCATTTGCTCCTCTCACCCTACAGCCGATGGGAAGGGGTATTTCCGGACAGGCTCAAAGAGATTTTTTGATTTTTTCTTTAAGGCGAGTCCAGCGCCGGTGGGCGGTGTTTTCGGATAACCCCACCTCCAGAGAAATCTCGGAAAATGATTTTCCCTGAGATCTTCTCAGTGCGATCAGAACGGTGATCGGGTCGGTTTCAGAAAGCAGGCTGAACAGCGCGGGGCTGTCGATACCGTCCAGAAAATCCGAAACGGTTTTCACATCCGGTTTCTCCTCATCTGCTGCAAGCTGTTCGAGATAATCGCCGCTTTCCGCATGATGTTCGTAATACCGCCGGTCAGAATTGAAAATCTCCCAATCGTAGGCACGGAGCTGCGCAATCCTGTCCTCGCTGACGCCAAGCTCGCGCAGCTGTTTTTCCTCGGCTTCTTTCCAGAGCCGCCATTTTCTTTCTTCACTGGCCTTGTTGTATGCCATTGTCTTATCCTCCGAATTTCTGAATTTTGTTTGGAATTCAGAAACCGGAGGAGGAGAACGGCAGCGCGTTCTGCGCTTTTGGGCATAAAAAATAGAGAGGTTTTTGCTCACTGAAACAAAAGCCTCTCTATTATGAAATTTTGCCGGAGACATAGAAAAACCCCCGTAAGTCGTCATTTAGCTTTTGCGCTAAAAGGCTAACCTACGGGGGTTCCTCAGCTGTGCAGCTGTAGTGTCACAGCTGTTTGTTCTATTCTATTTTATCTTCGGATTGTGCGCTCTTTGTGTTTTGGAAAAAATCGGGTGTTTTCTCTGTGCGCCGAATGTGTTACACGCCGAACAGCTCCTCATAACGAATCATGCTGTTCTTTTTCAGGTGCTGCGTCACCACATCGATTTCCTCCTGCGTCATATCTTCTTTGAGACGCAGATATTCTTTCTTTGCCATATCAGCTCCAGACAGATTGTATGTCGCCATGATGAGCCAATAGCAGATCAGGCCATTACCGGGGAACAGTTCATGTGCCTTGGCTGCATACTGCATGACGCTTGCATAATCCTGTTGCTTTGCAAGTTCACGCATCAGGGCATCCGTGGCTTTGATATAGCGGACTTCATACTGGCTGACAATATCATTCAGCCAGAGCTGATCTCTGCCGCACATGAAAACCGGGCCTTTGTAAAGTTCTACCGCCTTGCGAAGCTCCTCAATTCTTTCAGCGCTTCCGAATGCCGCCTCGGCTGCTTTCAGGTGAAGGTCAAACTGTTCGATGTCGGTCGTAATCTTCAGATTCGGATTTCTCCTGTACCCGCTGCCTTCGCGGATAATCAGTCTTGCGGGTTGTCCTGTGCGCTTTGCGTACATATTGGAAAACCGGTATATGCTGCCGCGGATCGCATTTGTATTTCCGTCAAAATCTTCGCCGGGGTTCAGGTGCTCAAAGATTTCTCTCGGTGAATGGGCACGTTCCGGCTTCAGCAACAGATAGGCAACAAGCTGAATGGTTTTCGGTGCATTGATAATCTGCTCGGTCAGCGTACCGCCTGCCGTGCGGATTTCCAGGTCGCGGAAGAAACTGATATATACATCATAAGACTGTTCTATCGGGTTCATGGCCTCGATGATTTTCTCGCGTTCCATGGTATTCTGCTGAGCAAGCGCACGATGGAGAACATAGGCAAAGATGAACAGCGCTTCCGGATGGTTGAGATACCTTGACGGATTGCGTATGACAAGAAAGCCGGTCGGTGACGGAGAGAAAGGAGAAGCGATGATTGACCTTGCGTCCAGCCGCTCATACAATGCGTATTCGACCGGACAGGATTTTCTTATTTCGCTTGTATTTGTCAGCACAATGGGAGAAGCGCTTTTCATGGATTCAAGCCACCGAGGCATAACCTCGGCATCTTCAAGCCCGCTCAGCCTTTCAAGAGTCCTATCATTTGCACCTCCTGACCGGAACCAGCATACCGGTCTCCACAGGCAAGTATCCATATCGATATCCATAACGCCTGACCAATCACCGCCGTAAAAATCACAGACTGTTTTCAGCGTGAGATCGCTAATCTCCTTCGGGTCATCGGTTTCATGCAGTGTACTTTCAAGAACCGTCTCAACAAGATTTTTTTCAACGCAGTATCTTAAATATTCATCATCATATTGTTCCAATTCCTTCGGAAGGCGACGTCGATGCCTGTCGAGTTGCTTGAAGAAGCCTGCCATTTTGTTTCACTCCTTTCAGCGCTTAAAACGGGCACATACAAAAAACAACACAGTCCACCAGTATGGTACTGGCAGTCTGTGCTGCAATGATTCTATATCAGCTATCCCAAGGATGAGGTCAGGTGTTCTGTTTCAAAAGGTTATCGAATTGTGTCGGTGCGCTCAGCAATGTTGCAGGCTCTATTTCCAACGCATCGGCGATGTTATAGAACACCTCAAGCGAAAAGGATTTGGCTATACCCGCAGCCTCGATTGAACTGATAAGAGAACGACTGACTGACGCACGTTCTGCCAGCTGCTCCTGGGACAGGCCGCGATACTTTCTGAACGTTGAAATGGTTATGCCCAGCTGAATGAGTCTGTCCCGATTCTTGAGGCTCATTTCCTTGTCCATGTTCACGCACCTGCCTTTCGTCTTATCTTGTATATATATTTTACCGCGAATAGGCGTATTTTTCTGCACCTGTACATGAGCGTATGCTCACAATTAAGAACATACGTCCTTAAAAGCATACGAATTATCTTTATTTCACGCATTTTTTCACTCTCCAAGTCAATTTGCATACAATTTCTATTGTTTCTGCAATGACCGGAGGCGACCGGCAGGGAGTGCGTTTATCTTAACTTCCAGAAATTTTTCCACTCAAATGTAAAGATTGGAGCCTACTTGTTGCAGCACTCCAATCTTCATTATTTTACGCCAGTATTCGTTTCAAAGATATACAGCACACCGCAAATAACTAATAAAACACCGGATACAAACAACATAGATTGCACACTAACAATGTCTGCCAATGGTCCCAGAAATAGAATAGCTATTGGCAAAGCACTTGTTGATGCTATTTGAATAATTGAAAAAACTCGCCCTAATACATCTGGCTCTGTAATTTCCTGAACATATACGGTTTGTACAGTAGTGAGTATAGGCATAAAGAATCCTGCTATTAAGATAAATACGAGATACAATGCAAAATTTGTCGCAATACTCATAAACCCAAATGCTATTCCAAATGCAATAAAAACAGCAGCAATTGCAAATACCTTATTTTTAATTTGCTTTCTTAAAGCAATAAAAACGCCTCCAATAAGAGAACCAACAGTCCAAAGAATTTCATTTGCAGTCAATCGCCATACTTCATTTCCAAATGTACGTTCAATCATTAACGGCGATAATGCCATTGCCGGGGTCAGCAAAATAAAGGCAATAGCATAGAAAGCAATTAGTTTCTTTAACTCGGAATGTTCAAATACATAATCTATTCCTGCACGAATATCTGAAATCATTGAGTTTGTATTTACTGTTGAATTTTGTTTTCCAACCTTGATCATGCTCATTATGGTAATAGCAATAACTGCTGTAACAACATCGACCATGAAAGCCCAAACAAGACCGATGGAACCAAGCAAAACTCCACCAATAGCAGGAGCAAGTAATAAACAAATTGCATTTACTGTTTGATTAATACCCTGAATTTTAGTCAAATTTTCTTTTGGCACTATTTGCGGATAAATAGCATTGACTGCCGGAGATTGAATGCCTGCCCCCGTCGAACGAATTGCTAAAACAACCAACAATAGAATTTTATCTTGAAAACCTGCCCAATACGATATTGCTAAACCCAATGTTGCCAACGCTATAAAACCGTCTGCCGCCATAATCATATATTTACGATTAAACCTATCTGCTAAGGCACCTCCCCATAAGGAGATTATTATTTGGGGCAGATTGCTAAATATAGTTGCCATCATCATCCAAAAGCCTGATGATGTTTCAAGGGTTATATGCCAGATTACAGCATAGCCAACAATTGACGAACCAAAAAGAGATATATTTTGGCTTAATAAAAATAATACAGCGGAAACTTTCCAGTTTTTATTTGATTTCATATATAGTATCCTTTCTTCTTCATAAACACAAGGACAACAAAAAAGCGACACGCTAAAACGCAACTGTCGCTTATATATCTATATATAAAATAGTTGTGTCTATGTGTTTTTAATTAAATATATTCTGTTTATTTGAGATAGTAAAATAATTAATAATAATCATATGAGGTGAGAAACGTTGGATAAATATGAATATCGCGCAAAGACAGAGCAGATGCTTGCGTATGCCGAACAGAAGTCTTACCAGAAAGCGATGTCGATTGCAGATACGATCGACTGGCGTAAAGTAAAAAATACCGCCATGCTCTCTACCGTAAGCGAAATCTATGAAAATGCGGGGGAACTTGGTAAAGCACGTGATACCTTATTTATTGCGTATGATAAAGCACCTTCCAGCAGAAAGGTTGTATACCGCCTGGGAATTATTTCTCTGAAGCTGGGACATTTCGATGAAGCAGCTGATTGCTACGAAGAATTTGTCAAGCTTGCTCCGAAAGATCCAAACCAGTACATTCTCCGGTATAAGATCTTAAAAGCACAGAAAGCGCCAGTCAAAGAACAGATTGAAGCTCTTGAAGATTTCAAGCATTCTGAATACGTTGAAAAATGGGCATATGAACTTGCCAGATTATACGCTGAAGCCGGTATGACTTCCGAATGTCTTGATGAATGTGATGATCTGATTCTCTGGTTCAGCGAAGGTACTTATGTATACCAGGCAATGGAACTTAAAATGAAATACAAACCGCTGACTCCACTTCAGCAGGAAAAATACGATCATCGAAATGATGGTATCGGCCGTAAGGATTCTTCCAAGAGAAAACCTTCCTTCCGAAAATCCAAAGGACGTCCGGAACCGAATCCACGAATTGCAGACAAGGTCCGCAAAGATGTACATGTCACCGACAGTATTGATCTTCCGGATCTTCCAGAGCCAATGGCCCGGACACATGCTTCCGAACCAGAAGCTGAGTCACAGCCAAAAACCCGGATTCGAAGCACTTCCGATATTTCCACAACCATTTCCGGTGCTTCCCTTTCAGATGCCCTGAAAGCCGGTGTTGCCGTTGCAAGTGGTGCAGTTGCTCCTGAATCTGCTTCAGACGATTCACAGATGACCGGTAAGATGAAGATTGAAGAAATTCTTGCCAACTGGGAAGCAACCCAGCGTGAAAATGCAAAGATTCTTGAAAAGAGCCAGGAGGAAGCTGAGAAAGAAAAAGCCCTGCGCGAGAAGAAGAAAGAAGAAGAGGAAGTTCTTGGAGCTACAAAACCAATCCTTTCTGATGATATCCGCAAACTGATGGAACAGCTTGAAAATGGTGAAGAGCCTGAAATCACCGATGAAGATGCTGAAGATTTCGTTGATGATGAAGAAGATGAAGCGACTGAAAGCCCGGAAGATTCATCCAAAGAAGCTTCAGACACTGACGAAGAAGATCCGGAAGAAAATGATTTTGAAGAAATCGTTGACTCCGAAGAAGATGATGAATCGGATGCGGTTTACGATGAAGAAGCTGAATACGAGGATGAGGATGATTCCGAGTATGATGACGACGAGGAATACGAGGATGAAGACGATTCCGAGTATGACGACGACGAGGAATACGAGGATGAAGATGATTCCGGGTATGACGACGACGAGGAATACGAGGATGAAGATGATTCCGAGTATGACGACGACGAGGAATACGAAGATGAAGATGATTCCGAGTATGATGACGACGAGGAATACGAAGATGAAGATGATTCCGAGTATGACGACGACGAGGAATACGAGGATGAAGATGATTCCGAGTATGATGACGACGAAGAATACGAAGATGAGGATGATTCCGAGTATGACGATGAGGAAGAATACGAGGATGAAGACGAAGATGACTACCAGATTGATGATGAATTAGATGAAGATCATAAAGAGGATTTTGATTTTGAAAAAGAATCTGCTCTCGATATCGATGATCATGATTCTGACGAAGATGATGGTGATTTTGCAGACCTTGATTCCTTTGAAGATGAAGAAGAATTAGATAGCAGTGATGATTATCTTGATCTTGAATTTGACGAGAAACCGGCTCCTGAGCCAAAGAAAGAAACTTCAAAATCAGCGCCAACTCCTGATATTGACGAAGTTCTTGAAATCGAAGAACCGTCAGAAGATGAAATCACCGAACGCATGGGTAAATTCGATACCGGATTCGTTGTACAGGGTCGTTACGATCTGAGTGCAACAAGTGAGATCGGACTGAAGCTTGGACTTACTGAAGAGCAGAAGCAGCTGTTCTCTTACTTCGTACCGATCCGTGGTGTTAGCGAACAGCTTGTTGAAATCCTTGATAACGACAAACGTTGCCGTAACCGTTATGGAACTTCCCGCACAGGCAACATCCTGATCCTTGGCCGCAAGGGAAGCGGAAAAACAGTCCTCGCAGTTGATATTGTAAAAGCAATCCAGAAACAGCGCAGACTCAAACAGGGTAAAGTTGCAATCGTAACCGGTGATTCTCTGAACAAAAAGGACATCGGAAGTATCATCGATAAGCTGAACGGTGGCGCACTGATCATCGAAAAAGCTTCCAAGATGAATGACAGAACCATCCGTGAACTGAATGATATGATGGATGAACAGACCGGTGAACTTCTCTTCCTTCTGGAAGACCAGAAGAAACCGCTGGAAAGAATGTTTGCATCCCATCGCGAATTCAAACGTAAATTTACTTCCAGACTGGAGCTTCCGGTATTCATCAATGATGAACTGGTTACATTCGGTCAGACCTATGCTAAGGAAAACGGATACCGTATCGATGAAATGGGAATCCTTGCATTATACAGCCGGATCGATATGATGCAGAGAGAAGATCATGCGGTTACTGTTGCAGAAGTAAAAGAGATCATGGATGAAGCAATTTCACATTCCCAGAAAGCAAATGTAAAACATCTTGTGAAACGGGTATTTGGAAGAAACACTGATAATTCAGACCACATCATCCTGAAAGAAGATGATTTTAAATCATAAGATTTCTACAAAGAACGCGCTTCCGGCGCGTTCTTTTGTATATGCAGACCAAACCGATAACTATAAACAAAGAGTTTTAGACATCTTACATAAGAAGTGTATAAGTTGTCCAAAACTCTTTCTTTTTATCGCTATTTCTAGTATAATATTCCTAAATATCTTTGATAGAAGGTGAATGGGATGGCAGTAAAAAAAACAACAGCACAACAGACCAACACGACCCGCAAGACGGCCGTAAAAAAATCTACTGTAAAAAAACCGGCAGCTGCTAAAACTGCTGCTAAAAAGTCTACAGCTAAAAAGTCTGTAAAAACTGTAACAAAAGATAAACCCGCTGATTATAGAATCGGCGAATTAGATCAATATTTATTCGGACAGGGAACCCATTATGAAATCTATAAAAAAATGGGTGCACATTTTGTAAAAGATGGAAAAAAAACCGGCGTATATTTCGCAGTATGGGCTCCACACGCCAGATCAGTTGCCGTAGTCGGTGAATTCAACGGCTGGAGTGAAGATGCAAACGTTATGAAGCGTCAGGAACCACTTGGAATCTATACCGCATTTGTTCCGGAAGCACAGCTCGGACAGCTTTACAAGTACTGTATCGAGACACAGACCGGAGATAAGCTTTACAAAGCTGATCCATTTGCGAACAGTGCAGAGTTGAGACCGGGAACTGCCTCAAGGATTGCTGATATCTCCCATTTAAAATGGAGTGACAGTGTCTGGATGAAGCACCGGGCAGAATGGGATTTCCATTCCTCACCGATTTCCATTTATGAAGCACATATCGGTTCCTGGATGCGCCATCCGGGACGTGAAGATGATGGGTTCTACAGCTACCGTGAATTTGCGCATGCAGCTACAGACTACATAAAAAAGATGGGGTATACTCATATCGAACTGATGGGAATTTCAGAATACCCATTTGACGGCTCCTGGGGATATCAGGTGACCGGATATTATGCTCCGACCTCCCGTTATGGTACGCCGGAAGATTTCGCATATATGATCAATTACTTCCATAAGAATAAGATTGGCGTAATCCTTGACTGGGTACCGGCACATTTTCCACGCGATGCACACGGACTCGCTGACTTTGACGGCACAGCTACCTTTGAATATGCAGATCCTAAGAAGGGGGAACATCCGGACTGGGGAACCAAGATCTTCGATTATGGTAAATCAGAAGTTAAGAACTTCCTGATCGCCAAC
>ENA-OPDW01000957-OPDW01000957.1-human-gut-metagenome-genome-assembly--contig:-NODE-957-length-18910-cov-3.089631_pt1 | contig 18910 bp, 17 predicted proteins | sample MGYA00241264_ERZ501508 | MGnify/ENA primary metagenome ERZ501508 (study PRJEB25962, sample SAMEA2042575) | human gut metagenome | biome: human gut; feature: human-associated habitat; material: faeces...
GGTTAAGCAGGGAACGCCCACCATGGGTGGCGTTGTCATCCTCGTCGCGATCTCGCTGACCTGCCTGCTGATGGGCAAGCTCACCACCGAGCTCGTACTCGTGCTGCTCGCCACGCTGGCGACCGGCGTGCTGGGCCTGATCGACGACCTGACCTCCGTTACGCATGGGCGCTCGCTCGGTCTGACGCCCCATGCCAAGATGATCGGCCTAACCATTATCTGTGTCACCTTTACGGTACTTGCCGTCAACTGGTGCGGTGTCGCCCCCGAGATTCGTTTTCCCGGTGGGTTGACGATCGACCTTGGCGTGCTTTCGACCACCATCTGCGGCTATTCGTTCCCGTGGCTCTATATTGTCTTTTGCTGGCTGATGATTGCCGGTCTTTCTAATGCCGTGAACCTGACCGATGGCCTTGACGGTCTTGCTGGCGGCACCTCCATGATCGCCATGCTCGCCATGGCTGCCATGGCGTTTTTGCACGGAGACGTGAACCTGTCCATCTTCTGCACCGCGTGTGCCGGTGCCTGCTTGGGCTTTCTGTGGTTCAACTGCTATCCGGCGAGCATCTTTATGGGTGATACCGGCTCGCTTGCTCTGGGCGCCGCGTTTGCCTGTACGTCCATCATGACTAACACCGAGGTCGTCTCCCTCATCATCGGCGGCCTGTTTATCGTTGAGACCCTGTCGGTCATGATTCAGGTTGTCTACTTCCACTTTACGCACAAGCGCGTCTTCCTTATGGCGCCCATCCATCATCATTTCGAAAAGAAGGGTTGGGCCGAGACCAAGGTCGTCATCCGTTTTTGGATTATCGCTGCGGCATTTGGTGCCGTTGGCCTTGCTCTGTTCTTCCAGTTGGGATAGTGGTCTTTCATGCCTCTTGCTGATGTCTTTAGCCTGCTCGTTTTGGGTCAGGGCAAATCCGGTCTCGATGTCGCCCGCTGGGCGCTGGCACATCCAGAGCGCGTAAGCGCCGTTACCGTGTATGGCGGCGGCACCTCTGAGCCCAATGACGCCACGCGTGCGCTCGAGGCTGCTGGTGCGTCGTTTGTCTATGGGACCGAACAGGTCGAGGGCGCCTATGACGTATGCGTGACGTGCCCGGGCATCTCGGAGTTCTCGGGCTTCTTTAAGGCCGGGCGCGAGCATGCCGCCCAGATTATGGGTGAGCCCGAGTTTGCCTATCGCCTGTCGCCCGATAACTGGATTGCCATCACGGGCACCAACGGCAAGACGACCACCACGTCGCTGACCGATTATCTGCTCAAGGCTTCCGGTGAGGCCAGTGTAGCTGTTGGCAACATCGGTGAGCCGCCTATCAACGAGATTGACGGCCGAGCCCACAACGAGTGGTTTGTGGCTGAGCTCTCGAGCTATCAGATTGCTACGACCACCGAGCTCCACCCTCGCGTGGCGGTGCTGCTCAACATCACTCCCGACCACTTGGGCTGGCATAAGAGCCATAAGAACTATGCGCTTGCCAAGATCAAACTGTTTGACAATATGGTCGATGACGATCTGGTGGTTGTCGACGTCGAAGACGCTGGCATTCACGAGTTCGATGAGTACATCTATACGCCGGGTCGCCGCATCTGCAAGGTCGCTTTTGACGAGCCCGAGGGTGCAGACGCCGCCTTTGTGCGCGACGGCAAAATGGTCGTGCGCCTGAAGGGCGTCGAGACCCAGCTTGTCGCCACGTCCGAGCTCAAGATCTCGGGCCATCACAATGTCATCAATGCCTTATGTGCCGCCACGGCTGCTCTGGCCGTCGGTGCCGATGTCGATGGTGTCCGCCGCGGTCTGGCCTCGTTCCAGCCGCTCGAGCATCGCGTGGAGCCGTGCGGCGAGATTGACGGTGTGCGCTACGTCAACGATTCCAAGGCGACCAACACCGACGCGGTCGAGAAGGCACTGACGGCATTTCCCGATGACGACGTGATCTTGCTGCTCGGCGGCCACGATAAGGGCACGCCGCTCACGGACTTCGCGCGCGTTGTTATGGATAACGTGCGCTCGGTCGTCTGCTTTGGCGATGCGCGCGAGCGCTTCACCGCCGCTATGGACGAGGCCGATGTCGATGGCGATGTGGATATCGCCCAGGCGGATGACCTACGCGATGCCGTGGACGTTGCCCGTTCGCTGTCGAGCCGTGGCGACGTGATCTTACTTTCTCCTGCCTGCTCTTCGTTCGATGAGTTCTCGGGCTATGAGGAGCGCGGCCGCGTGTTTAAGGACTATGTGGCCCAGCTTGCCGCTGCAGCGAAATCGCAAATGGAATAGGGGTTGCCGGTGAGAGAGGAGAGCCCCCGACAAGGTATGAGGAGGCCCGACTCGGACCGTGCTTCCTCGCGGCGTAGCACACCGCGTTCCGGTCGCGGCGGGCGGTCGTTTAGCGAACGCTATATTGCCGGCGTTCCCGCCCGCATCATGCGCCCCCGTCTGATATTCATGGCCTGTCTGTTTATCTTGGTGTGTTTTGGCCTGCTGATGGTGTACTCGGCGTCTTCGGTCGAGGCGCTGCACGAGAATGGCTCAGCGACGTTTTTTCTGGGTCGACAGGCTGCGTTTGCCGTGGTCGGTGTTCTGGCGCTGATTGCCATCGTGCGCGTTTTGCCGGACAGCTGGTTTGGGGAGGATGTGCTCAGGATCTTCCTCATAGGCATGATAGGGCTACTGTTTCTGGTGTTCTTGGTGGGCAGCGGCAGCCGTGGCGCCACGCGCTGGCTCAACATCGCCGGCATTCAGTTCCAGCCTTCCGAGTTTTTAAAGCCATTTGCCATTGCGTATTCGGCCATCATGCTCGATCGCTTCTTTTCGCCCGGTGGCAACATCAACGAATTCCTTCGCAAGATGGGCATCTACCTGGGCATTTCGCTCTTTCTGATCTTTATCCAGCCCGATTTCGGTACCGTCCTGATCATCCTGTTGACCCTCATGTGCATGGCGTTGTTTGCGGGTCTCGACCCCAGATTTATCATCGGCGTGCTAATCTTCGGCATTCTCGTGATCGTGATTGCGCTTGTCGCAGAGCCATACCGTATGGTGCGTATTCAGGTTGCCTTGAACCCTTGGGCCGACGAGTATGGTGACGGCTATCAGGCCACGCTTGCCATCATGGCCTTTGCCTCGGGCGGTCTGTTCGGCCGTGGCATCGGCAACTCAACCATGAAGTACTCGTATCTGCCCGAGGCGCACAATGACTACATCCTGGCCATCATTGGCGAGGAAGTCGGTTTTGTCGGAACCGTCCTGTTCTTCTTGGTGTTTGCGATGCTGATCTACTCGGCGTTTCGCATTGCCGAGCAGGCGACCGATCGTCGGGGCGCGCTCATGGCGTCTGGCTCTGCGGTCATTCTCGCGGTGCAGTTTTTGATCAATGCGCTGGGCATCCTCAACGTGTTTCCCATGACGGGCAAACCGTTGCCGTTTATTAGCTATGGCGGTTCGTCGATTATTGTGTCGCTTATGCTTGCCGGTCTGATCCTACGCGTTTCGTACGAGAGCGCCCGTCGCGATGAGTACGACCGTCGCCGCGAGAGCTTTGCCGTTATGGATGAGAGTACCGCCGGCGTGCCCCACGTGCGCGGCGAGCGGTCTTCGCGTAACGGCTTTACCGTTCTGGATGGCTCTGCGACCGAGCCGGCAGCCCGTCCGCGTCAGCGAACGGCGCCGCAAGGTCGTCCGCAGCGCCCAACTCCTCGCAATGCGGGCGGCGGATATAATCGAATCGATTTGAACTCGGACCCGTCGGCGCGTTTGCGCACCGACGACCAGGGACCGCGTGTACGAAGGGACTACCATGACCGATAAGATGACCGTTGCTATTGCAGCCGGCGGCACGGCAGGGCATATCAACCCCGCGCTCGCCTTGGCCGAAGAGCTGCGTGACCGTGGCCACCACGTTGTGTTCGTGGGCCAGTCGCGCAAGCTCGAGGGTCGTCTGGTCCCCGAGGCTGGGTTTGATTTTGTTCCCATTACGGTTACGGGCTTCGACCGCTCCCGTCCTTGGACGGCGCTGACCTCGCTGTGGCGTGTCAACAAGGCCAAGCGTGCGCTCGCCAGTCATTTCTCAAAGGTCGGCAAGCCCGATGCCGCCATCGGTTTTGGTGCCTATGTCGAGGTTCCGTTGCTGGGGTGGTGCAAGGGCGCAGGCGTTCCGTATCTGCTGCATGAGCAGAACTCTGTTCCGGGCCTGGCCAACAAGATGATGAACTCCCACGCCGCTCGCGTGTGCATCTCGGTGCCGGCAGCGCGTTCGGTCTTTGAGCGCGAAGGTGACCCTGACCACGTGCTCATGACCGGCAACCCCGTACGTCGCTCGGTGATCGAGGGCGATCGCGCTCGCGGCCGCAAGGCACTTGGCGTTCCCGAGGACGCTACGCTGCTGCTCGTCTTTGGCGGTTCACTTGGCGCCCAGCACCTCAACGAGCGCGTGGCTTCGCTCAAAAACGAGCTGCTTTCGCGCAAGAACCTCTATGTGTTGCATTCGACGGGTGCCGACGGCTTTGAGGAGACCGAGCGCGCTTTGGCGCTGACGCCCGAGGAGGCGAAGCGTTACCGCGTCCAGCCTTACATCGACAACATGGGCGACATGCTGGCTGCTGCCGATTTGGTGCTATCGCGTTCGGGCGCATCGAGCGTGGCCGAGATCGCTGCGCTCGCCGTGCCCTCGATGCTCGTGCCGTACCCGCATGCGACGGCCGACCACCAAACCACCAATGCCCGTTATCTGGTCGACGCCGGGGCCGGCGTGCTCTGTGCCGATGCCGATATCGACGGTTCTGCCTTTGCCGATGAGCTGCTGCACCTGGTCGATGACGCGGCAGAGCGCGACGTCATGCGTCAGGCGGCGCGTGGTCTGGCTCAGGATAGGGCCGCCGCTCTTCTGGCCGATGCGGTAGAGGGTTTGCGTTAGTTAGACGGGATATCGTCGGTCGCCCTCGCGCTGATGCGGTAGGTGCGGTACAGTTAACGGGTTACAGGCAGTGTTTACGCAAGGAGTACACGAGCACATGGCTGATTCCCAGACTGCAACCTCCGCGCCCGAGTTTAAGAGCGCCCACTTTATCGGTATCGGCGGCGCCGGCATGAGCGGCATCGCCCTCGTTCTGCACGAGCGCGGTTATGCCGTTACCGGCTCCGACCTTAAGACGTCACGTTATATCCGCCAGCTTACACGCGCTGGTGTGAAGGTGCATGTGGGCCATGAGGCAGCCACGATCGACGAGGTCAAGCCCGACGTGGTTGTTGTCTCCACCGCTATTCCGGAGTCCAACCCTGAGCTCGTGCGCGCTCGCGAGCTGGGCATTCCCGTGTGGCCCCGTGCCAAGATGCTCTCTGCTTTGGGCCACGGCTACACTACCGTCGCTGTTGCCGGCACGCATGGCAAGACCACCACGTCTTCGATGTGCGCCACCATGCTCGACCGCATGGGTCTGGATCCGAGCTTCTTGATCGGCGGCATCGTCGAGGGCTATGACACGAACGGCAAGAACGGCTCTGGAGACTACTTTGTCGCCGAGGCCGACGAGTCCGACAGCTCCTTCCTGTTCCTGAACCCCAACGTGGTCATTGTGACCAACGTCGAGGCCGACCACCTCGATCACTACTCGGGTATCGAGGAGATCGAGGCAACTTTCGCCAAATTCATGAGCCTGGTGGGCGAGGACGGCACCGTCATCGTCTGCGGCGAGGACCCGCATCTGGTCGAGCTCGCCAAGTCGACGGGCCGTCACGTGCTTTCCTACGGCTTTGCCGAGAGCAACGACATCGTCTGCGTGCACCCGGATGTCAAGGGCATCCAGAGTGACTTTATCGTTCGCTTTGAGGACGGCACTGAGCACGCTGTGGAGATCAAGAGCAATCCCGGTCGCCACAACATGCTCAACGCCACGGCCGTGCTCACCGTCGCCCATGTCCTGGGCCTTGACATCGACGCCGCCGCCAAGGCGCTCTCGAGCTTTGAGGGCGTCCGCCGCCGCTTTACCCACGTGGGCGATATCGATGGCATCACCGTGGTCGATGATTACGGCCATCACCCCACCGAGATCAAGGCGACGCTTGCCGCCGCTTCGTCGCTGGGCTACAAGCACGTCGACGTCGTGTTCCAGCCGCACCGCTATTCGCGCCTGCAGGCCCTGTGCGACGACTTTGCCGATGCATTTGCCAATGCCGATAAACTGCTGCTGATTGATGTGTTCTCGGCTGGCGAGATGCCCATTCCGGGTGTCACCTCTAAGATGCTCGCCGATACCGTGCGCGCCAAGCATCCTGGCAAGGAGGTCGTTTACTGCTCCAGCCGTCTTGAGCTCAATCAGGAGCTCGAGCAGATGGTGGGCGAGGGCGACCTGCTGCTCACCATGGGTGCCGGCGACGTTACGACCGTCGGTCCCGAGTTCATTGAGTATCTGACTGCCAAGAAAGACGCTTAAGTCTAATGGGTCTGTTTAACGCCGTCATGGCGCTCTCGGGCATGATCGACACGGATGTGATCGAGGACGAGCGCCTTGCGCGTCATACGAGCTATCGTATCGGCGGCAAGGCCGACCTCTTTGTGACGTGCCATAGCTATCATGCCCTCCGCCGCGCCGTGGCGGTGCTCGATCGCGAGCAGGTGCCGTGGGTCATCATCGGCAAGGGCTCCAATCTGCTGGTTGCCGATGGCGGTTATCGCGGTGCCGTCATTTCGCTCGGACGTGAGTTCCAGCGCACGGTTGTTGCCGATGACGGTTGTACGCTGACGGTCGGTGCGGGCGTGATGTTTGCGCGCCTGGTCAACGATGCCCTGTCGCGTAGCCTCTCGGGCCTTGAGTTTGCCGTTGGCATTCCTGGTTCGGTCGGCGGTGCGATATCTATGAATGCCGGCACGCGGACCGAGTGGATTGGCTCGCTGGTTGAGGATGTCGTAACGTTTGACCCGGCATCCGGTATCAAGCATTATGCGGGGTCCGAGATCTCTTGGGGCTACCGCGAATGTAGCCTTCCCCGCAATGAGATCATCCTCGAGTGCGTGCTCAAGCTAAAACCGGCGCCCAAGGCCGACATTCGCGAGCGCATGGAGCGGTACCTTACAAGGCGCAAGCGTACGCAGCCCATGGGTCGCGCATCCTGCGGGTCTGTCTTTCGCAACCCGCCCGATGCGAGTGTGGGCAAGCTTATCGAGGATTGTGGATTAAAGGGTTTTTCGATTGGCGGCGCGGAAGTTTCGCCCGTTCACGCTAATTTTATCGTTAATAACGGAACTGCCTCGGCCGATGACGTTGCCGCGGTTATCAGACATGTGCACGGAAAGGTGAGGGAGGCGTATGGCATCGAGCTCAGACCGGAAGTTAAATTCCTCGGCTTCTAGAGCATCGAAACCCACCTTCCGCCGCGCCGGAGGGCGTTCCGGCGCGCCTGCCAAACCTCAACGCAATACCGTCGCGCACTCTAAGTCTGTCGGGCATGCTCGACAGACCAGTCGTCCGGTCGTCGGCTCGCAGCTCGGTAATCGTCCGGCCGCAAAAAAGTCCTCGCGTCCCTCGGTGACGTCAAAGCCTGTTATGGGCGCCAAGCCTGCCCGTCCCATGGCAGCTCCCAAGCCCTCGACGGGAACTAAAGCGGCGCGTCCAGGTCGCACGCTGGGCGCATCGAAACCGCGCTCGCTGACATCGGTGCCGGCTACCGCCAAGAAGCCTTCGAGTAAAAAAGGTTTCAACCCGTTATCTTCACTTGGAGCGATGGCAAATAAAACATCAGACGCCGTTTCTGTCGTTACAGGCAAAGGCAAAATCGTGGGCGGCGTTCTGGCCGTCTTGGCCGTGCTCGTCGTCGTTGCCATCGTGGTGATCAACTCTGGACTGTTTACTGCCACTGATATTCAGATTCAAGGCAGCGAGCATGTGACGAAGCACGATGCTATCCAGCTGATCGACTTGCCCGAGGGAACGTCGCTTTTTAACGTCGATCCCGACCAGATTACCGAGGATCTCAAGCAGAACCCGTGGGTTTCGGGCGTGGATGTCCAGCGCCAGTTTCCCCATACGCTTATCATCACGCCGACGGAGCGTAAAGTTATCGCCATTGCGTATATCAGCTCCGACGACCTTGCCTGGGCTATCGGAGACGATGACACTTGGATCGCCCCGCTGTCGACGTCGGTCGAAGTGGACGACCAGGGCAACGTCATCACGACAGGGCAGGGCTCAAATACCTTGACCGGAATCGATGCCGCGCTGGCGCTCGCCAGGCATTATGGCGCGGTGTTGTTGACTGATGTCTCGGCGGATGTCGCTCCGGTTTCCGGCCAGGCGGTGAACTCCAAAGCCGTTAAGGCCGGTCTGGATTATGTGCGTGGTTTTTCGAGCGAGTTCTTGGGACAAGTCAAGGATATTTCCACGCCTTCGGTCGAAGCCATCTCGGCAAACCTCAATAACGGCATTGAGGTGTCGCTGGGCGATTCGGACGATATCGCCAAGAAGGAACGCGTAGTCACCAAGTTGCTTTCGCAGGTAGAGGGCGTAACGTATATCAATGTGCGCTCTCCGGGCAACTACACATTTAGGAATGCCCCGACCTCGTAGCGCTGGTTGATGCTTTGTTGAGGGGCCATACCACGCCGTTTATCTGGTTTGTTTGGTTTTCACGGTCAATTATTTGACTGATACGTTCATAATGTGCAAACATAATACGGTTTACCTTTGCATTTACTTTCAACCTGAAGGTTAATGTGCGCAGGGGTCGACCCATGCTATGGCTATAACCTTTGTTCGGAGGACCGACATGCACGAGACAGAGATCAACAACTACCTTGCCGTCATTAAGGTGGTCGGCGTCGGCGGCGGCGGTACCAACGCGGTCAATCGAATGATCGAAGAGGGCATCCGCGGCGTCGAGTTTGTTGCCATCAACACCGATGCTCAGGCACTCGCGATCTCTGATGCCGATATCAAGGTGCACATCGGCACCGACCTTACCCGCGGCCTGGGCGCCGGCGCCAACCCCGAGGTTGGCCGCAAGGCTGCCGATGAGTCCCGCGACGACATTGCCGAGGCGCTCGCTGGCGCCGACATGGTGTTTATCACCTGCGGTGAGGGCGGTGGCACCGGTACCGGCGCTGCTCCCATCGTTGCCGATATCGCGATGAACGAGGTCGGCGCACTGACCGTCGCCGTCGTGACCAAGCCCTTCACCTTCGAGGGCCGCAAGCGCAAGAAGAGCGCCGAGGAGGGCATCAAGACCCTCTCCGATTGCGTCGACACCATGATCGTCATCCCTAACGATAAGCTGCTCGACATCGCCGAGAAGAAGACCACCATGCTCGAGGCCTTCGCGATTGCCGATGGCGTCCTTTCCCAGGGCACTCAGGGCATCACCGACCTCATCACCGTCCCCGGTATCATCAACTTGGACTTCGCCGATGTTAAGACCATCATGAAGCAGGCCGGTACCGCCATGATGGGTATCGGTACCTCTTCTGGGGATACCCGTGCCGTCGACGCTGCCCAGCAGGCCATCTCCAGCCCGCTGCTCGAGAGCTCCATCGATGGTGCCACGCGCGTGCTGCTCTCCATCGCTGGTTCCAAGGACCTGGGCATCCAGGAGATCAGCGACGCCGCCGACGTTGTCGCCAACGCCGTCGACCCCGAGGCGAACATCATCTTCGGTACCGTTGTCGACGAGTCCCTGGGCGATCAGGTGCGTATCACCGTCATCGCTACGGGCTTCTCCGATTCCAACGTCAACCGTCAGGACGAGCTCTTTGCTGCTCAGCAGTCTCAGAGCAAGGCCGCTGCCTCCGCTGAGCCGCAGCGCACCGCTCCGGCTGCCAGCCCGGCTCAGGCCGCTCCGACCCGCAACGTCGGTGGTACCGAGCTGCCCAACTTTGGCAACGACCAGTTCGAGCTTCCCGACTTCCTGAAGCGCGGTAGCTTCTAGTTCTTTTTTCTCAACGACCTGCACGGGGTGTGTCCATTTGGATGCACCCCGTTTTGCTTCTCGTTTGTAAACGAAAGCCTCCAATCTCCTTACGTTCCCTTTACGTTTGGTCCCTACCGCTGCGGGTATCCTTTTAAGGAAGTATGACAGCCGTATAAACGCGGACTGCGCGGCGACGCCGCGGTACTTGTGTTATTAGGAGGCTTTAGTATGGCAGCACGTGCGGACAACGTTTCGCGTGTCGACCATGATGGAGTTACGTTGGTGGAGGGCGCGACATCCGATGTTCGCTTTGCCTTTACCGAGCGCACCGGTGGCGTTTCTGAAGATGCGTACTCCTCGCTCAACCTGGGCTCGCATGTAGGCGATGACCCCTTTGCTGTTCAAGAAAATCGTCGTCGAGCGCTCGAAGCTATGGGCGCCGCCGAGTGCGAGCACAACCTGCTCGTTCCCAATCAGGTCCATGGTGACCATATCGTTACGGTGACTTCGAACGGCGCCGATGACCTTGAGGACGTTCGCGAGCAGATTGCCGAGGGCTGCGATGCCATCGTCTGTACGGCCCATGACGTGCCCGTGCTGCTCTGCTTTGCCGACTGCGTTCCCGTGGTGCTGGTGGCCCCCGGCGGATTTGCCGTGGTGCACTCCGGTTGGAAGGGCACGATTGCACGTATTTCTGCCAAGGCGTGCCGGGCGCTTTGCGATGCTGCCGGCTGCGATGCGAGCGACGTTTCCGCCTATATCGGCCCCCATATCTTGGCTGACGAATATGAGGTATCCCAGGAACTCATGGATTGCTTTGCCGTCGAGTTCTCTTGCATCGATGCGAGTGCCTCTCGCATGCTCGATCTTTCCGCTGCCATTTGTGAGGCGCTGGTAGATGCCGGTGTTGACGCGGATAATATCGTGGATACCCAGCTTTCGACTGTGCGTCAGAACGACCGCTTTTATTCCTACCGTAACGAGGACGGCACCTGTGGGCGCCATGCTGCGATCGGCGTGATGCTATGAGAAAGATCGTATCGGTCCTGAGCGCCGCTGTGCTTACGCTTACGCTGTGCGCCTGTTCTTCGGGATCTTCTACCTCTTCCATTACCGTGGCCGGCTCCACGACCTGCCTTCCTATCGCCGAGATTGCGGCAGAGGGCTTTAAGGAGGAGACCGGCATCGACGTGCTCGTTTCCGGTTTGGGCTCTTCTGCTGGCATCGAAGCCGTCAGCGCTGGCACGGCCGATATCGCCAGCTCCTCCCGTGGACTCAATGCCGACGAACAGGATCTGGGCCTGACTCCCATCGTCATTGCCCACGACGGTATCGCGGTCATCGTGAACGAAGGCAACCCCGTCGATAACCTCTCGACCGAGCAGCTCCGCGATATCTACGCCGGCAAGATTACTAATTGGAAAGAGGTCGGTGGCGAGGACCTGAAGATTCAGGTCATCAACCGAGACGAGGCGTCTGGCACGCGTGAGGCCTTCCGCACCATCGTGATGGACGGCACCCCGTTCGATCGCCGGTCCGCCGTTCTTTCGGGCACGGGCCAGGTGCGCGACGTGGTATCTCGTTCGCGCGGTGCCATCGGCTACATTTCGCTGGGCTTCGTCGATAGCCTCAACGCCAAGACCTCGGTTAAGGCCGTCTCAGTCAATCATGTTGAGGCGTCCGAGAAGACGGTCGCGAGCGGCGGCTATCCCATCTCGCGCGACCTTTACTTCTTTGTGAAGGGTGCGCCTTCGCAGCAGGCGCAAGATTACATCGACTACGTGACGTCCGAAAAGATGGACAAGCAGATTCGCGAGGCGGGCTTTATCCCCGTCACCAACGACGAGAAGGGGAGTGAGTAGCATGGAAGCACAGGAAAACTCCCAGACTGAGCAGAATGGTCAGGCGCCCAAGAAGCGCGAGCTGGCGCTCGTATCGCGCAGCACCTATATCAAGGAGAAGGCGCTGCAGTGGATCTTCTTTGCCTGCGCGTTCTTGGCGGTCGTTACCGTCATCCTGATTTTTGTCTTTACCACGTACTCGGCGCTGCCCGTCTTTACCGACATCGGTCTGGCGGACTTCTTTAGCTTTACGTGGGCGCCCTCTGAGGGTCACTACGGCATCGTGTCGCTGCTTGCCGGCTCGGGTCTGGTGACCGTCGGCGCGCTCGCCATGGGTGTGCCCCTAGGCGTGGGCACGGCCGTGTATCTGGTCGAGATCGCCAGCAAGCGCGTGCGCAAGCTCATCAGCCCTGCCGTTGACCTGTTGGCCGGCATCCCTTCTATCATCTATGGCTTCTTTGGCATGATCATCATCCGCCCGTTTATCGCACAACTGACCGGCGGTCTTGGGTTTGGCGCGCTGACGGCGTGGTTCGTGCTCGCCATTATGATCGTGCCCACCATCACGACGCTTACCATCGATGCTCTCAATTCCATTCCCATGGGCATTCGCGAGGCATCGTATGCCATGGGCGCCACCAAGTGGCAGACTATCTATAAGGTCGTGTTACCTGCCGCCAAGCTGGGTATCGTGGATGCCATCGTGCTGGGTATGGGCCGTGCCATCGGCGAGACCATGGCCGTGCTCATGGTCGTGGGTAACGCCCCGGTTATTCCCGACAGCATTGCGAGCCCCATCTCGACGCTCACGAGCCAGATTGCGCTCGACATGAGCTATTCCTCGGGTCTGCATCGCTCGGCGCTGTTCGGCATGGGCGTGGTCCTGTTTATCATTTCCGCCACGCTGGTGGGCATCGTCCGCCTGGTTTCCAAGAAGAAGAGGGGGTAGGCTATGTCCGATTCCGTTGACACGACGGTCGATACGACCTCATCGCGCGAGCGCATCAAGCGTGCCCTTTCCCACGGCAAGAAGGGCCGCATCAACAAGGACCTGTCCAACAAGATCATGCTTGGCGTGTTCCGTGCCGCGGCATACATCACCACGCTGGTGCTGGTCGCTATCATCGCCTACGTGGTCATCAACGGCCTGCCACACATCTCGCTCGACTTTATCTTCGGTTGGCCCCAGGGCGTCAACGCCGAGGGCGGTATTTGGCCCACGATCGTCTCGACCGTCTATGTGACGGCGCTCGCCATGCTTATCTGCACGCCGATCGCTGTGCTGGCAGCCGTCTATCTGGCCGAGTACGCCAAGCAGGGCAAGATCGTCGAGCTCATTCGCTACGCTGCTGACGCTTTGGCCTCGGTGCCCTCCATCGTTATGGGCCTGTTTGGCTACGCCTTGTTTGTCGAGGCCATGGGCCTGGGCCTTTCGATGGCCTCGGCCGCTCTGGCGCTCGCGCTCTTGATGCTTCCCATCGTCATGCGCACCACCGAAGAAGCCATTCGCGCCGTTCCGCGCTATATCCGTTGGGGCGCGTACGGCCTGGGCGCCACCAAGTGGCAGGTTGTCTCCAAGATTGTGCTTCCTTCGGCCTTTGGCCGCATTGCCACCGGCATCGTCCTTGCCATCGGCCGCGCCATCGGCGAGACCGCGGTGGTGCTCTACACCATGGGCCAGGCCATCAATCTACCTATTTCGCCGCTCGATTCCGGCCGCCCCATGACGGTTCACCTGTACCTGCTTGCCAACGACGGCATCAACATGAACGCAGCCTACGGTACCGCGCTCTTGCTGATGGTGATCATTTTGGCCTTCAACCTGTTTGCGCGCTTCCTGTCGCGCAAGCGTCGCTAGTTAAGGAGTCCCATGTCCGTTTATCAGTCCGCTCCTACGCTGGAGCAAGCGGCCATTACGGCCAAGGATTTCAACTTTTGGTACGGTGACTTTCATGCACTGACGGGGCTTGACCTCAACATCGCCAAAAACGCCATCACCTCCTTCATTGGCCCTTCGGGTTGCGGAAAGTCGACGTTTTTGCGCTGCATCAACCGCATGAATGACCTGATCGAGGGCACGCGCGTCGAAGGCACTATGACGCTCGACGGCAATGATATCTATGCCGAGGGCGTCGACCCGGTCGACCTCCGTCGTCGCGTGGGCATGATCTTTCAGCAGCCCAACCCGTTTCCCAAATCCATTTACGAGAATGTCGCCTTTGGCCCTCGTCTGCAGGGCGTGACTAGCAAAAGCGACCTCGATGACATCGTGGAAGAATCGCTCAAGCGCGCCAACCTCTGGAAAGAGGTATCCAATCAGCTCAACAAGGATGGTTTGGCGCTCTCGGGCGGTCAGCAGCAGCGTCTGTGCATCGCGCGCGTGCTTGCGGTGCAACCCGATGTCCTCCTGATGGACGAGCCCTGCTCCGCCATCGACCCCACTTCCGTCTCTAAGGTCGAGGATCTGATGGCCGAGCTGGCGCCCGAGATGACGATCATCATCGTCACGCATTCAATGCAGCAGGCAGCTCGTATCAGCGACTACACCGCATTCTTCTTGCAGGAAGTTGCCGGCGAGCCCGCCACGCTCATCGAGTATGGTCAAACCGACGCGATCTTCACCAGCCCGGTGGACTCGCGGACGGAAGACTATATCACCGGCCGCTTTGGCTGATCGGTGCGACTAGTCCCAAGCCGATCGGATCTGGTCCGGTGCGTATTCACTGTGCGGGCGGCATGACCGCACCCAACTGATTGGAGTGAACCATGCGTAAACTGTTTTCCCGTCAGCTCATCGAGGCCCGCCACGAGATGCTGAGCATCTACGAGGCCGTCGATCTGGCCCTCCACGATGCCGTTAAGGCCTATGTGACCGACGACCGCAAGCTCGCCACCAAGACCAAGAAGCGCACGCTTTCGATTGACGCGCGCTGCGCTAACTTGGAGGCCGTGTGCTACAACCTGATCGCCACGCAGTCGCCGGTCGCCTCCGACTTCCGCCTGCTTCAGACGATCATCTACGTCGACTTTAACCTGCAGCGCATGACCGATAAGGTCCGCCAGATCTGCCGCGCCACGCGTCATATGATCAAGGCCGACATCTCGCTGCCCAAGGAGCTTGTCGGCACGGTCGAGGCCGAGGCTGAGGCCGTCTACCAGGTGCTGGGCTCTTCGCTTTCTGCGCTCGTCACCAATGACATGTCCATCATCTGCAACCTGGCCGTCGAGGACGAGCCGGTGCATGCGGCGTACGAGAAGTTCTTCCGTACCTTCAACCGCATGGACGCGGGCGAGTTTATGGATGACGATAGCAACTATGACGACCTGCGCCGCGCCATCATGGTTTCGCGCTACCTCGATCGCATCGCCTCGATTTCCATCGATGCCGCCTGCCGTCTGACGTTCCTTTTGACCGGCCAGCGCATGACTGCCGGCGATATCGCCCGCACGGACGAGGACGAGCTCGAGAGCATGCGCGTACCTTCGGGCGAGGGCGTTATCATGAGGCCCGCCGTCGACGCGCACTACGTTGCCAAGGTGCCTGCTAACGAGGTCAGCGAGGGTCTTCGCTACCTGCTCGATCATCTTGAGGACGAGGACGATGGCGAGGACGACGAGGAGTAAGTAACCCCGTTCGTCGAAAGATTGTAAATACCTAAGTGAGCGCGGCCTTGCACATGCGGGGCCGCGCTCTTGCGTTAGCATGGGACTACTTGTTTGGCTGTCAGCGGAGGCGATTGGCAATGGATAACTATTTGGACTTGATGCGCGCTCGCCGCGAGCAGATTCTGGAACGTTTTTATGCGGCGCTCGATCGCGCGGGCCGCCCCCACGACGCCGCGCGCCTCATTGCCGTGTCCAAGACCGTTGGTGTCGATGAGACCGTTGCCGCCATCCATGCGGGGTATCGCCATTTTGCCGAGAACCGCCCGCAGGAGCTGGTTCGCAAGCTCACGGGTCTGGCGGAGCATCCGGAGCTGCCCGAGGTGCGCTTCGATATGATCGGCAACCTGCAGACCAATAAGATCAATGCGGTGCTGGGCTCAGCCGAGCTGATTCACTCGGTGGGTTCGCTGCATCTGGCGCAGGCGATCTCGAGCCGTGCTGTCCGCCAGACTGAGGCAGGCGAGCTCGCCGGCCCCCAGCGTGTGCTCATTGAGGTCAATGTGAGTGGTGAGGAGTCGAAGGGAGGCTTTTCGCCCGATGAGATTCGCGCCGCCGCGGGTGAGCTTGCGGAACTTGAGGGAATTTGCGTACAGGGGCTTATGACTATGGCGCCCCGGGGGAATAAGGATGTGGCACGCCGCACCTTTGCGGGGCTTCGTGAGCTTAGGGATGAGCTGGAGGCGGCGCATTCCGATTTGAATCTGCCTGAGCTTTCCTGCGGTATGAGCGAGGACTTTGAGCCTGCCCTTGAGGAGGGCTCTACGCTCGTTCGCCTGGGCAGGGTAGTATTTAGCCCGGAGTTTGCAGTAAAATAAGGCTCTGAAGTGCGCACTGATTATCGGGGTGCCTGCACTAAACCGCGAGAGGACACAACCATGGGCTTCCTTGACGAGATTAAAAATAAGATGCACCTGGGCGGCCAGCAGGGTTACGACCAGGGTTATGGCCAGGACGACGACTACGGCTACGATGACGGCTATGACGATAGTTATCAGGGCAACGGCTAAAGCGGGGCTTCGGGCGAGGGCTTCTACACCCAAGACGAGCCGAGCAACGGCCTGCTTGGCCAGACGCGCCGCGGTGAAGCTGAGTCGGTTGCCGTGTATACGCGCTCCGGTCAGCTTGTCGGCGATGACTCCCGTCATGCCACGACGTATAACCCGCCTTCGCGCTCGCAGGACAGCGTTGCGAGCGGTTATCGTCCTGGTGCCTATGACACGCCGTCGAGCTACGCCGACCCGCGCCCGTGCCGCCGCTGCGCCCGCGCCTGCACCGAGCGATGCCTCGGCCTATGCGAGCAATATCATCAACGCCACGCCGCAGCTGCCGGCCTATGTCCTGCGCCCCGAGAGCTATGACGACGTGGAGACCGTGGTGCGCCGCGTTCGCACCAAGCAGCCTGTCGCACTGATTTTTGTGGGCGTACGCACCGAAGTTGCTAAGCGCGTCTTGGACTTCTCTTACGGCTTTGCCTGCGGTCTGGGTGCCACGGTCAAGGAGGTGGGCGACCGCGTGTTCATGGTGCTGCCCGCCGGCTGCGAGGTCAAAGATTCCGATCTCAAGAAGCTTCGTGCCGACGGCTACCTTAAGTAAAGACAAGACGAGGAGATTCCCATCAACATCTACACTATCGTCCAGCTGGTCAACACGCTGTTCAACTTCTATTCCACGCTCATTGTCGTCTACTGCTTTATGACGTGGATTCCCATGAAGCAGGGCGGTTTGCTTCAGGATATTGCTGCGGTGCTCGATAGCGTGTGCGGTCCGTGGCTCAACCTGTTCCGTCGTTTCATCCCGCCGATGGGCGGTATCGATTTTTCGCCGGTCGTTGCGATTATTGCGTTGCAGTTGGTGCAGAGGCTGGTTCTGCAGCTTCTTATAGGTATACTCGTATAGAACTGACTTTGTAACTTACGTCGGGCGTGTAGCGCCGAGGCGATGAAAAAGGAGACTTGTTATGGCTATTACCCCTGCAGACATCCAGGCTCAGACTTTCTCTGAGGCCAAGCGTGGCTACGATCCCGCCGAGGTCGACGTCTTCTTGGAGACGCTGTCCTCCGAGGTTGACGCTATGCTCGCTAAGATCGTCGACCTTAAGGGTCGCCTGACTGCTACCGAGCAGCAGCTTGCCGATGCGCAGGCTCAGCTTGCCCAGGCTCAGGATGCCACCGCCCAAGCCGTTCCTGCCGCCCCCGTGGCTGCTCCCGCCCCTGACTTCTCCGCTCAGGAGCGCCAGATTTCCGCTGCCCTGATCGCTGCCCAGCAGACCGCTGAGACCATCGTCAACGATGCCAACGAGAACGCTGAGCGTATCCGCAACGAGGCTGACGCTAAGGCACGCGAGGTTATCCGCCAGGCTCTGACCGAGAAGCAGGCCGAGCTCGAGGAAATCGATCGTCTCAAGGCTTCCCGCGAGGAGTTCAAGGCCGAGTACCTCAAGCTCATCCAGCACTTCATGGACGATGCCCAGAACTCCTTCCCGGCCGACCTCATGGCCTCCACGCCGGTCGGTTCTGCCGCTTCTCCTGCGGTGACTGTCCCCGCCGAGCCGCTGCCCGTCGCTGACCCGGTTGTCCCCGTGGCCGATCCCTTCGCCCCGATCGACAACTTTGCCGCCGACGACCTGGACTAGCATCAGAGCTACAATCTAGTGTCCTTAAGAGGAGCTCGCACCTGCGGGCTCCTTTTTTGTGGCTGTATACGGGTTTGGGAACAAAACGCCGAGCTCTGCATGCGATAGGACAGAACTCGGCGAAGGGCGCGTGGTAAAAGGTAGTTTTTAAGGTATGTCTAAAAACTACTTGAGGAGGAAGTTGGAGAGGGGAATAGTGCGGGCCTCGCGATGCTCGGGATCGGCGATGTGGTCGGCGGGATAGCCACAGACGAGCATGTGATAGGGATAGACGCCCTTGGGCAGATTGAACTGCTCCTGTGCCACCTCAGGCTTAAAATGGCATACCCAGCACGTTCCCAGGCCCTGCTCGGTGGCCTCCATCATCATCTGGTCGCACACGATGGACGTATCGATTTCACTGGAATTCATCTGGTCATACGGGCGCACCCAAGCTTCATCGGTAACGCTGCAAATAAGGAAGACAAGCGGAGCTCCAAAGATAGACCCATCACGAGCAAACCGAGGCTGACAAGCAGCAGCCTTCTCCAACAGCTCAGGCGTATCCAGCACCATCACACGGGCTGGATGATTATTACAAGCAGAAGGAGCAATCCGCCCCGCCTCAACAATGGCATCCACTACCGACTGCTCAACAGGACGGTCCTCAAAAGAACGACAAGAATACCGACCACGAGCCAGATCCAAATAAGACATACAAGCCCTCCTAAAATTAAAAATCAAACAAACCAAAAGTAACCCAAAGAGTACCCAAAGCAGCAATCAGCCAAACGCTCATCAAGGGCCAAAGTATCCGAACGGATACCAAAGGTCCCTTCAGCCAAACCCCCGTCGCGCTAAATCTATCAGCCAAAGTTCCCAATGGTGGTGCAT
>ENA-OPDW01000958-OPDW01000958.1-human-gut-metagenome-genome-assembly--contig:-NODE-958-length-18885-cov-27.392246_pt1 | contig 18885 bp, 20 predicted proteins | sample MGYA00241264_ERZ501508 | MGnify/ENA primary metagenome ERZ501508 (study PRJEB25962, sample SAMEA2042575) | human gut metagenome | biome: human gut; feature: human-associated habitat; material: faeces...
AGTACAACAGTAAGACGATTACTCATGCCCATAGGGGGTGCTGAGTAGTTACAAATTAAATCACAAGGGTACATATTACTTAAAATATAATGTTCATTATAACTATTAAATGCAACTGATTCTTCTTTGTAATATTCCATATCTTATATTATTATTTACTACTATTCCAAATATACCTTTTATTGGATATACCACAAAATAATTTTCTCATTAATTCATTTGATAGTTATATATTTTTGCCTCCTTTATTGGAAGTGCAACCATTTCTTTTGTTTTCTTTCCGTCTGCCAAATTTGCAGTATGCCAATTTACATTTTTTGCAATGGTTTGGTATCGCTTCCTAGGGTTTATCTCCCATAATGCAATTTTATTATCACCCTTATATATTGCGCAAAGAAAGCATTTATTATTTGTGGCTGCTGATAGTTTTTGAAGGTTGAATATTTTATAACTATCAATAACGCAATCATCGTATTCGTACATACTAATATCACGTGTTTTTATTTCAATGTAAGAAGTTGAAGTATCTGTATAATCTTCGTTGAAGTGCTTTATTTGCATTACATCATAACAAGAATATTTGTCTAGGTTGGCTAATATTTCATAGGTGTAATTTTCATCATACCTAGATTTAGTATTAATCCAATTATAATATATATTTAATCCTTCATCGCCATATAATTGAAATTTATCAATGTTGAAATAATTATTTGTTTCCATCTTCACCAACCACATTTAACGCTTTATTTATGTGGTTGTGTTGAACACCTGCTTTTACCCACTCATTTTGTAATGCTTCATTATTTAATTCAGTTAATTCAGATTGAATTTTGTTGCTACCGTTGTTTATGCTTATTGCCAAACCTAGCAATAAAGCAATCATTAAGTTTGTTATTAGTTTCATATTATTAGTTTTTATCTTATCTAATAATAAATATCATCGACTTTCAGAAAGTTAGGATTTTGAAGAAAAAAAATAAAAAACCACTACTGATTAATTCGGTAGTGGCAAAATAAATTAAAATATTAAAATGGCTAATTGTAGCAATTACAATTATATCTATAAAGATTATATTGGTTGATTTTGATTCCTTTTTCAAATTAAGCCATTTAAGCCACTTTTTCAAATCGGGATATATAAATATCACCAATGTTATTAAAGTGGCTAAAACGTGCCTTAAAATGCGTTATGCAATGTTTTCTGCAATATATTGTTTGAGTTCATTGTACACTTCAATCCCTGTGCATCCGTTGAAGTCTGTGTTGCTGCAAAAGTTTTTCAATCTTTCCATCTTTAAGGCGGGATAACCGTTATATACACACTTGATATACTCTACAATGCGTTTCAAATCATCGGAATTTGAACCGTTATCAATCAATTCTTCAAAGTGCTTTTTCTCCTCCCTGCTGTAAGACTTCATTTTTGCCACTTTATTTGCGTCCTGTTGCGTTTTATCGTCTTGAATGGTAGTTTGCATATCCCGTGAGTTTTCGTGGCTTAAAATGGCTTTATTTCCGTTTTCTTCGGGGCGTGGGGGCTGGGGGTTTTTATTTTTAAAGGTTGAACTATATTTTTTGTTTATAACATAGTCCAAGTGACCATTTAGCAATTTCTTGAAGTGGTTAGTTAATTTCTTCTGTGCGGTGTTGAACTGCTTAACAGATATATCACCACGTTCATACATCCATCCTATAACCTTGATGTTAGTTTCAATCTGTGCTTTTGTAATTGTGTCGTGTGTTGTGTACCACTCATCAATTAACGCTTTTGTTTTAGCAAAGATATTGGAGTATCGTTTTTGCTCTTCACTATTGAAGTTAGAACCTTTAACAGGGATTTCAAAGTTACCTTCAAAGTTCAAGTTATCATTATACGCTTCTTTTAACAGGTTGTTTTGTTCTTCTGCCTGCTGTTTTAATATATCTTCCAATGTAGGTGTTTCGTTATTCATTTCTTCTTTCTTAATTTCGTTATTAGCAACTTCAATGTTGAAGTTGTTGTTATCAGCATTCCTAATTTCAATTTCTTCTTTAACAGGTGTATTTGCTAAAGTATCCTTTTCTTCTATACTAGTATACATATTTGCTAAAGAATCTATTATTATTATTTTATTATTATTTTTAAGGGGGAACTTTTGTGCACCTGTTCGTGTACCTGTTTGTGTACATACTTGTGTATTTGTATTGCTTTCTTTGTTGTTGGTATTAGACAATGAAGATTCGGTTGGAGTATCATTTACTTCAACTTCAATAAGTGTATATAAGTTTGCTAATTTATTCTTTGAAGTCCCTTGTATCGTTTTAGTAATATAGCCTTTTTCAACTAATTCATTAGTGATTTTTCTAACCCATCTTTCACTAATATCTAGCACCATCATAAAATGTGCATTGTGTATTTCTACTGTGTTACTATTTTTAAGACTACAATAATTTGTAATGGCATAAAGCATTCTGAAGGCTTTATCTGATAAGTTTGAATCGTATAACGCACGATTCATTACATTAAAGTTAAACATCTATTTCTACATTTTATCTCTTTATTTAGTTCTACATTCGTTATAACGAATTTGGAAAGGGAGGTAATGTAGAAAACCCTCCCTATAACAGTTTGCAACCTGTTCCAATTCTTTTATATTAATAAATAGTCTGAACTTTTGAAAAGTTCAATTTCAAACATACTTTTTTTTCTTCAAACTACAAAATTATATCAGTACACGTTTAATTAGGTGTACCCATCTTTGGTGTACTGATACAAAAAAATCCATCTCTATCTTTTCAAATAGAAATGGATAACGTAAATAATAATAAGATTAAAGTTAAATATAACTAAAACTAATAACATTCCAAATATACCTTTTTTTATTGGTATCTCAAAATAATATTAGAAATAAAATAATCCCTATTTTCACAAACAGGGATTACCTGTGAGAATATAAATAAAAATAATTACAAATGAATAACAATTTACAATTAAGAATTAAATGTTACATCTATAAAGATTATGCCATTTGATTTTGCACCCTTATTCCAATGTTTTTTCTATGTTTTTTGGTTTTTGAATTTTCCAAATTGTGTAAAGGAAAGGGCGGCGAGGTTTCCAGTACCTTCACAAAACATTTTTCGCCCCTACGGGTAAAAATAAAATGGATTGAACCTACTAATTCAACCCATTCTAACCACTTATTATTTCAATTTAAAAATATATTTTTTACCTATTATCTTTGTTTTGCCTGTCAAATTATATAATATAGTAGAACGTGCAAAACCTGTTTCTTTTACTGCATCCTTAATCGTGTTATATTCCTTTATAAGATTACCTTCTAAATCATATTGTAGAATAAATTTCAATGGGCTTTTATTTTCTCTTTTATCTTTTCTTTTATCGTGTATTTGCCTAGGCTGTTCACCTAAATAACACCATTTGTAATTATATACCATCTGTGAATCACCACACAAATTATTATAAATGTTCGTCCGCTTAAAACCTGTTTCTTCTTCAATTTCTCTAATGCTATTATATGTTTTAACTAATACATTATCCAATGTATATTGTTGTATTGGTATACCTTTCTTTCTTGTTGCTTCTTTTTGCTCCTGTCTTATTCTTCTTTCGGCTTCTCTCTGTTCCTTTTGTCTTTGTATTTCGGCTTCTCTCTGTTCCTTTTGTCTTTGTTTATTTGCTTCCTTTTGCTCCTGTCTTATTCTTCTTTCTTCTTCTTTTTTTTGTTCTCTTGTATATTCTTCTTCTTGTTGTTTCTTCAACTCATTATTTAATCTGAATTGAATTGTATTAATAGAATAATCCTTTTTATATATAAGATAATAATTACTCCTTTGTTTTGCGTCACCTACTATTATTTTTCTTATCATAGCATAGGACATTTTATTATCTTTTGCACAAACTTTCATAGATGGATATTCTTTTATTATATTGCCTTGATAATCTATTTTCAAAATAATATCCTTATAGTTCCTTTGGTAATTTAATTCAATCAGTTCTTTTGCAATGTTATCTGAACTATTATAATCATTTGCAGAAACAAAAAAGCAATTTAATTCGGAATCAAAGATTTTTTCACGTATATGATAACTTTTCCATTTGCCTGTTTTTTCTTTTATTTCAACTTGACTACTATATGTTTCAAGTATATTGTTATCTTTATCTATTGCAAAATAACAATCATTTTTATCTTCAACATCTTCTTTCTTTTTTTCTCTATATTCTTTTGTTAAGTCCGTTCTTTCTTCATATTCTCCTGTATAATACCAATACAGATTATCATCATTTAGGTTATTAAAGTTGTGGTCTTTATACCCTACCAATATACACTTATCATCATTTGGAATAAATGTATTTGCCACCAAATAAGCAACTGTTACTATTCTATTATTTAATACTGCTGATACATAGCCAACAGGATTAATGAATGTATTTACCACTTCATTATTTTCATTGTATATTACACCATTATCTGTAATGTAATAGTTTGGGAATTTCTTTAATTGTTTCTTCATAATATTACTTTTTCTTTCTATATATTATAAATATCTCCGACTTTCGGGAAATATCAATTTTTGAGCAAAAAAAAGATGGATGTGATTAATAATAACCACACCCACCATAAATAAACAATCAATCAAATCAATAAATAAGTAAATCAGTTATTTGTTTAGTAAATTGATTAATATAATCAATTATTTCTTCTACCTGTATATTTTCGCCACTTATAACCAATAATAATAATGGTCTGTGGTTTGCGTCCTTGAATGGAATTAATAGCGTTTCTTTATCTCCTGCATTTTTCAATTTATGTATCAATCTATGCTGTGGATGCGTATACTTTGCAACATCCTTATAATAGATATAATCTTTGTGTTTCAGCATTCCTAACATATCATTTCCCAATAGATTTAATACCACCTGTCTTTGCAAGTCTTCACTAATATATGATAGATTGGTTGCATTAGGATTCAGCATTTCCAAACTACAACTTAAATAAAGAAAATCCACATTTCCAAGTGACATCACACTATTATGTTTTTCTAGTAACAGAACCCTATTAACATTGTATTTATCTAATAGATTATTATATCACCAACAATTTCATCTGCCTTGTATCTTCTTTCTATGGCTTGTTGTGTCTGTTCCTTTTGGTTTGTAATCTGATTTTCTAGTTGCTTTTGTACTATATCATTTATATTAATCGGATGGATAAAAAAGCACCAAAATATAATAAATATAAGCATCATTAGAAGGCTATATAACAAACCATTCTTTTTAAAGATAGCAATGAATTTATTGAATGATGTACTAACAGAAGATAGTACATTTCCAATCCATCCTTTGCTTTCATTTTGTCCTTCAAAATCGTTATTAGTTTCGTTCATATTGTCGTTTCTTTTTAATATAAAGATTAATTTATTTAAGTTTCTATTGGTGTTTCTTCTGCTGTTGTATTGTATTGGTGAAGTAAGCATAACCAATTATTGTAATGGCTACTTCTTTTATACCTCCACCATCACCACCCCAATAATCAGAATACCAAGTATCATTATTTCCATCACCTTGATGGAATTCCCTAATATATACTTTGTTATTGGAATTATCAAAACGTGTTTCAAACCAATGCGCACCGTCTGACCGTCCTTTTATTGAAGGGTTATCTACATTATCACCTGTATCACCACTTTTCATTTGCGTTGCGTGAACTGAATAGACTATATTACGTGCATTTGTTGCAGGGGATATATTAAGCGTCATTAATCCGTTTGTGTAACTATTGCTAATGGAAATAATAGAATCTAATGTTATTCCTTCCCAAAACCACGTTGAAGAAGTTGTTATTGAAGATTTGCGTAACTTTCCAGTTGCCAAAATTACAGGTCTACTATAAGCACCATATTTCCAATTATTCAATATTTCATTTAATCGTTCTTCTGTTATTCCAACCCCTGCATCTAATCTGTCTTTCAGATTATTTATTTCGGTTGTGTTATTAGATATATTGGTTGTGTTGTTACTTACAGAAGTATTTAAGTTATTAATCTGTGTCGTATGATTGTTAACAGTTGCAGTGAGGTTGTTTATTTTGGTTGTGTTGCTGCTTATATTATCGGCATTGTTTTTTATCAAATCGTTTACACACTGTTTAGATCCTGTGGGATGCGGATAATTGATATATAGGTGATTTTTTGCAAATACTTCATTGGCTTCAACCTTATTGGAAGTAATCGTTAGTTCTACTTCCAAATTTCCACCGCCTGTTTCTTCATCAATTTCTTCGCCATCTTCTCCTTCTTCGTCAGGGTCATAAGTAGGAGGCACAATAGATTTAATTGTAACATTTCCATTAACAGTCATTGAGCCATCAATATCTTCACCTGTATCAGACTGTCCCCAAATGGTACGGTCATCGCCATCGGCTCGTGAGGGAGGATTACTGCCACTTTCATTATTGGAAGTGTTGTTATTGATTATTGTAGAACTTCCATTGCTGTTATTTTTTAGTCTGTCATATTTTATTAATTTCATTGGTATTTGTCGGTTTTTTCAATTATTTGTGCTGTAACCTTATTATATCTGTAATCTATTGCCATTGTATCAACAATAAAATATTTCCCTTTTAAGGTTGTATCAGTTAGTAGAGTCCACGGTTTTATATTTAAATTATTCTTTAAATTACATTCAAATATAATTCGTGGATGTTGATATTGAGATACGTTTTTAACAACAAAATGTTCTTCCTGTCTTAAACTCATTTTGGTTGCTTGATTATATGTTTTATCCAAATAATTTGAATCTGAATCAGATAAAACAACCGTGGAATAACTAGGTGTTTTATTGTCAAATGTGCAAATCTTAAATTTGATTTCTTCCATTGGATTAACATTATTGTAATTGCTGACATCATTAGAGTAAACAGTATCAGCATTTGCAGCTTCATCATTTAAAGCGTCATCAGAATAACCAACTTTAATATCAAAATCAGAATATAACATTACAAAAGGAGGATAACCGCTATAACTGTTTTTCTTATTCTTTGCATTATTTTTTTCATATTTCCCTTTGGTATCTTTGTTTGCGAATATCGTTAATTCAATAGAACCATTCAAGTTTTCATCTGAAGGAATTGTGCAATAATAACCTGTATCTTCAACGCCCCATAAAGCACCGCAATTATTATAAATTGATATGTCTTTATCTAACCATTCCCCAACTTTTACATCCTTTGTCGGGTCTCCGTAAAATAGTTTAAAATTTGATGGTGTATTAACCCATTCTCCTTTGTCTGTATAACTGCCTTCACATTTCCAATATTTGTTTCCCCATTTTAATCTAGCCCAAACATAACCCTCATTTTTATAGATTGAAGAACCATCAGTATCTTTGTGTATATGTACTTTATTATCCAATGGAAATATACCTGTGTAATTGTTATGTCTGCGTATTTTGCCACTTATAACAATATAAGCACCATCGCCACCGAAAACAGTTGGAACATTTTTTGTTATTGTAAAATAGGGATAATTTGTTGTTTTGTCGTGGCTAATATGATTGCTGTTATTGAGATTTACACCAACAATATAATTGGTTAATTTCTTACTTCCCACATTCCCCATATTGCACAATTTACCAAACAATTCTAACTTCTTTTGAGTTGTGAACGTGTTCCAATCGCCACCCCATCCCGCTCTCCACTCATTATATTCTTTTTCAGAATAACATTTTGTAAAATATCCTGCCACGTGTGCGCCGAAATATTTGCTCATATCAGAATATTTTAGGGGATTGAATGTTGAATTAGTTAGAATTGTATGATAACTGTTATCTGAGTATCTTTTTACTGAAATTAATGGATTATTGTAGAATTTTGCAATAACTAAATAATATCTAAAATCCCCTCTGTTATTTGCTCCACCGCTTAACCTTCCTTCGGGTGTTACTCTCTTTATCATTATCAACATTGGCTCTAATTCATTGTTTCTGTTTTTAATCATTGCCTGCATACTTTCACGGTATTGCCCTGTATCGGTTAGAATATCTGTAATTGAAGTTATATTTTCATAATTTTTTTGTTCATCCAAACCATCAATAAGACTTTCAATTTCACTGAATTCATCTACCACTACACATTGATTAAATAATTCTGAGAGAGAAATGTTTGTACCGTTTTCTGCGTATGAACTGCCAATAATATTATAAGAATGTGAGATTTCAACATTAGTAGGTGCTGAAATGGTTGAACCTGTTAAACTGTATCTGAAATATTTTTTTCTTCCTGTTCTGATAGCGTCATAATCCATTATATAAACTTCTTCCCCCTGTGCAATTAAGGTGTAACCCATATATTGCATTAGTTCAAAAAGAACGTCATAACAATCCCACGCTACATCATCATCTGACTGTGCTTCATAATCTTTGCTATCAAAAAAATTTTCTTCTGATACACGGATTTTTGATAATATATTTGCTGTGTCTGTTGAAGTCAGAAGGATATTGTCAGTAACATAGAGATAACGGTAACAATCACATCTTTTAAGAATTTTAAATATAATATTTAAAAAAGTTTCAACAGTTTTATTTGTTCTAAATGGCACGTCTTTCAATGAAGCAATACCATCCACTGCTTCAATCTCTATTGTTTCACGTTCTAGATCGAACCCCTGTGTATATGCACACGGTGTAACATATCCAACCCATTCAACCCTGTTATTGGTTGTATTTGTTAGAGTTACTTTTGTTCCTTGATTCTTTGCGCTGTATATATCCAACGGCATTTTATCAGTTACCATTTCTATTGTCGCACCTGTTGTTTTGATAGGTGCATAAATAGTTTTGCCGTCACTATCCATTGTTGTAACAAAAGGATTTCCACCTAAAACAAAATTGGTTGTTCCACTTCCCGTTTCAGTTGTGATTTCTATTTTATAACTGATACCGTTTATTGCTGTAAATTCTGAAATATATTTTGCCATATTGATTGTTTATTTTATAAAAATATTCCTGTAATTATAAAGATTAAATTACAGGAATAGAAATTATAATCAGAAGAATTATTTTAGTTTCTTCATTTTATTATCATAGTTGTTTAGACATCCTTTTAAGGTTGAACCACTAATTTTGAACTCAACATTTCCACCTAAACCACCACTTCCAACATTGCCGTTTTTGAGTGTCCTATACAGATTTGATTGTTGTGAATGGTTTAATATCATCTCACCACTATTTACACGTGCTAACATTGTATCACCGTGTATTGAGTTACCGCCTATAATACCACCTTCGGCAAACGCTTTTGGAATACTTGCAAACAAACTTACTACTGTTGCTATCACTGAAGCCATTGCTGCCAAGTTTGCAGGGAATGGTAATGCCGCTGCGGATGCTGTTCCTGCTGCTGTTGCTTCTGCTTGCTTTGCAGCAATCAATGATACAATTTTAGGTATAATTTGCGCTGCTGCTTGCATTGTCTGTCCTGCAAATTCCATCATCTTTCCGCCTGTTCCTCCTATGGCTTCACCCATACCACTAAAAGCACCTCCGATTGTACCTATTTGTGAACTCATATTTTCCATTTCGTCCATATAGGATTGTAGTTGCTCTTGTGCTATTGCAATTTCTTCCGATACGGTTGTAATTGAACCATCTGAATTAACGTGCAATTCCATCGGTTTTAAACCAATTTCTTCTAATACTGCATTTGCTTCTGCAATGGCTGCTTCTGCTTCGTCTTTATTAATCAATCCAATCTTAAAATCTGCTTTAACTTGATTGATGGATTGATTTACTTTGTTATATTTTTCCCTGTTTTGTTCTAGGTCTGATTTTTTATTTTCAACAGGTGCTTTCATTAATCCATTTCTTATTTTCAATGAATTAATCTGTTCTTCAATGGCTTCTTTTTCAGATAGTATTTCTTTTAATCTTTCATCACTTACAACGGTATTATTTAATTCGTTGTTTAAGGCTGTTATTTGCTCTTGAAGTGCTTTGATACTACCATCTTCAAATTTCGGCTCTGTGGCTTTTGTAGTGGCTTTTCCTGTGCTTCCACCTGTACCACTTCCACCACCTTTTACATTTGCGTTTCCTGCTGATATATTGCCACCATTAACACCTTTAACAGTATTGGTTGATTTATTACCACCTTCAACACTGGCATCAATTTTGGGTGCAACTGCTACTTCAAAGTGTCCTCCTTCAATGCCAAGAAAATCCAACATTGAATTCCACCATTCTTTAACCTTGTTCACCACCTTTGCAACAACTTGCATTATCTTATCAAATGTGTTGATTACAAGTTTGCCGAATGCTGTATCACCAAGTACATTTTTTAGTGCTGTCCATTTTTCACCAATCCAATCAGCTGCTGCAAATGCTGCATCTTTCATACTGTTAAATACCTTTGCAGCAATTTTTACAATAATCTGTAATGCTATTCCAATACCTTGAATTACTTTTACAACTAATTCTAATTGCCATTTCAAAGGATTTAATGCACTATCGCCAACAGTTCCAAAATCTTCAAATGCTTTTATTACATCGCCCAGTGCTTGCATAACACTATTAAGTGCATCCATTACCAACATAATGTTATCTGCAATACCTTGTATCAGTCCCGATTGTCCTAGCGTGATTAAAAAGGCATCCCAATTTGCTTTTAATCTGTCAATGGCTCCCGAAAAGTTATCAGTTTTTGTTTGGAAAGAATCAACGGCCGCATTTGTTCCACTCAATGAAGAAGAAAAACCATCAAATGCAGATTTGCCTTCTATCATTGTTTTAATCATTGTAATATTTGCTTCACCAACCATTTTAGATAATTGCTCGTTGGTTAGTTGTGCGTTTGCCATATTTTCCAATGCTTGAGACATACCAACAACTGCGGGGTTGAACTCATCAGCACCCATTGACAATTTCAAAAGGGTACTACTTAATTGTGAACCTGCAACATCAGCACTTGAAAATTTTGGTGCTACTGTTTCAACCATCGCTGCCAAATCTACATAAGACATTCCAGCCTGTTTTGCCATTGTACCCGACTTTTCAAATGCTGTATTTAGATATTCAACGGATGCTGAACCCTGCTGTTCTGCTGCTTCCAATGCGTTTGCAATATTCATTGCTTCAGATGGAAGTACCCCCATTTGATTAACTACCGTTGTAATTGCGGATCCTGCTGCTTCTGCTGAAATACTTCCTGCTTTGGCAAGTGTCATTGCAGCATCAGTTACATAGGCAAGTGCATCAGCATCTTTTAATAATTCGGGTGCTTGTGAACCAATCAAACCCATTGCATCGGTAATTTCGCCTGCACTGATACCAAACTTTCTAGACATATCCAATGCCGTATCAGACACCCCCTTCATTGCCTCATTGCTTAATCCTGTAAGTGCTTGAAGTGAATCTAAATGTACTTCAAAATCTGCTGCTGCTTTCCCTGCTGCTATCATTGTACCGCCTACTGCTGCAATCGCAATGGTTGCAGGGTTTGCCATTGCTGCCAAACCACCCAATGAAGAAGTAACACCGCCTAACCCTGCTTTATCTGCTAATCCTGTTCCAATATTTTTGAAGTCCAAACCACCTTTTCCAACGGAAGCTGATTCACTTCCAACGCTTTTAGTATCCTGTTGGATTTTCTTTAAAGTCTCATCATATTTTTTTGCTTCGTTTGCCAACTTCTGCCACATTTCTTTACCTTCGGTTGTGGCTGTTGCACCACTAACCGCCAAATCTTCCATTGTCTTTTTGATATCCCTAATTTTGCGGTTTAACGGTGCTGTTGATTTACTTATTTTTTCAAATCTATCTTTTATGCTGTCTAAACTTTGGTTTTGTTTCCCTAGGTCATTCAGTGCTGTTTGTGCGCTTTTAACAGCATTATTCAAGCCTTTTGAATCACCTGTTAAACGTACTACATAATCATTATTTGCCATTTGTGTTTGTGGTGTTATCTTCTTTATTTTCTGCAAACATTGCTTCTATTTCTTGTGCTTGTTTTGATAAATCATTTATTTCTTCATTGGTTATTTTCGTACTTTCATTATCTGTTTCCCATTGGAATTTTATGATATCCTGTAACTTCAATTTCTTTTTTGAGTTGGTTTGCGCAATTAGATAACTTATTAGCCTAGTTTGTTCCCATTGTTCTTTGTGTTTGTAATAACCAAAATCCATTAAAGATTTAATTTCATATTGTTGTATTTCATTCAATACATAGGAGGGATTTAAACCAAATTGAAGAACCAAAATAGAATATAATTCAGATACATTTAATCTTTTTTTTTACCGTCTGCATCTGTTTCATTTGTATCTAACAACTTTTCTATCTTCTGTTGCTGATTCAACATTTGCGTTATTTGAATTAATATAGTTGGGTCATTATCCAAACATTCAATGAAAGAATCCCAATCCATAAAATCAGTATTGTTTGCCAATAACAGGCAATAGAAATACAAATAATTATCCAATGTTGTTTTTATCTCAAATTGTTTGCCTGTGATTTCTTCAAATAGAAATAACGCTTTAATTGTTTGCTTAATTTGGTAATCTTGATTGTTTATTTTAATTGTCATAACTTCAATATTTATTTCTGTTTATTCAAATAAAAATCCTGTTTGGATTTCTTATTATAAAGATTAACCAAACAGGATTATAAAAAAGAAAAAGTATATTATTATGCTTTCTGTGTCTGTGGTGCAATTCTTGAAGGTTTATCGGCATTAAGTTTAATTAATGCGCTAGTACCTGTAAATGATACTGACATTGTGGAATTTTCACCATTAGGCGCATTTAAAGAAAGTGAAGTAATAAATGCCTGTCCTTTGTAACCGTCAGACGGTTTTACAGTCCAACCACCTTCAGGAGCTTCATAGGCTTCACCACCTGCTGAAATGGTTGATTTGTAACCAAACACCAAATCAATAGGTTGTTTCTTTACCATTATATCAAATAATTCGTCATAGCCTAACCCGCTTCTAGGGTCTCCGATTAAATTTTCACTGCTTGCAGTCCAAGAAAGTAAACCCATTTCAGAAGTTGCCCATTCACCTCCGCCATTATCTTTTGTTGATATATCAATAGTTTCACCGCTTACTTCTAGTGTGTGAGTTGTAGCAAATGCAATACTTTTACCACCAACAAAACACATCAAATTTTGTCCTTTTATAATCATATCTATATAGAGTATTTATTATTTTATTCAATTCTAATTATAAAGATTATCTAATTAGAATTTGTATCGTTTTGAGTGACTAACAACATTCTTTTTCAATGTTTATTTTGAAAGTCATTCTTTGTATATATGCGTCATTTTGCCAATCTTCTGAAGCGTTTGTCATTTCTATTGTTTCAACAACAATGGCATCTTCTTTGTCTGTTTCAAATTTTCCTGTTATTGCTTCCATTCTAATTTTAACTGCTTGCGCCAATTCCAATCCATCATTATAATTTGCTGAAACAACAATAATATCCATATATGCCACTTCTTCATAATTATATAAGTCTTTCGTATCGGATGGATTTAATGAAGTTCTACGATATACGGCAAAATCACCTGTTACACCCTTATCTGCGACTATCGGAAATATTCTAATTATATCTTTCAAATTGGAGTGTATAACACGACCTATTTTTAAACTTGAAGTTCTTAATTTTGTCATCTGCTTTAAGCCTTAAATATTTTATTTAAACTGTCAGTAAGTGAAGCGTTAATTGCATTGTCTATGCCTGTTGTGTTTTCCCTTGCATCCTTGAAAAAGTATGTATTATCAATTTTACCCCTATACGCTTTTGTGCCACTTCTTATATTCCTTAATCTGTTTCCATCGCCTTTTTTTACCATTGACTGACCTGTAATTTTGCCCTTTGTATAACGGTCATCTGTACCTGTTTCAAACCATTTTAAACGGTAATCTTTCATAATGGAAACAATCACATCATAATAGTTTTTATCAACTATCACGCGCACACCTTCAGCCATTGGTTTTGAATGGTGTTCGTTTTTCGTTGCAACAGACCCCAATTTTGATTTCATAACTTGAACCGTGTTTTTCTGCAATACTTCACCACCTTTTTTTAATGCTGTTACTAGGACTTTGCTTTTAATATAATTGTTATCTGTCAGTTTATTAAGAGTGTCTAATACATCATTACTATCAAATTCTACTTTAAAATCTCCATTTGCCATTACTCATTAATTAATTCACATTTTAGATTCAGTAATTGATACTGTTTATTCTTTTCAATGGCTAATATCCTATATGGTTTGTTGTCGTAAATAACCCTATCCAATTCTGTTATATTGTGGTATATCCTAATAATAAAAGTAACATCATAGGCAAAGAATATTTCATTATTATCTGTTATTCTATTGCCGTTGTTATATCTCACTTCCGCACGTGTCCGAATTTTAGGTATGTATTTATCTGTTTGTTCCTCACCATATTCATTTTTGATAACCTGTAATTCTTCAATGGTTATTATCTCATTTAATTTCCCTGCCAACATAGTTTATTACGGTATATTATAATGTTTATTTAAGTCACATAAGAAGTTAAAGCCAACAGGAATTTCATTAACCGTTGAATAATTTACCACCTCTCTATTTGCGTAAAATTGTCCTATTAAAAGTAATATGGATTGAATTACTGAACGTGGCAAATATCCTGTTTTTGGGTCAACCAAATCTATTAATTTTTGGTCTATGCGTTTTTCAATGGTATCTTCTGCAACGCTGATTAAATGAATAATATAATTGTCATCATCCTTAAAATCTTTGTCTATATTCAAATGTTGCTTTGCTGTATCTAATAGTATGTACATATCAAATCATTTTTCTTTAATTATAAAGATTAAGGCAAAAAAATAACGGCAATCATTTCCGACTACCGTTATTAAATAATATATGGAAAACTATATAGTTTGGAATTATTTTAAGATACGTTTTACAAACGCTTCTGAACGTCTAGGTGTAGCATCAAAGTAAGTGTTGATAACCAATCTAATCATTCCATCAGCTGCTTTTGTGTATTGGTCAACTGTCAAATCAAGTCCACCCCATTGTGCAACAACATAATCTTTGAAGTCACCAACTACAACACCCTTTTTGGCTACTGCTGAACTTACATATACATTTCTACCTTCAATTTCACCATCAGCCATTACAAACTGACCGCTTCCACTATCTTTTGAAGTTTTACGTAATACTGCCTTTGCAGAAGGTGATACAATATAAACATAATCATTTACGTTTGCTTCCTCTAATTCTGCCTCAAGGTCAACAATATCACCAAATTTAACGGCTGCTGTATCAGCAATAACACCGTTGAAAACTCCTTCGGGTTTTGTACCGTCCCCTGCTTCTGCACCTAAAATTGTCTGTTCAAGTTTTTCGCCAATAGCGTTGATAATATCACGTTTTAACATTTCCTCTGCATCGTTGGAATCCTGAATAAGGAACTGTTTAGATACATCGACAAAAGCGGTTAATCTTTTAGGCTGTAAAAGCACCTCACTAAATGAACCTTCACCCTTATCTGCTGTTACAACTTCACCTTTCCAACCTACGTTAGACCCACTATATACAGGTATTGATACATCACCAACTAACCCTGTCATATATGTTGCGCCTGCTTTTGCCAACACCATATTTGCACGTAATGGCTCAAGGATATTTAATTTATCGGTTGCAACATTTTCTTTTCCTTGTGTGGCTGCTGTTGCAAGAATGCCGTTAGCACGTACTTCTGTATCATTGTCTGAACGTGTTTCAACTGGAATACAGATATTACCATTAGCGGCTAATCCTGCTTTATTCATTGCTGAACGTCCTTCTTTGTTAATCTGCTTTGCAGCATCGTTTAAGCCACGATTGTTTAGTACATCGTTAATTGTCTGAATTAATGAAAATTTCATACTAGTATTTATATTTCTATTATTTATTTCTTCTTGTTTATCTTCTTCTGTGGGTTGTTCTTCCACTTCTTTTGTATCTTCAACAACTTCTTCTGCTACTTCATCATCTGTTGTTTCTTCTTCCTGCTTTTCCTCTATCTTTTCACCATCGGAATTGCAATCATTTTTTTGTTCAACTTCTTCTTTTACTTCGTTCTCTTTATCTTCAACAACTTCTTCTTTCTTATCTTCTGAAAGTTGTGATAAAAGCATTTTAAGTTGTTCAATTAATTCTTTTTTATCATCCATATTTGATATATCAATATTTGGTTTATTATCTTCTTCTAAAAACTTCTGCAAACCTCTTTCATCAACTTGTACACTTGTATCTTCATAGGCTGGATTTACTACTACACTACAATCATATAATTGTTTTATCTTCTTGATTGTACGTAACACTTCACCGTTATCAGTCTTTGAATATTCATCATCTTCAACGGCAAATGCAAAGGAACATTTGGAATAGTCACCACGTTTTAACCCTTCTAATAATTCATCGCCTAATGCCGTGTGTGGTGCTTCAAATTCAAAGAATAAACCTTTGTCATCAATGGTTAGTTTTAAACTGCCTTTGCCGTTCTGTGAACGTGCCAAAATTCCCCTTTCTTGTTGATGGTTTAACAGAAAAATTATATCAGATTTATCAATAACTTCTTGAGTAATCGCTTCGGGTAATATAATCTCATAGAAAGAACCCAAATATTGAGAAACAGAATTAAATACAACTGCGTAACCGCTTACTTTTCGGCTGTCATTATCAGTTGAAATATTATTATTTATTCTAATCTCTTTCATTCATTCAATAGGGTTATTAATTATTCTGTAACTTCATTTGCCGTAAATCATTCTGTTCTTTTACAATGGTATTACCTTCTTCTTTGGTAATCTCTTTCCAATTATCAACAGAATCGTTTTTACCTAATGCAACAGTTGTGGCAATAACACGATTTTCAATATCTAAATCAAAACTTTGTGTTAGATATTTGCCTTCTTCTGCTGTTATTACCGTTGTATTAAAGTCTTTTATTATCATATCAATTATAAAGATTATGCAAGTTATTTTTTAATATTCACCACCATCAATTACAAGATTTATATTAGGCTCATAATATCCTGTATGGTTTGCAGATTCAACATAAGGTATATAATCACCTTTTATTTGATATTTGGTATCACTTTCAGATTTTGTATATACATCTTTGCTGTTTGCTTTGCCACTCAAAACATTGTTTATTGCTTCAATGGCATCTGAATCATCATTTAATTTATCTGCAATTTCGCCCAGTGTGTCTAATGCTTCGGGTGCTGTACCTACGACCGTTTTTATTCTGTTATCTACTTCTGTTTTTGTAGCAAATGTTTGTTTGTCGTTGGTGTATGTGGTATTATCAACCTTTTTGGATAATTCCGTATTAACTTCTGATTTCTTTGCATAATCTGATAATGATTGATGTTGTGTTAAATAACCGCTATCATTAGTTAGTTGTGAAGTTTTGGTTGGAATATCGGATTTATTTGCTTTGCTGTTTAATTCATCTGTTACTGCCTTTTGGCTCATAACATCCGCTGTTGATTGTCCTTTTTCCTGTGATACAATCACGTTGTTTATTTTGTAGGAATTAACCGTAATTAATTGCCCATCCTTGTTTTTGTATTTTAATATTGCCATTACAAATTACTATATAGTTCTATTATTTATAAAGATTACATTATTGGGTTTTATTGTCTTGTTACCGTCCATCCCTTACTAGTTGCAACTGCAATTTGTTCTTCTGATAAACTATCATAAGTTTCTGCTTTTAATTGTAGTATTCTTGTTTCTTCAACATCAGATAAACCATTAATAATAACCATTGCTGAATCATTTGTAAGTGGTGAAAAACTTAAATCTAAATCTAATTTTATTCCATTTATTCCACCGCCAATATCTGTTAGGCTCGTACAATCAAAAAACATATTATCTAAATCATTTGCATTTAAAAAAGTGCAATTTGGATTAAAAACAATGGATTGTAGATTAGAACAACCGAAAAACATTCTTCCAAAATTGGTGCAATTTGAATATTCTAAATTAATAAGATTAACCAATGTAACTTGAGACTCAACTTGAAACATATTATATAAAGAATTTATTTCTTCTTCAATATCTAATTTAAATACACCGTCATTAATCATTACTCCCTGTGATTTCCCATTATACGATATAGTAAAAAAGGACAGAGGTGTATTTGCATACCCAATTACACAACCACTATTTTTTAGTTTTTTCCAAATCAAAATATCACCGCCATATAATGCTGTTATATCAGCATTATTAAAGCATACATTTTTAATTTCTTTATTTGTCATAAACACGTGTTATTTTATTCAATTATAAAGATTATGGAATCGGGTAGGAGGTAAATGTTACTCATAAGAGGCATTTACCTCATACTTTCGCATTCACCGACCTCCCACACCACCGTACGTGCGGTTCCGCATACGGCGGTTCCTACTTTGGGTGCCATTCGAGATACGAACCCATCAGCGTGACATACCCTGTCTTACGAAGACTATCATTGCTGATAGCCATTTTCAAAATAGGACTGTCTGCTACACGCCAATACCCAAGACGGCTGTTGCCCCACATATAGGCTCGGTATTTATCCATACCACACCTTACGAGGTTGACGATTCTCGTCTTGATTCTCTTCCAAGACTTCCATATACACATACGTATTCGCCTACGCAGCCATTCGTCCGTTTCTTGAAGCAGCCGCTTCATATTAGCTAGGTGGTAGTACCCCACCCAACCTCGTATGTATTCCTTTAGCTTTTGCTTCCGTTTGGCATATCCCCATCCATTGCTCCGACTCGTAAGCTCTTTTAATCGGGCTTTCATCTTTGCTTTGGATTTGGGATGCACAGTCAGTTGGCATTTGCCTTTG
>ENA-OPDW01000966-OPDW01000966.1-human-gut-metagenome-genome-assembly--contig:-NODE-966-length-18784-cov-6.678306_pt1 | contig 18784 bp, 10 predicted proteins | sample MGYA00241264_ERZ501508 | MGnify/ENA primary metagenome ERZ501508 (study PRJEB25962, sample SAMEA2042575) | human gut metagenome | biome: human gut; feature: human-associated habitat; material: faeces...
CCAACGACCGCACGATTGAGCCCCAACGACCGCACGATTGAGTCCCAACGACCGCATAATTCAGCCCTAACGACCGCACGATTCGGTTGCATTGAATAGAGGATTAAGAAGGATCTGGGCTAGCAGTGTTTTTCGTTAAAAGAATGTAGGGAGTAAGGTTGTAAAGGAGTTTTCAAATTAAATATCTGTCTGCAAAAAAAGTCTGCTGCATACATTCTTGAATGACATTCCTGATTAATTGTATTTTGTTTCAGGAATGTTGTTCGTGATGCGTGCAGCAGACTTATGAAATAAAACTTTTTATATCGTTTTATGCTTTAAAATCCGGTTCTTACCGTGCCTGTATGCGGGTGATTTCTCCGATGTACAGGGTATATTCTTTCGACGGATCAATGGACTGGTTAAGTGATTTCAGTTCTTCGGCCGACATTTTCTGGGTAGTAGATTTCCGGCATTCGATAACCACGGCAGGCTCGGTGCCCCGGGCGGTATAGAACGAAATGCGGTAGGTGTCGTTGTGTTCCATCAGGGTGCTGGCTGCATAACGGCTCTGGTCGATGAGCAGGTAGGAAACGTTCTTGTTGAACATCTGTCCGAATCCTCCCCAGTTTTCGGCTTTGATGTCGATAACTTCATCGTTGGCCGTAAGGGTGATGCGTCCGTCTTTGGTCATTTCGTTCAGGTTGGCCGGAAGCTGGGCGAAGCTGATGTCCTGAAGCTTGCCTGAAGGAGTTGCCAAAGACGGAGTTGCCGGTACGACAGGGGTTGTAGGTATGGCGGGAGCGGCAAGTGCTGCCTGTCCCAGTGCGTTGGTGGCCGCGAGGAAAAGCTCGTCTTTCAGGTCGATGGTTTCGCGTCTGAATTTGCCGCAGATGGGAGCCAGCTTGGTCTGTTTCTTGTTCAGTGCCATTTTGTCGTTGATCCACTCTTCGGCGGTGTATTTTTCGCCTCCGTCGCGGGCTTCGTCATACCAGTAGCGGATGCGGCTCATGGTCAGCAGACATTGTCCGTCGCCGGCTTTTGCCGTGAGCTGGTAGTAGACCCGGGTGCGGTCGAGCGAAAGGGCCGTAGAGGAGAATACCATCCATTCTTCGGCCGATGCGGCGATGTCTCCGTCTTCCTTGTTGGTGTAGACTACGCGGCTCTGCATGCCGTCTTCGGGCTGGAAGCGTTCGTTGGCCCAGTCGAGCATACGCTGGTAAATTTCATCTTTTGAGAGTCCGGGAGCGTTGATTTCCCGGGTGAAGGTAATTTTTCCGTCTTCATAGGTAAGTGCGCCTGCCAGGTATTTGGGATCGGAGTTGTTTTTCTCCTTGTTGTCTTTCGCGATGGCGAACAGAGGAAGGCAGGCCAGAAGGATCAGTAAGATTTTTTTCATGGTTTTCTCTATTTAACTTTGCACAAAGATAGAAAATAAAAAAGAGAAGCAGTTTTCTGCTTCTCCTTTTTTGTTATTTTAAGACAATGTCTTTATTTTACGGGGATCTTGTCGATACGTGCCTGATGACGTCCTCCTTCGAAAGCGGTGTTGAAGAATTCGGTCATGATCTGGTCGGCGGTTGCTGTATCGATAAATCTTCCGGGCATTACGAGCACATTGGAGTCATTGTGCTGGCGGGCAAGCCGGGCGATTTCGGGGATCCAGCAGAGTGCGGCGCGTATTCCCTGGTGTTTGTTGAGGGTCATGCTGATTCCTTCTCCACTTCCGCAGATGGCGATGCCCGGATAGCATTCGCCTGCTTCTACGGCTTCGGCCAGCGGGTGAGCGAAGTCGGGATAGTCGCAGCTGGCGGTTGAGTAGGTACCGAAATCTTTATATTCCCATCCTTTTTGTTCCAGCCATTGTTTCACGAATTCTTTCAGTTCGAATCCGGCATGGTCGGAAGCCAATCCTATTGTTTTCATCAGAACATTGCTTTTACTTGGTTATACACATTTTCGGCGTTGAAGCCTAATTTTTCATCCAGTACCTTGTAGGGAGCTGAGAAGCCGAAAGAGTCCAGTCCCCATACTTTTCCGTTGGCTCCTACCAGTCCTTCCAGGTTGACGGGAAGTCCGGCGGTAAGGCCGAATACTTTGGCTCCGGCAGGGATGATGCTTTCCTGATATTCTTTGCTCTGGCTCCGGAAGAGTCCTTCGGAAGGTACGGATACGATACGTGTCTTGATACCGTCCTTGTGGAGGAGTTCGGCTCCGGCTACGAGGGTAGACACTTCTGATCCGGATGCTACGAGGATCACGTCGGGAGTACCTTCAGAGTCGCTTACGATGTAAGCTCCCCTGGCTGCTTCGGCGTAGTTGGTTCCTGCGGGCAGGCTGTTGACGTTCTGGCGTGAGAAGATCAGGCCGGTAGGGGTGTCGGTATTTTCCATGGCGAGCTTCCAGCATACGGTAGTTTCGTCCACATCGGCGGGACGGAGTACGAGCATGGAGTTCTTGCCGTCGTGGTTCTTGATTTTTTCCATCAGGCGGATCTGTGCTTCCTGTTCTACGGGCTGGTGGGTAGGTCCGTCTTCACCTACACGGAAAGCATCGTGTGACCAGATGAACTTCACGGGAAGTTTCATGAGTGCGGCCATACGGATGGCAGGTTTCATGTAGTCGGAGAATACGAAGAAGGTTCCGCAGGCGGAGATCACACCTCCGTGGAGGGTCATACCGATACAGCAGCATGCCATGGTGAGTTCGGCTACTCCTGCCTGGAGGAATGCGCCGCTGAAGTCGCCCTTGGCGAAGGCATGGGTTTTGTTGAGGAATCCTTCGGTCTTGTCGGAGTTGGAAAGGTCGGCTGATGAACAGATCATGTTGGGCACCTGTTCGGCAAGCAGGCCGAGTACTTTGGCCGATGCGTTGCGGGTAGCGTCGCCTGCCTTCTGTTCGATAGAGTTCCAGTCGATGCGTGGAGCCTTTCCGCTGAACCATTCAGCCTGTTGTGCGGCTTTTTCAGGGTTGGCTTCTGCCCAGGCCTGTTCTTCGCGGTGGCGCTCAGCTACGATGGCTTTCAGTTCTTCCTCGCGGCGGGCATACATTTCTTTCACGTCGTCGAAGATTACGAACGGGTTTTCCAGGTCTCCTCCCAGGTTGAGGATGGTGTTCTTGTAGGCATCTCCTCCCAGGGGTGCTCCGTGGGTTTTGCAACTGTGTTCGTAAGAAGTATTGTCGGCCTTGCGTGCGCCTTTACCCATGATGCATTTACCGATGATCAGAGTCGGACGCTGGTTTTCGGCTTTGGCTTCGTCGAGAGCCTGGCGGATCTGCTGGCAGTCGTTTCCGTTTATTTCGATGACGTGCCATCCCCAGGAGCGGTATTTCATGGCGGTATCTTCCGTCATGACTTCTCCGGTCTCTGTCGAGAGCTGGATGTCGTTGGCGTCATAGAACATAATCAGGTTGTCCAGTCCCAGATGTCCGGCAATACGTCCTCCACCCTGGGATATTTCTTCCTGTATGCCTCCGTCGGAGATGTAGGCATAGATGGTTTCTTTTTCAAAAGTAGGATTTCCGGTGCGTGCAGCCAGGAATTTGGCGGCGATGGCAGCTCCGATGGCGAAGACATGGCCTTGTCCCAGCGGACCGGAAGTGTTTTCGATGCCTCGCATAACGTCTACTTCGGGATGTCCCGGAGTGGGTGATCCCCATTGGCGCAGGTTTTTCAGTTCATCCATGGTGAACTTGCCCGTCATGGCGAGCTGTGCGTACAACATGGGCGACATGTGTCCCGGGTCAAGGAAGAACCGGTCGCGTCCTTCCCATTTTGGGTTGGCGGGGTCATATTGCAGATATTCTGCATACAGGACATTGATGAAGTCAGCTCCACCCATGGCACCACCCGGATGGCCGGACTTTGCTTTTTCTACCATTGCAGCAGCCAGGATACGGATGTTGTCGGCTGCGTGATTCATTAATGTGTTATCGTTCTTCATTTGTTAAAATGTTATTTCTTTTGCAAAGATAGTAATTTTTGGACGTTTCATTGCTATTTTCCGCTAAACTTGTCCCGAAATCTGCATTTCTTGTCGGGGTGTTCAGGGGGATTGAAGAATTTCCGGAGGGAATGGAGATAGCCGTTGCGGGGTCATTGTATGGGCGGCTTTATAATAATATAGGTAATGGGGATGGAATTGATTTATGTCATTAAATCTGAATTTTCTTTGTTCGTGTTATATATTTGTTTGTATTTTGTGTATTATGTGATAAATTGATATAAATATATTGTGTTAAGTAATAAAATGAAATTTACGATATTCCATTCTTCATTTTCTTTTCTGAAAATCGGTTTCTCTCTTTGCTTTATGAAAGATGACTTCTAATTTTGTGGACAAATAAAAAGTGAAAATAGAAATTCGGTTTGAAAATGAAAGAGAAAGTCGTAAAACAGCAATATTATGTCAGAAATGGTAGTTCCGGATATAATCGCTCTTTCTGTATGTCGGAAGGCTTGTATGATGCGTCGTACGAACATGATGCATGCGGGGTGGGAATGATTGTAAACATTCATGGCATCAAATCTCATGCATTGGTTGATTCGGCTTTGACGGTGCTGGAGCATATGAAGCACCGGGGAGCAGAGGGAGCCGACAACAAGACGGGTGACGGAGCGGGTATTTTGCTTCAGATTCCTCACGAGTTTATTCTTCTTCAGGGGATTCCTGTACCCGAGCAGGGGGCATACGGAACGGGGCTGGTGTTTCTCCCCCGGGATCCTTCTTCACGGGAAGAGATTCTGAAGGTGATGGCTTCTGAGTTCGAAGCCGGAGATTTGCAGATGATGCCTTTGCGTGAGGTTCCTGTACGTTCGTCCATACTGGGAGAAGCTGCCCGTGCGTCCGAGCCTGTTATCTGTCAGATTTTTGTTCGTGGAACTCTGAGAGGTGATGAGCTTGAACTTGCTCTTTATCGGGCTCGCAAGCGGATTGAACGGCGCGTGGCTCATCAGGACTTTTATATTGTTTCTTTGTCTTCACGGCTGATTGTCTACAAGGGGATGCTTTCGTCTGTTCAGCTTCGGGAGTATTTCTGCGATCTGAGTCATCCTTGTTTTACGAGCGGACTGGCCATTGTTCATTCCCGTTTCAGTACCAATACCTTGCCGGCATGGAGTCTGGCACAACCTTTCCGTCTGCTTGCTCACAACGGCGAGATCAATACGATCCGGGGAAACCGCGGATGGATGGAGGCCCGCGAAAGTGTGCTTTCCAGTTCCCGTCTGGGAGATGTGGCCGACATACGTCCTATTCTTCAGCTGGGCATGAGCGACAGTGCTTCACTTGACAATGCGCTTGAGTTTTTCTTTCATTCCGGACTGAGCCTTCCTCATGCCATGGCGATGCTCGTGCCTGAATCGTTCAATAGCAAGAATCCGATCAGTGATTCTCTGAAGGCTTTCTATGAATATCATTCCATTCTGATGGAACCGTGGGACGGACCGGCCGCCATTCTTTTCAGTGACGGACGTTATGCCGGAGGTATGCTTGACCGTAACGGACTCCGTCCTGCCCGCTATCTGATTACCCGTGATGATACGATGGTGGTAGCGAGTGAAGCCGGAGTGCTTGCCATTGATCCGGCAGAGATCCGTGAGAAGGGACGTCTCCAGCCTGGTAAGATTCTGATGGTTGATACGCGTGAGGGACGGGTGTATTATGATGCCGAACTCAAGGAGAGTCTGGCCGGTGAGCATCCTTACCGGAGCTGGCTTGAAGCCAACCGCATTGAGCTGGATGCCTTGCGTAGCGGACGTAAGGTTCCGGTTTCCGTTGACGACTATTCCCGCCGTCTGCGTGCTTTCGGCTATACCCGTGAGGATATCTCCAAGACTCTGGTTCCCATGTGTGTCAATGGCATGGAACCTACCGCATCCATGGGTAATGATGCACCTCTGGCTGTTCTTTCACGTCGTCCCCAGCTTCTTTTCAGCTATTTCCGCCAGCAATTTGCTCAGGTGACCAACCCTCCCATTGATCCCATTCGTGAGGAACTGGTCATGTCACTTACCGAATATATCGGTGCCGTGGGAAGCAATATCCTCCAGCCTGCCGAGAGTCATTGCAAGATGGTTCGTCTGCCTCATCCGGTGCTTACCAATGCCCAGCTTGATTTGCTTTGCCATATCCGTTACAAAGGATTTGATGCGGTCCGCCTCCAGATGGTTTTCGACGCTTCCCGCGGAGAGGATGGCTTGCGCGAAGCTCTTGATGACCTTTGCCGCAGGGCGGAAAAGGCCGTTGATGACGGAGCCAACTATATCGTGCTTACCGACCGGGGAATTGATGCCGCTCATGCGCCCGTTCCTTCTCTGCTGGCCGTAAGTGCGGTTCATCACCATCTGATCGGTGTCCAGAAGCGTGTCCAGACCGCGCTGATTGTTGAAAGCGGAGAGATCCGTGAGGTGATGCATGCTGCTCTCTTACTTGGTTATGGTGCGAGTGCCATCAATCCTTATATGGCTTTTGCCGTGCTTGACAGTCTGGTGGCCCGGGGGGAAGTCCAGCTCAACTATGAAACCGCCGAAAAGAACTATGTACGCGCCCTGTGCAAGGGACTTTATAAGATTATGAGCAAGATGGGTATCAGTACCATCCGCTCTTACCGCGGAGCGAAGATTTTCGAAGCCGTGGGTGTAGGAGCCGAACTCCTGCGTGATTATTTTGGAACCTCGGTGTCTACCATCGGAGGTATTGGTCTGAAGGAAGTGGCCCATGATTGTCTGGCTTTCCATCAGGCGGCCTGGTCTGAAGGAGAAAGTGATCATCCGGCCGGTGAAGAAACTCCCTGTGAGGATAGCCTGCCCAATATCGGTCAGTTTGCATATCGCAAGGGAGGTGAGAAACACGCCTGGACACCTTCGGTAATCAAAGCTCTGCAAGTGGCTACCCGTCTGGGAAGTTATACCAAGTTTAAGGAATTTACCGCGATGGTTGACCGGAAAGAAGAGCCTTTGTTCCTGCGTGATTTCTTCCGTTTCCGCCGTAACCCCATTCCGTTGGAACAGGTGGAACCGGTGGAAGACATCGTCAGACGGTTCGTCACGGGAGCAATTTCTTTCGGAGCGATCAGCAAGGAGGCTCACGAAGCACTGGCGCTGGCCATGAACAAGCTCGGAAGCCGGAGCAATACGGGAGAAGGTGGAGAGGATCCCGCCCGGTTCAGTGAAACGTTCGACGGCATTTCCTTGTCGAGCAAGACCAAACAGGTGGCTTCCGGACGTTTCGGTGTGACTACGGAATACCTGGTACATGCCGAAGAGATCCAGATCAAGGTGGCCCAGGGAGCCAAGCCCGGTGAAGGCGGCCAGCTTCCGGGATTCAAGGTCGATGAAGTAATAGCCCGTACGCGTCATTCCATTCCGGGCATATCGCTGATTTCTCCTCCGCCTCATCACGATATTTATTCCATTGAAGATCTGGCTCAGCTGATTTTCGATCTCAAGAATGTGAATCCCCGTGCCCAGATCAGCGTGAAGCTGGTGGCCGAAAGCGGAGTAGGAACCGTTGCGGCGGGTGTAGCCAAAGCCAAGGCCGACCTGATTGTGATCTCCGGTGCCGAGGGAGGTACGGGTGCTTCGCCGGCATCTTCGGTACGCTATGCCGGAACTTCTCCTGAAATGGGAGTGAGCGAGGCCCAGCAGACTCTGGTACTTAACAAGCTTCGCGGAATGGTACGTCTTCAGGCCGACGGCCAGTTGAAGACCGGACGCGATGTCATCAGCATGGCTCTTCTGGGAGCCGATGAGTTTGCTTTCGGAACCTCTCCTCTGATTGTTCTGGGATGTGTGATGATGCGCAAGTGTCATGCCAACACCTGTCCGGTAGGAGTGGCCACTCAGGATCCTAAGTTGCGTGAACGTTTCCGCGGACATTATGAGTATGTGGTCAATTATTTCCGCTTCCTGGCACAGGAGGTACGCGAGTATCTGGCCGAGATGGGTTTCACCCGTCTAGAGGACATTGTGGGACGTACGGACCTGATTGAGATCGCTCCCCGTGAGGCGGGAAGCAAGGAAGCTCTGCTTGACTTCTCACGGATTCTATGCCGGGTAAATAACGATTCAGCCCTTTGCCATGTATCCGGTCAGTTGCATGAGATTGATCACGTAATGGACCGTGAACTCATTTCTGCCTCTTTTGCGGAACTGGAGAAAAGCGGAGACGTTACGCTGGAGTATACGGTGGCCAATACGGACCGTTCCGTAGGAGCAATGTTGTCGGGCGAAGTGGTCAGCCGTTACGGGCAGGCCGGACTGGGAAAACGGAGTCTTCACATCACCTTTCACGGGTCGGCCGGCCAGAGTTTCGGAGCCTTTCTCGTACCGGGAATCCATTTCCGTCTGGAAGGCGAAGCCAACGATTACCTGGGCAAGGGCCTGAGTGGAGGTACGATTACGGTATGTCCTCCGCGGGAGGCAACTTTCCGTGCCGAGGAGAATGTCATAGCAGGCAATACCCTGCTCTATGGAGCCACTTCCGGAGAAGTCTATATCAACGGTCAGGTCGGTGAACGTTTTGCCGTGCGTAACTCGGGAGCCGTAGCCGTGGTGGAAGGAGTAGGCGATCATTGTTGCGAGTACATGACGGGCGGATGCGTCGTTGTGCTGGGCTCTACCGGAAGAAACTTTGCGGCTGGTATGAGCGGTGGCGTGGCCTATGTCTGGGATCCGGACCGGAACTTCGACTATTTCTGCAACATGGAGATGGTAGAACTTTCCCTGGTGGAAGACAAGGCTTCCCGCGAGGAATTGCATGAACTGGTGCGCAAGCATTATTTCCAGACCGGTTCTTCGCTGGCACATTCCCTGCTCAATCATTGGGAGCGCAGCCTGGGCGAGTTTGTCCGTGTGATCCCCTTCGAGTATAAGAAGCGCCTGGCCGAAGCTTCACGGATGCGTGAAAGCCGGGAAGAAATGCAGAGTGTATATTGATGCCGGATGTCCGGAATTATAATAACCCTTTAAAATAGAAATCGATATGTGTGGAATTGTGGGTATATTCAATGTCAGGGAACAGACTCCCCAATGGAGAAACAAAGCTTTGTCGATGGCGCGCAAGATTCGTCATCGTGGTCCTGACTGGAGTGGAATTTATTGTGGAGGTACGGCGATTCTGGCTCACGAACGTCTTTCGATCGTTGATCCCCAGAGCGGAGGCCAGCCTCTTTATTCGATGGACCGCCGGCAGATTCTGGCGGTCAACGGCGAGATCTATAATCACCGTGACATCCGCAAGCGGTATGAAGGACGCTATCATTTCCAGACGGGAAGTGATTGTGAGGTGATCCTGGCCTTGTATCGCGACAAAGGTATTTCTTTCCTGGAGGAACTGAACGGAATTTTCGCCTTTGCCCTTTATGACGAAGAAAAGGATGATTTCCTGATTGCCCGCGATCCCATTGGCGTGATTCCCCTGTATATCGGTTACGACGAGGACGGAACGGTGTATTGCGCCAGCGAACTGAAGGCGCTCGAAGGATATTGTCAGCGCTATGAGCCTTTCCTTCCGGGACATTATTATTCCGGACGCGAGGGAAAAATGAAACGCTGGTACGTACGTGACTGGATGGACTATGATGCCGTGAAGGACAACGGAGCTTCCGTGAGTCAGTTGCGGGATGCACTGGAAGAAGCCGTCCGCCGTCAGCTGATGAGTGACGTTCCTTACGGAGTTCTTCTTTCCGGCGGGCTGGACAGCTCTGTGATTTCGGCCGTGGCCAAGCAATTTGCTTCCCACCGCATTGAAACGGACGGAACCAAGGAAGCCTGGTGGCCCCAGTTGCATTCCTTCGCCATCGGACTGGAAGGAGCTCCCGATCTGGCGAAAGCGCGTGAAGTGGCCGACTATATCGGTACCGTGCATCACGAGATACATTACACCCTTCAGGAGGGACTGGATGCCTTGCGCGATGTGATCTACTACATCGAGACCTATGATGTTACGACGGTCCGTGCATCCACTCCGATGTATCTGCTGGCCCGTGTCATCAAGAGTATGGGCATCAAGATGGTGCTTAGCGGCGAAGGAGCCGATGAAGTGTTTGGCGGTTATCTTTATTTCCACAAGGCACCCGATGCGAAGGCATTCCATGAAGAAACGGTGCGGAAACTCTCCCGTCTTCATCTCTATGATTGCCTGAGAGCCAACAAGTCACTGGCCGCATGGGGTGTGGAGGGCCGTGTACCTTTCCTCGACAAGGAATTCCTGGATGTAGCAATGCGCCTCAATCCCGAAGCGAAGATGTGTCCGGGAAAGACTATCGAGAAAAAGATTGTCCGCGAAGCCTTTGCCGACAAGTTGCCCGAGAGCGTAGCCTGGAGACAAAAAGAACAGTTCAGTGACGGAGTAGGATACAGCTGGATCGATACGCTCCGCGAGATGACCTCTCAGGCCGTAAGCGACGAGGAAATGAGTCATGCGGCCGAGCGTTTCCCCATCAATCCGCCGCGCAACAAGGAAGAGTATTATTACCGGAGCATTTTCGAGGAACATTTCCCCAGCGAAAGTGCAGCACGGAGCGTACCCAGTGTGCCGAGTGTGGCATGTTCCACCGCGGAAGCGCTGGCCTGGGACGCACATTTCAAGAATATGAACGAACCGAGCGGGCGTGCCGTGGCCGGAATCCACGAAGACGCCTACAAAGGTTGATAACAAGAGAGAGATTATGAAAGTGAAATTTACCAAGATGCAGGGGGCAGGCAATGACTACATCTATGTCAATACCTTCCTTTATCCGCTGGAAGAACCGGAACGCCTTTCACAGGAGTGGAGCCGTCCGCACACCGGAATCGGTAGTGACGGACTGGTACTGATCGGTCCTTCGGAGGAAGGAGACTTCAGCATGCGGATTTTCAATGCCGACGGGTCGGAAGCCATGATGTGTGGAAATGCTTCCCGTTGCATCGGAAAATATGTGTACGAAAACGGTCTGACACAGAAGACCCGGGTAGCCCTGGAGACCCGTTCGGGCATCAAGATCCTGAATCTCCGGGTAAATGATGAGCGGGTGGTTGAATCGGTGACGGTAGATATGGGAATTCCCACCGGTATCACTCCCGTGGATCTGGGGGAGGGGTACGGGTATTCCCAGGGGATAGCCGTATCCATGGGAAACCCGCATCTGGTGATCTTCGTGGACCAGGTAAATGACGTCCGGCTTTCCGAAGTCGGTCCGCTTCTGGAACACCATCCTTTGTTTCCCGACCGGGTGAATGTGGAGTTTGCCCAGGTGATTGACGGGAGTCATATCCGGATGCGTGTATGGGAACGCGGATCAGGCATCACTCTGGCATGCGGTACGGGAGCTTGTGCTACCGCCGTGGCCGCGGCCTTTACGGGGAGGTGCGGACGTGAATCGGACGTCACGATGGACGGAGGAACCCTTCATCTGCAATGGAATGAATCCGACGGACATCTCCTGATGGGAGGTCCGGCAGGGAAGGTGTTCGACGGAGAAATAGAGTATGAACCTTCAAAATGAAACAATAGACTATGGCATTTGTAAACGAACACTTTTTACAACTTCAGGGAAGCTACCTCTTTTCGGAAGTGGCCCGCAAGGTAAAGGCTTTTGAGGCCACCCATCCGCAGGTACGTCTGATCCGTCTGGGAATCGGCGACGTGACCCGTCCGCTTCCCCAGGCTTGCATCGAGGCGATGTGCCGGGCCGTCAGGGAACTGGCGGATGCCCGTACATTCCACGGCTACGGGCCGGAACAGGGATATGACTTCCTGATCAAAGCCATTCTGAAACACGACTTCGAAGAGCGGGGCATCACTCTCAGTCCGTCGGAAATCTTTATCAGCGACGGAGCGAAGAGCGATCTGGGAAACCTTACCGAACTTTTCCGTCAGGATAATCTCGTCGCCATCACCGATCCGGTATATCCGGTGTATGTGGACAGTAATGTCATGTGCGGACGTGCGGGAGTTGCCGGAGCGGACGGTTTGTGGAGCAAGGTCACTTACCTGCCTTGTACCGGTGAGAACGGGTTTGTTCCCGAACTTCCCGATCATCGGGTAGATCTGGTTTACCTGTGTTATCCCAATAATCCGACGGGTACGACTCTCACCCGTGAGCAGTTGAAGAAATGGGTGGACTATGCCCTGGACAACGACGCGCTGATCCTTTTCGATGCCGCTTACGAAGCCTTCATCAGTGAACCGGACGTGCCCCATTCCATTTATGAAATTCCCGGTGCGGAACAGGTGGCCATCGAGGTGCGGAGCTTTTCGAAGACAGCCGGCTTCACCGGAGTACGTTGCGGCTATACGGTCGTACCTGAAAAGGTGACCGCACGCACGGAAGACGGCCGGCGGGTTGCCCTTAATCCCCTCTGGAACCGTCGCCAGTGTACCAAGTTCAACGGAACGAGTTACATCACCCAGCGCGGTGCCGAGGCCATCTACACTCCCGAAGGCCGCCGTCAGGTGGAAGAAACCATCGCCTATTACAAGGAAAACGCCCGCATCATGCGTGAAGGTTTCCGTGAGGCAGGTCTGACGGTTTACGGCGGTGTGAACTCTCCTTACCTCTGGCTCAAGGCACCCGAAGGAATGACTTCCTGGGAATTCTTCGATCATCTGCTTCACGAAATGAACGTAGTCGGCACTCCCGGTTCCGGATTCGGTCCCAGCGGTGAAGGATATCTGCGGCTTACGGCCTTCGGTCAGCGTGAAGATTGTTTGGAAGCCATGGAGCGGATCCGCCGGAAAGGATTTTCATCTGCCGGGAAAAGCTCGCTCTGAGGAAGGCCATTCATTGGAAGAATAAAGACAAAAATAGAATATATAGAACGGAAAAACCATTTTTGATTATGTCAAGATTAAGATTTAGCGTAGTAGAAAAGGCTTTTGCGGCTAAGCCAATCGAAGTAAAGACTCCTTCGGAACGTCCGGACGAATACTTCGCGAAACATGTTTTCAACCGCGAGAAGATGTTCAAATATCTTCCGACTCCCGTATTCAACAAGCTGGTAGATGCAATGGATAACGGAGCTGCTCTTGACCGGGCTACGGCCGATCAGGTGGCGGAAGGTATGAAACGCTGGGCCATGGAACAGGGTGCCACACACTACACCCACTGGTTTCAGCCATTGACCGAAGGTACGGCCGAAAAGCACGATGCCTTTGTGGAACACGACGGAAAGGGAGGCATGATGGAAGAATTTTCCGGCAAATTGCTCGTCCAGCAGGAACCGGACGCCTCTTCATTCCCGAACGGCGGAATCCGCAACACCTTCGAAGCACGCGGATACAGTGCGTGGGATCCTTCTTCACCTGTTTTCGTGGTTGATGACACCTTGTGCATCCCTACCGTTTTCATCGCCTATACCGGTGAATCACTTGACTATAAAGCTCCTCTGCTGAAGGCTCTTCATGCTGTCAACAAGGCCGCCGTTGCCGTATGCCGTTATTTCGATCCGGAAGTAAAGAAAGTCATTTCCTATCTGGGATGGGAACAGGAATACTTCCTGGTTGACGAAGGTCTGTATGCAGCCCGTCCCGACCTGTTGCTGACCGGACGTACCCTGATGGGACACGAAGCATCGAAGAACCAGCAGCTTGAAGACCACTATTTCGGAGCCATTCCTGCCCGTGTGGCTGCCTTTATGAAGGATCTGGAAATCCAGGCACTCGAACTGGGTATTCCCGTCAAGACCCGTCACAACGAGGTTGCCCCGAATCAGTTTGAGCTGGCCCCGATCTACGAAGAATGTAATCTGGCCGTTGACCACAACATGCTGATCATGTCGCTCATGCGCAAGATTGCACGTTCACACGGATTCCGCGTGTTGCTGCACGAGAAACCGTTCAAGGGTGTCAACGGTTCGGGCAAGCATAACAACTGGTCACTGGGAACCGATACGGGTGTCCTGCTGATGGCTCCGGGAAAGACCGCCGAAGAAAACCTTCGTTTCATTACGTTTGTGGTCAATACCCTGATGGCCGTCTATCGCCACAACGGTCTGCTTAAAGCCTCCATCATGAGTGCCACGAATGCTCATCGTCTGGGAGCCAACGAAGCACCTCCTGCCATCATCTCTTCTTTCCTGGGAACTCAGCTGAGCAAGGTGCTCGACCACATGGAAGAAAGTGCCGCCGACGAACTGGTGAGCCTGGGAGGAAAGCACGGCATGAAGCTGGATATTCCCCAGATTCCGGAACTGCTCATTGACAATACCGACCGTAACCGTACTTCACCTTTTGCTTTCACTGGTAACCGGTTCGAGTTCCGCGCCGTCGGGTCGGAAGCCAACTGTGCGAGCGCAATGATTGCCTTGAATACCGCAATGGCCGAACAGTTGACGGATTTCCATCAGGAAGTAGAGCGCCTGATCGGAGAAGGTGAGCCCAAGGTTTCGGCCATCATCCGGGTACTCCGCCGTTACATCAAGGAATGCAAACCTATCCGTTTCGACGGCAACGGTTATAGCGAGGAATGGAAGGCCGAAGCCGCCCGCCGCGGACTGGATTGCGAAACGAGCTGTCCGGTGATCTTCGACCAGTATCTGACTCCCGAAAGCGTGCGGATGTTTGAATCTACCGGCGTAATGACCCGCAAGGAACTGGAAGCCCGCAATGAGGTGAAATGGGAAACCTATACCAAGAAAATCCAGATCGAGGCCCGTGTGCTGGGCGACCTGGCCATGAACCATGTGGTACCCGTTGCCATTGAATACCAGACCCGTCTGATCGACAATGTCTATAAGATGAAACAACTTTTTGCCGAAGATGAATCAGCCCGTCTTTCTTCTGAAAACGTGGCTATCATCCGTGAGATAGCTGCCCATACGGCTTACATCAAGGAGCATGTAGATGCCCTGATTGAGGCCCGCAAAGTGGCTAACCGGATTGAGACGGAACGCGAAAAAGCCGTAGCTTATCACGATACCGTGGCTCCGATGCTGGAGGAAATCCGCTATCACATTGACAAGCTGGAACTGATTGTCGACAATCAGATGTGGACTTTGCCGAAATATAGAGAACTGCTGTTTATACGATAAGCCGACAGGAATAAACTCTGATCTTTTTTACATGACTGTTGGTGTGGGGGCAGGCTGTTGTGAAACAGTTTGTCCCTTTTGTGTTCTTTCTTTCCGGCCTGAGAGTGCTGGACCTCTTTCCTCTGCTTTGTTTCCCAACAAATCTTAAAATACCCCGGCCGTAGCGAACCTTTACTTTTCTTTGGAAGTTGTTTTCTTCATCGGTAAATGTTTCAAATCTGAATATCCAAAAAAACGCCCATGAAGATCTCCGTGCTAACCTTTGTCCTCCGTGCAATCTTTGTAGTTGCCATTTTTGTATGTGGATCGTGCAGTACACCCTTTCCCTCGGAATCATCCGGTCCGGCAGGTTCCGGATATGTGAAGTGGTCCATTGTTTCCGATCTTTCACGGGCCCGGCTTGAAACCGACGGTCGGGGAGAGTTCGTTCCGGGCGATACGATTGTGGTCAGTGCCCACAATGTCACTTCCGGTCTGGTCCGCCGTTATGTCCTTCATCTGGAATCCGATGGCTGGAAGCCGTTTGTTCCCTGGAGTGAAGTAGGAAACGGAGAAGTGATTTTTACGGCCTGGCATGCCTCTCCTTCCGGAAGGCTGGTGAATGATGCCGGAGATTCAGAGTCCTCTTATGTCCACCGGATCGAGACACAACAGGACGGTGAAGGATATCTCCGTTCGGATCTTCTGGTGGCACGGACACATGTACAGGCAGGCGAAACGGTTGCTTTGTGTTTCGGACATGCGCTTCACTGGTTGCGTATCCGGCTGGAATCTCCCGACGGGTCTTTCGACGGGCATCAGATTGCCGCCGGAGAAATCAGAGTCCGCACAGCCTGCCGGATTCCTTTCGATTTGTCGGAAGGAACATCGGGCGAGCCTGCCGGATATCAGTGGGTCACTCCGTTGAAGGAATCAGACAACACGTGGACTGCCCTGTTGTGTCCTCAGGAGGCCGGTGACCTGCGTTCTGAGGATTGGATACAGATTCGCATCGGCGACAAAGAACTGGCCATGCCCTTACCGGAGTCGCTGGCAGGGCAGCCGTTGGAGAGGCTGGAAGCCGGAAAGGAGATTGTTTACCGCATCCGTCTCCGGAAGGAAGCAGAGCCTGATGCTTTTTCCGGAACTACCCGCTGGGTGTATGGCATCAAAGAACCGCTTCCTGAACAATGGAATGCCGACCATACCCAGCTGAAATGGACGGATGGTTGCGGGTGGTTTGACTGTAACAAGGTGAATCCGTCGGGGATTACTTCCGGAGATGACGGACTGATGTGCTGGGCAGCTTCAGCTTCAAATCTGATTCATTGGTGGCTGGCACAAAATGCCGGTACGGAAGCTGTCAGGGCTTATCAGGGGCCGGAGGCGGTGCCGTCCGACATGTTGCACAGTCAGGTTTTCCAGCTTTACAAGGATCATTTTCCCAACCGGGGAGAGTATCCGTTGAAAGCCGTCAACTGGTTCTTTAACGGAGTATTCCAGAAGCGGATTTATGAAACAGATCCCGTGGATCCGTCTGCCGGCTTTTTCCGCTCCTGGCTGGGAACGAATTCTTTGGGAAAAGAATACTCGAATTACGAATTGACGCGTGATGGGTTCAACCGTATCGTCAAGCATGCATTGTCTTCCGGACAAGGTATGATGTTCGTTATCAATCTGGGTAAAAACTGGTCAACGCATGCCGTTACCCTATGGGGTGTTTCATTCGACGAATCGGGGCTGGCAGACACCTTATATATGGTGGACAACAACGACGGACGCTATGATGCACGCGGCACGATCCGTGCCATGAAGGTGAAATATTTGCCTTATTCCAGTTCGAATTCCGAACTTTATCCCTATGTGCCCAACAGTCTGGGTGATTTTACCATCCGCATAGAATCTCTTTGTACGTTAAGTTTGGGCCGGGAATGGATAAAATAAGCCATTGCGTAACTTGCCTGAAAATAGGAACTTATATGTCCGGAAAAAACGCCGAAACGTTTTCATTGATTCGTTTCGGCGTTTTCATTGAAAGCCCGAAACGTTTTTTTAAAAGCCCGAAGCCTTCTGGAAACCCTGCCGGAATCGTGCGGTCGTTGGAGGCAAATTATGCGGTCGTTGAGGCCGGATCGTGCAGTCGTTGGGGCCGGATCGTGCGGTCGATTTTAAGGGTTGGAATTTTTGATTATTTTTGCAAGGATAATCGGAATCTCAATCATGCAGCAACGGGCCATAAAGAACTTTTTTTCGTTCTGTGAACTCACGGATGGAAATACTGGGCTTGATTACAATAAGACCGGGGTTTGTATTTAAAATCAATGAAGCCAGTTCTGCTTTTATTGGTTTGGCTGGGGCCGTGGACATTGCAATCAATTTGAGATTGATTAGGAAGGCTAATAAGAATTTTCCTTCTGCTTAAATGATTGAAACAAAGAATTGAATGACAGATTACAACCTAAAAAATAAACACAATGAAATTATTAAGTATTTTAGTCCTGTTTTTTTGTTTGAGCTCAACTATTAATGCACAAAAGCAAAAAGACCTGGTAACAATAACAGGAAAAGTTTCTGACTATGACGGAAATCCTATTGGTAATTGTTCTGTTATGTTTCAAAATTCAAATTTTGATGCTCTCTTTGAAACGAAAACTGACGAGAAAGGGAAATATCAAATAAATATACCCAAAGGCAAATATAGCAACATAGGTGCTATAGATATGGATACTTATCCTCATACAATGAAAGCAGGAACAAATAATGAGGACTTGAGACTGGAGGTTTGGGGCTGGAACTTTATTGCAGACAGAGATACAACCTTAAATATACAATATAACCGAATGGAAGCATACGGAGTACACGCTTTTCAAATCCCCGGAGGTGTACCAGCCTATCAGATCTATGTCCGTCCTATGAGCTTAACAAGATTTCTTACAAATAGAGGCATACAAAACGCTCAACATAAAGAGGATTTGTCAAATATTGCTCAAAAGTCATCTGCTGATGCGGCCAAATGTGATAACATTGCTCCAACAATTGATAAGGTAGGCATAAAAGTATGGATTGATGGAGAAAGCGTGGATGTTTTGATGAAGCAGCAAATAAAAGAATATTATGAAGAAACTGAATACGGAATAGCTTACTATATAACAGTCAGTGAGCCTAAAAAAACGACAACACTGCCCTATAAAATATTTAAGATCGAATTAACAGATCTGGAAAATGGAGACAGAGGAGAGGCAATATATTGTCTTGAGAATACAAGTTATATAGAACATAAATGATTTACGTAATTTATTTCATCGGCAATGCAATAAATCAATTATAAGCACTACATTTGTAGAACTCTTGATACCCTTTATAAAAATAAATCTACTGCCAGATTGTTTCTGTAATGCGTAACGAAATCGAAGTTCCTCAGAAGTCTGAGGAAAAACACACCGGAACTCTGTCGGTTACGTGACGAACAAAGGTAATCTTCTGGTATTTGCATAGAATTTAAACCTCAAATCAATGAATATGATATTATACGTAAATTGGGATATAGACCCTGTAATATTTAGTCTTGGTTCAGTTAAGCTTCAATATTATGGTTTGATTTTTGTTACTGGGCTTGTCTTATGTTATTATATAATTGGTCATATATATAAGAAGGAGAATATTTATACTCCTGATGCAATGGAAAAGCTTTTTATATATGCAGTTCTTGGTATTTTCGGTGGTGCAAGACTAGGGCATTGTTTATTTTATGATTTTGAACACAGCTGTCCGGAGAAATTTTACCACAGCGTAAGCTGCCTAGGACCATCACCC
>ENA-OPDW01000973-OPDW01000973.1-human-gut-metagenome-genome-assembly--contig:-NODE-973-length-18660-cov-8.691965_pt1 | contig 18660 bp, 8 predicted proteins | sample MGYA00241264_ERZ501508 | MGnify/ENA primary metagenome ERZ501508 (study PRJEB25962, sample SAMEA2042575) | human gut metagenome | biome: human gut; feature: human-associated habitat; material: faeces...
GAATTTCATCATAAGAAGCTCGCACGTTATCACATTGCCAGCCAAGATGTACGCTTAATCTCTGCCAGACTACAAGCTGTCTTAAAAGGTAAGCGTGATTTTTGCTTATTCCGCTGTGGCTGTCTGTGTACTGTTTCACATATTCGATAGATAAGGCAACGTCGCTTATCTGGTCGGCACTCATACGGGTGCTTGCGTCAGCTCTGGTCTTGTAACCATTCTTAAAATTTGTGTTGATGTCGATACAGTAAGCGTCCTCGCCCTCAACGGTCAAATGTCCCTCATTAAAGGTAGAACCAATCGAACCGTCATTCATTACTTTTTCAACGATACCGACACGCTCTGTACTTTCTGTCCAGTATTGCTTACTTTCTGCATGAACGGGTGTAGTCGGCAAAGCATTTAACTCCGATAAACGCTCCATTTTCTCATTCAGTTCCGTTTCTTTTGGAAATGGTTTTTTTACTTCTTCCTGTGCTGTTGCAAGCTGCTGTTGTACTGTCTCTAACTTTTGCTCACTCTCTGCCAGTTTCTTATCAATCGAAGAAAGGGCATTATGAATACGCTGGATATTTCCCAAAGGGTCTTTTCCTATTTCAATTTTGTAGGAACATTTTCCCTTTATGGTCAATTCAAAGGAATTTGCAAACAGGTTATATGATGCAGATAAAGTAAATCCATGGTACTCTCCGACTTTTCCTCCTGTGGTGACTGCCTTTAATCCTGCACAGGCAGCTATCATAGCTTCGCCTGCTTCTTTTTTGTCTGTATAGGCAACATTCCCTATATTCATAGAAAAGCTGTCATTATCCTGCAGATCAACATTCTTTATCACACTAACATCAGACTGCATTCCGGCAATCCTCTCTTTCAATGCACTGATCTGAACTGGATAATTCTTTGCAATATCTGATTCCAGACGATAAATCTGACTGGTGTGGTTAGCCTTCAAGAGCTTTAATTTACTGACTTGAACATCCAGATCCATTTTTTCTTTTATATAGGGATTTCCTGTTGCAAGGGCTTTGATCTCTGCATAAGAAAGTGCAGTATCATCCACATCTTCACACGCCCTGACTGGTGACTTACTGGTCATAATCTGAGAAATAAACTTCTGTTTATTTTCCAAAATCTGCCACATGTATGCATCGAACGTATTCTCTGTTACATAGCGGAATATCTTAACTTTCTCATTCTGGTTTCCCTGTCGTAAAATTCGTCCCTCCTGCTGCTCCAGATCTGATGGCTTCCAGGGGCAATCCAGATGATGCAGAGCAATGAGTCTGTCTTGCACGTTGGTACCTGCACCGAGTTTTGGAGTAGAACCCATCAGGATTCTTACCTGACCCGCCCTCACTTTTGCGAATAATTCTGCTTTTTTTACTTCTGTGTTGTACTCATGGATAAATGCAATCTCTTCCTTTGGGATTCCTTTTTCTGTTAGTTTGTTTCGTACATCATCATAAACATTAAAAGTTCCATCCCCTTTTGGAGTAGATAAGTCACAGAAAATCAACTGTGTTGTTTTCTGCTCTTTTCCTTCCTCCCATACCTGAAAGGCATTTTCTACGCAGGTGTTGACTTTGCTTTTTTCCGCATCTGGAAGAAGCTCATTCAATAATCTCTGGTCAAGGGCACATTTTCTTCCATCATTGGTAATCTTGAGCATATTGTCTTCTGTAGGATTTACCATCCCTGCCCTTACTGATTCTGCACGTTCTGAAAATGCTGCTACCATATCCTGCTGTTCTTCACTTGGTTTTAATACTTCATTGATAAACTCTGCTTCCGGTACGGGAAGGTTCAGCATATCCGAAGTCTGAATATCTGCAGCTTCCTTAAAAATTGAGATCAGCTCTGGAAGATTGAAAAAACGGGCAAACCGTGTTTTTGCACGATAGCCCGTTCCTTCCGGTGATAATTCGATTGCGGTTACTGTCTCCCCGAACGTTGCCGCCCAGGAATCAAAGTGTCCCATTCCCATACGCATCAATGTATCATACTGGAGATAACGCATGATAGTATACAGTTCGGTCATACTATTTGACACTGGAGTTCCCGTCGCAAAAACAATTCCACGCCCGCCTGTCAGTTCATCCATATAACGGCATTTCATAAACATATCCGAACTTTTCTGTGCGTCCGTCTGTGAAATACCTGCAACATTTCTCATTTTTGTATACAAAAAAAGGTTCTTAAAGTTGTGGCTCTCATCTACAAAAAGCCTGTCTACGCCTAACTGTTCAAAGGTTACTACATCATCCTTCCTTGTCTGATCATTTAATCTCTGCAGTTTTGCCTGCAATGATTTTTTTGTTTTTTCCATCTGTTTTACACTGTAATTCTGTCCTGCTTCCCTGCCAGCTTCTTCAATAGAAAAGGTAATATCCTCTATCTGCTGCTCCAGCATGGCAATCTGACGTTCCCTTGAAAGAGGGATTCTCTCAAATTGTGTATGCCCGATAATCACCGCATCATAATCCCCGGTTGCTATACGGGAACAGAAACGTTTACGGTTTGCCGGTTCAAAATCTTTCTTGGTTGCTACCAGAATATTCGCTCCCGGATACAGACGTAAGAAATCACTGCCCCACTGCTCTGTCAGATGGTTTGGCACAACATAAAGATTCTTTTGCGATAGTCCAAGACGTTTTGCTTCCATACCCGCAGCGATCATTTGGAAAGTTTTCCCTGCTCCTACACAATGTGCAAGCAAAGTATTATTTCCATATAAAATATGAGCCACTGCGTTTTTCTGATGTTGCATCAACGTGATTTCCGGATTTATTCCCTCGAACTGAATATGACTGCCATCGTACTCTCTCGGACGGATACTGTTGAAACGCTCATTGTATATCTGACAAAGGGCATCCCTTCGGTGCATATCCCGGAAAATCCATGACTTAAATTCTTCCCTTATAAGTTCCTGCTTCTGCTGTGCCAGCATGGTTTCCTTCCGGTTCAGTTCCCGGTGTTCCCCTTCCGCATCCTGCACTGTATCATAGATTTTTGTATCTCGAAGATTCAAAGCATCTTCTAACAGTCTGTACGCATTTGCTCTCTGTGTTCCATAAGTAGAAGTAACAAGTGGATTCTGATAACTGTCCACACTCTTTCCCGAAACATTCCACTGACCGGTTACTTCAGCATACTGGACTTTTATCCGACTTCCAATATAATACCTTGGTGTATGGAATGTTTCTGCCATAAACTGTGTCACATAATCTGGAGAAATCCATGTTGCACCAAGTCTTGCTTCAATTTCTGAGGCATCCAGGTCTTTTGGCTGCACTCGTTCCAGATATTGTACATTAACAGCATATTCCGGGCGGTTCTCGGCAAATCCTCTGGCAATCTTCAATTTTTCCCGGACATTTCCAGACAAATATTCATCAGATGGCTCCCACTTTTCATTTAGCGGATTCCTAAATATCACACCTGTCAGTTCTTCCGTCAGTTCTGCTTCTGTTTTCCCGGTAAGCTGTGACATATAAGCAAGATCAACCTGTGCCTTTTCTCCAATAGACACTGCCAATGCTTCACTGGCGGTATCCACCGAAGTAACTGCCTGAGCATGACGGATTGTCCTTTTTGTAAAAATATCTGCTTTTCTTTTGAGGTTGCCCTGCTCATCCAGAAATTCCAGTGAAGTCAGAAGACAATAGCTGCTATCCTGACTAAATGCCCTTTTGTTTGCATTACTGCTAAGCAAACCATATTTTGCAGTAAAGGAATCATAAATTTCATTCAAATCTTTTTGAAGTTCTTCAACTTCCTGATCACCGCAGTCTTCCATCTGACGCTGTAACAATTTATTTGTTGCGTCACGAATCTTCACCATGCCTTTTACTCGTTCTGTAGTTGCCATTGGAAGTTCTACTTTATTCATCACAGAATTTTCCCTGTAATAAATGTCATCATCCAAAACAGCAAAGCTAAAGTTCTTCACATCTGGATCTGCCGGAATAGAAACTACCTGTTCCTCTAACTCGCTATCTGAAAATTCCATTTCTGTGATTGTTCCATGAATATTCTGTACAGCTTTCTTTAACTGTTCTTCAAGAGTAATGCCTTCTTTTGGTTTTACAGTAACTTCCTGCTTACCATACTGGGTACTTTCTGTGGTAAATTCACCAAGAACCATTTCCGGATGCTCTGCAAAATACGCATTTACAGAATAGCCTTCCTCTGTCGTCTTTAGGTTTACCCATTCTGGCTCCTCGATTGCCGCCCTGTCCCTTTTCTGAAAAAACAGAATATCTGATACAACATTTGTATTTGCATTTCTCTGAAAAGCATTATTGGGAAGCCTGATCGCACCCAGCAGCTCTGCCCTGTTTGCAATATATTGTCTGACTGCCGGATTCTGTTTATCCATGGTTCCACTGGAAGTCACAACTGCAACCACACCGCCTGGACGCACAAGATCAAGAGATTTTGCAATGAAATAATCATGAATCAGAAAATGATGCCTGTCGTATCTTTTGTCATTTACCTGGTACGCTCCAAACGGTACATTACCAATCACACAGTCAAAGAAACTATCCTGAAACTGTGTTGTTTCAAATCCCTGTATGGCAATCTGGTTTTTCTGATATAACTGTCTGGCGATTCTGCCGGATACCGGGTCAAGTTCCACACCATACATTTTTGCCTTACTCATGCTTTCCGGGATAAGTCCCATGAAATTTCCTACTCCACAGGATGGTTCCAGAATGTTTCCTTTTGTAAATCCCATATTTTCCAATGCTTCATACATACTATGTATCACTGTCGGAGAAGTATAAAACGCATTTAGGGTGGATGCTCTTGCTGCACTATACTCTCCTGAAGTCAGCGTATTTTTCAGTTCGCTGTACTCATTTGCCCAGCTTCCGTTGTTTTCTTCAAATGCCTGTGGGATACCGCCCCAGCCAACATAATGGGATAATACTTCCTGTTCTTCTGGTGTTGCCAAACGTTCTTCTTTCTCCAAAGTCTGTAATAAACGGATTGCTTCTATATTCGCTTTATATTTTGCTTTCGGACCGCCTGCACCAAGGTCATTATCTTCAATACGGAAGTTATGTGGCATAGTCACAATCTTTGTTTTTTCCTGTCTGATATATGGTTGAAATTCTCCCTCATAGCCAAACAGCTCATTTTCTCCCGGAATATAGTTTTTTCCTGTTTCCAGACATCGGAATATATCCGCATCCGGGGCATTGCTGACAGCATAAAATTCATCATAGGAATACTTAGGGAAATCTTCTGTATGGTACGTTGACAAATGCAGTTCCGTATTGGAACGTGTCTGCGCAACCAATTCTTTTCCTTCCAGCCCATCAGACAAGACACCAACTGCTTCAAAATGGTATCCCTGATATTCAAAAACACCCTGTTCCCATTGGTCAGCTATTGCACCTGCTGATTTTTCCGCCGTTTCCACAGGAGTTTCCGGTATTTCTGACTGCACCATTGTATCGTTTTCTTCTGAAATTTCTGACTGTTCAATCTCATCAGTTTCTTCTTCCGTTTCGTCTAAAACCGATTCCACCGTTTCCTCTACATCCTGCATGTCTACAACATCCGGTTCCATATATGCTTTCGTATCCAGATAATCAAACATGGACATCTGATGACCGCTTAACTCTATGGTCGGCTGTTCCAGTTCCTTGGTTGGAAATATAGTGTACGTTCCCTCTACATACTGATGGAGTATTGACAGACTTTGTGCTTTCTCGTTGTAATTTGTCCCATAGGCTTCAAAATCCAAGGGTAGTTCTGCAAGAGCTGCATCCATCTTCTGTAACAATTCCTGTGCCATTTCTTCATCTGCCAGCATCCTTGGCACCTGTTTTCTTGCTTCCTCATGCAAAAGTTCATCCGTAAATGGACGCTCAATTTCCTGTGGCAGTCTGTTATAAAAATTAATCACCCGCATTGCCATCTGGTATCGTTCATATTCCGGCATATGAGCGTAGTCTCCGGCTTGAAGAAAATGGTCATTTTTTATGAGATAATCCACTCTTTTTGCCACTTTCTGCCAGCTCAGTTCTTCTTTTGTATGGTATGCACCCGGATTTCCTCTGGAAAGCTGTAATCCTTTTCCATTGTAATCTGCATAGGAATTGTCCGCTCTGGAAAGGGCATGGCTCTGTCCTCCAATGCCATACTGCTCTTTCATAAAATTTGTTCTCTCCTGTTCATCCTGATGCCGCAGATAAAAAGAATATATGCGAAGCCTTCCTTCTGAAAAAGCTCCACCTCTTGCAAGGAAAGCATCAATCTCATCCTGCGTGATAAACATTTCCTGTTCTTTCCAAGCAAATCCCTCTCTTGCCTGATAGGGAATGACTTCTTCGGCAAATTTCTGAAACTGCTCAGAAACAAGGGTTGGTTTATAATAATGAAAACGCATGATGGATTTGTCTATGTCATACATTTCAGCCAGACCTTCCAGTCTTTCATTTAATTCGGAAAGCCACTCTGCATCATCCAGCTTTTCCGCCAGAGCATCTGTCTTTTCCGGATAACCATTATGAAAAATCTTCATATCATCTGCTGAAAATACCAGTTCAGACAGATCATCCACAATATCAGTTTCCATGTAGGCAAGCACTTGTGCGTGTTCCTGCAAGGCATTTTCCCTTGCTGCATCAAGGACAGACTGTGGTGCGTATTCTCCCTGTTTTAATAACTGATGGATACGTCCACTGACATCCTCCCATGATAAAAAAGCCTTATCTAAAAGTCGATCGTTCACCGTATGTCCTACGGCAATCTGCATCCCTGTTTCATCAAACCACACAGAATACTCGTTTCCATTAATTTTAAGACCTTTGCCACCGATGCCATATTCACGCTTCACAAATTCTGTATAATCTTCTGCTGACTGTTCACTCATAAAATTGTAGATAAGCCGTAACTGGCTTTTACTCTTATTACTTCCGGTACGGAGGATTTCATCCACAACTTCTTCCGGAATTGGGATTTCCCCGGCATACAGGGCAGACATATGCTCCTCAATCTTCCGGATCTGCTGATTTACAGTTGGTAATTCGGGCAAAGATAAAGCAGAGGCGATTTCTTCCTCTGCTTCACTCAATCCATCTTCTCCTGTATCTGTAACTAACTGTATACCAATTCCGTCAAGATGCTCTCTTCTGCTATTGCTGTCAGTGCGTTCATATGTGCTGTCCATGCCATCGGATCGGCTTCCTTGTCCGGTGCCGGTTTGTTCTTCAGCAATTTCTCCATCTGGCTCTCCATTCTCTCCTGAGCCGCTTTCTCGATCTCCAAAAGATGCTTGTTCAGCTTCCCTGTCAGGAAAAGGCTCTGGTAAAGGCTGTTCTTGTATTCCTTCAGAAATGTTCTCCTCAGCATCCCGTATTTCCCGATTGTCACTTCTTCTTCCTCTACGGTCAGGTTCGGAAACAGGTAGTCCCCCTTGCGATGATAGGTCAGTTCCATAGTCAGTTCCTCCTTCATTATCCTCAATATCATTTATTCTCTCTTCTGTGTCCTGTATTTTATTTTCACGCATTAACGTGTTAAAGTTATTATAATTCCTCTCTTCAGAATTTTCAAGACCTTTCCTGATTTCTTCCAGAGAAATTTTATGTACCGTTTTTCCAATATCAATCAGTACACTCTCAGCGAGCTGGCTTGCAGCATTTCCAAGAAAAGTCAATACGGAAAGCCTGTTATAATCGGTGATGTGCATGAAATCCTCTTCTTCAAGAATCAACATAGGATCAAGTCCGCATCTTCTTGCAAGCATATAATATACACTGTCCGTTGCAAGCTGCCGGAAATCGTTCCGAATCGTCCCTTCATCCAGGTCTTCCAGATAGGTTCCTTCTGTTGCATACGATAAGCCATCCAGATAATCCTCCAGATTTTCATTGACCATCTCTTTTGCCACAGACATCAACGCATCTGCCAGATCTGCCGTATCTTTCTCTTCCAGATTATAAACATCAGAAAGATGTGCAAGCACTTCTCCCCTCTGATGTTCCTGAAGCTGCCACAGGTATGGTGATCTGCCGCCCTGTACCATATGGGTATCTTTTATATCGAACACATACCGGATTTTTGCTTTTGTCCCTGTTTCATCCAGCAAAGCAATTCCTTTTGCCCCTCGGTTTACCCATCTCATCATCTTCTCATTCCACAATTCCAGGGATGCACATGCAGTTGCCTGTGGACGCTGTGCATAAATGAGAAGCTGGTCAGTAAAGGAATAACGGTATAATCTGGCGGCAGTATCCAGATATTTCATCCAGTCTGCCGGGGAACTGGCTATGTCAGTGGCATACCATTCTGCCATACCACGAATCTCCTGTACTCTTGCCATGTCTCTTCCTCCAATCTTTAATTTTTGCTTTATCCTTTATGCTTTCTTTTCGGAAATTCCAAATGAAATTTCGGCTTTCCATTTTCCAATGTCATCAGAAGATCTGCATCAAACCTGGAGTCTTTCTTTTTGGAATATAACCCTTTTACATGGGTACAAGCCTTATCCAGAAGTTCTTTTGCCATTTTCTTGTCCAGTTTCTTCTCCATACCTTCTAAAAATCGGTTATCCTTCCAAAGAGCAAAATCACACTGACGGTTCGAGCAGTAAAAATTCCTTTTCCCCTCAAAAATATCAGAACCGCAGACCGGGCATTTCCCAATTAATTCTTTTGCTGTCTGAAAACGATTTCTTTCTTCCTCTGGGATTTTTCTGCAGCCATTCAGGATTTCTTCCAGCATGGTTACAATATCATCCATGAACTGTTCTCCATTAAGCTCCCCTCGTTCCATCAGCAAAAGCCTGTTCTCCCATTCGGCTGTCAGTCCTGCAGATTTTAAATTCTCTGGCATTACACGAATGAGTTCCCTGCCCTCTGCTGTTGGAATAATCTGTTTCCCCTTTCGCTGTGCATATCCGGATGCCACCAGTTTTTCAATGGTGCTGGCTCTCGTTGCAGGTGTTCCAAGCCCTTTTTTCTCTGTCTTTTCATCAAATTCTTTATTACCTGCTGTTTCCATTGCTGCAAGAAGCGTATCTTCATTGAATGATTTCGGTGGAGAAGTATAATGGATACTTGTTTCTGCCTTGACATTAAAAAGCTGCATACCTTTCTGGTATCCGTATGGAATTTCCAACTGTCTGTCTGAATCCTCTTTCTCCGTTTTTACACAATGACTGCGAAAGGCTTTTTCCACGTCTTTAAATCCCATCTGCACCGCTGTTTTTCCTCTGGCAGTAAACTCATTTTTCTGACAGTTCACAGTAACATCTGTCTGTTCATACAGATAATCTTCCCCGACTGCCTGAAGTACCTGCTGTCCAATCAGTATCATCAGATTCTTTTTATCCTCTGACAAATCCATGATTCCTTTTTCCACAGCCTCTTTTGTCGGAAGAATAGCGTGATGGTCAGATACCTTTTCATTATTTACAACTCTTTTTATGTTATGTCCTAACTGCCCATATTCTACAAAAGGCAGCATCAACGGCATTTTCCCTGCCAGTTCTTCTACTGTTCCAATCATATCTTCTGTAACAAAGCGGCTGTCTGTCCTCGGATACGTTACCAGCTTTTCTTCATATAATTCCTGTAAAAGATCAAGCGTTTTCTTTGCCGTAAATCCAAAATACCGGTTCGCTTCCCTCTGCAGGCTTGTCAGATCATATAATTTAGGAGGGGATACTTTCTTCTGTTCTCTTTTTAGCTCTGTAATAATTGCCTCAGAACCGTCGCATAATGCTACCAGAAGTTCTGCGTCTGCTTTATTGGTAATGTTCTCTGATACGGCAACGAGCTTTCCATCTGTCAGTTCCACTCTGTAAAAGGTTTCTTTCTGAAAATGCTCAATCCTGTCCTGCCGTTCCGTCAGCATGGCAAGAGTTGGTGTCTGTACTCTTCCAACTACCAGTTTTTTATAATACTTTGTCGTATAAGCTCTGGTAGCGTTCATTCCAATCAGCCAGTCTGCCTGTGCCCTGCATACCGCCGCCATGCAAAGGTTACTGTAAAAGCCGGCATCTTTCATCTCATGGAAACCATTTCGTATTGCTTCATCTTCCATAGAGCTGATCCATAATCGTCTGACTGGTTTTCTACATCCGGACAGATCATATACTCTCTGGAAGATCAATTCTCCTTCCCGTCCTGCATCACAGCCATTTACCAGATACTCTATATCTTCCCGGTTCATCAGATCCTTTAATACTGAAAACTGCTTCTTTTTATCTGCTGACACCTGTAGCTTCCACGTTTCAGGAATGATCGGCAGGTCATCAAACTGCCATTTCGCATATCTTTCATCATATTCTTCCGGTCGTGCATATTCTGCCAGATGTCCAAGACACCAGCTCACAAGGCAGTTTTCTCCCTCCACATACCCGTCCTGTTTTTTATATGCAGACAAATTTTTCGCATAACTTTGTGCTACACTTGGTTTTTCTGCAATCACTAAAAATCTCGCCATTTTTCGTCCTTTCTGAAAAGGACAGCCAGAGTAGCTGTCCCTTTCCTGTATCTTATTTTTCTGTGCTAAACCTCAGAGAACAGAAATCTTAATCTTCCTGTCCATCTTCATTTTCCTGTTCTTCATTAATAAACGGTCCGTCTGTAAATTCAAGTTGTTCACTGACAAAACCATCTTCTTTTTTACGACCATATTTCAGATATACAACCACTGCACCAATACCAAGTCCCCCTGCTAATACAATGGTACAGAGTTTCCAGATGTCTGCACCGCCTGTATTTTTCTGCGTTGTTTCTTCTTCTGTTTCTTTTTCCACAGCAGGTGTTGTTTCTGTGGTTGTTTCCGGAATCACTACCTTCTGTTCTTCCTCTGTCTTGCTGTCCTCTGTTTCATCCAGGAATTCTGCAAGGTCATTTTCATCAACCAACGACATCATATAGACATTTTCTGATGTGCTGGAACGGTCAATTACCATATAAAAAGTATTTCCCTTTTTTGTCTGGATGGTAAGGAACTGCTTTGTATCATCATTTTCCTTATCATCGACCAGTTGTGCATTTCCCGGCGTAGAAAAGGCAGAGGAATCACTTTCTGCGATCACTCTGCCCGTATCCTCCGTATTTTCTTCTGTGGTTGCCTCCGATGATGTTTCTGCCACAACCTCGGTAGTTGTTTCTTCCGCAGGCGGATCAGCATTTGCATATACAGTTGCAAACGAAAATCCCGAAAGCATTGTAACTGCCATTACAATCATCATCAGTTTTTTTACTACTTTATTTTTCATGTTCTAAGCCCTCTCTTTCCGGTATCTGTACATCAGATCCTTTGTTATTTTCTTTGTTTCCGTCTTTCTTTTCTCTTGCATCTTCTATTGCAATACCGCCTTCTTCATCCAGCCGAATCGTTGCCGTTCCTTTCTGAATCCCATCAAGCAGTACAAGAAGTTCCCTGCTGTCCAGCTTCAGTGAACGGAAAGATTTGATAATTTCTATGTCCTCCATCTGCTGTTTTAAATCATTCTGCTTTTTCAGATGCTTCTGCAGTTCTGCAATCTTTTCTTCTGTTTTCTGAATATCATCCAGAACTTTTTTTAACTTCATATTCATCTACCCTGTCACCTCCTAATGCAGACGACCAAATGCCATAAAATGTTCCTGCCAGTAAGAACTTGCAATGCTTGTATACTGTACCGGCTTTCCGCAATGTATCATCATATTGTTGCCAACATAAATTCCTACATGACTCGCTCCGCTTGTGTTATAAGTTCCCTGGAAGAAAATCAGATCTCCCGGTTTTGCTTCTGATGGGGATACCTGTGAACAATGAGAACGAAGTTCATCGGCAGTACACCTTCCTATGTTCCACCCATTTCCACAATTATTGATTACCCAGCTTACAAATCCAGAACAGTCAAAACCACTTGGAGAATAACCACCCCATACATAAGGCACTCCCAGATATTTCTCTGCTTCCCGTATCATCTTTGCGAATTGCGGGTCAGATAACGCTTCACCAGGAATCGTATAGCCAAAACCACTACTTCCTGTCGGAATGGAATTCAGGTCAAACAGGTAATCCCTGTTTCCATAATATCGGTTATACGCATCGTATCTTTCCTGTTCCTCTTCTGTCATACGGCTTCTTAACACCGTATCCAGATTATGATTGGTCATAGTAACATCCAGACGGTTCACTTCTTTTGTTGTTGTCACTTCCACTTCCTGACTTCCGTTGCTGTCAGCTATGTAAGCCTCCCATGTCTGATGTCCATGGGCAGATGCCGCCGCATGATTATCATAATAAACATCAAACTGCACACCATATCTTGCGAAAGCTCCGGTATCTTCTACCACATATTCCACGCCATTCATCACTACATGAGTACCGATCGGAACAAAAGGATTTGTCGCATCTACGGCAATCGTGTGGTTTGCGGTAGGCATTGCTCCACTTGCGGTCGGTCCACCACTCCACTGACCACAGCAGATGGAACAGTTGCAATATCCACTGGTAACAACCTGTCCCAATGATTCTCCAACCCGGACAGTTTTTGTTTCTGTTACAGTTTCTCTGGTAGACTGTGTATTGATTCCATATTGCTGCTGAAAGATTTCTTTTATCTCGTCTGCGACTTCGGCATAAGTAAAACCGCCATATTTCACTGTCAGATAAGAAATAAGCTGATATGGATTGTGTCCGATCTCATCAATCTGATAACGGTATTCATCATAATCCGGATGCCTGGATTCTATTTGATTGATCTGTGTGTTCAATGCTTCCTCCAGAGCTTTATACGCATTTTCTGCAGCATAAATATCTTCATCCGTACTGGAATAACTGGTTGAAATGATCGCTGAAGAACCACCCTGCAAAACTGCACTACAACTGGAAAAACTGGCTACTATCAGAACAAAAATCAGTCCAAAAAGAGCTACTGTAGCAAAGATTCCTTTGTTTTGTGCCGCCACCATTTTGACTGCATCTTTTGTTTTTTCTGTAAATCTTTGTGCCGATGTGATTGCCGCATCTTTGGCTTTTTTACTTTCTTTTGCCGCCCGGCACTGCTTTTGGTATCGTTTTTTCTGTAGTAATTTTTGAAGTGCTGATTTTTTCTTCTGGTCAGCTTCTCTCTTCACTGCATTTTTTGCCTGATTTCCGTAAGCAGCATCAAACATCAGCCTGCTATTTTCTGCTTCATCCAGCATATTTTCTGTCAGACGGGCAGATTGTTTCCTGCTTTCCCTCAATCGCTGCCGGACATAAATGGACTTTCTTGCAAGACTTTCCCCCGCAAGTTCCATCCTGTGTGCCCCTTCCACAGCAGCGTTATCATCTTCTGCTTCATGGGCTTTCCAGTGTCCCACAGTAAGAGCAGCATTTTTCACTGCCGAAGCTGATTTGCGGATTCCGGTTCCTGCTCCATGTACCATGCCATCCCCTTCATCTCCAAAAGAAAGCCGGGACTGTTTTTTCTGTTCTTTCAGTATCCGTTCCCGCTTTACCTTACCTTTGATCTCATCCTGAAATCCTTCCAGTGATTCTTCTGTAACCTGAGATGTTTCACGATAACGGATATTTTCTTTTTCCGCAGTTTTTTGTTGTCTGGAAGCCTCCTTTTCCTTCCGTTTTTCTCTTTCTGCGTAATCTCTGACCATTTTTCTCTGTCTAAGTTTTCTGCTGTCCACTGCGGTTTCCAGAGCAGCACGTTCACTTCTTGGCTGTCCCCGGATACTTTCTGTACGAAATACGGCATGTTTATCTGGCCCGGAATCTTCCGTTAAAGACATATCTTCCTTCGCATCCTCATTCCCCAGATCTTGTTCCATTTTCACTTTTTGTTCTTCATCTATACTGTATCTGGTTATATCAGAGGGTTTCTTTCTGGTCGGTATATCTTTATTTTCCGTTATTCGCTCCCGTCGATTTTTTCCGAAATCTTCTTCTTTTTTCGGATTTCTGGAAACTTCTATATCCTCATCACGACTGGTGATCCGTTTTTCTTCCTTGTTATGCAGGTTTTCTTCCCTAAGACCATCCCTGCTCATCTTATGGACGGTTTTATCTCTGGCTTTATATTCATGCTCCTGCAATTTCACCATCCCCTTTGCTGCGGTTTTTCTTTAATTCGCTTTGTCTTTGTACACTTCCCATTTATGTGAGATTTCATCTACATTAGAAAGAATCGAAGTCAAAAGCATATCCAGCATCCTTTCACTCAGCCCTTCCTTTTCTCTCAGATAAAAAAGCACCTGCTGTAAGTCAATCATTTCTGACAGGAAAAGCATATCATCCAACATTTCACCAAATACTTCTTCACCGTTGCTGTCCTTTCCTGCCTCTAAAAGCTGCTTAACCTTTTCATCGGCCTGCAGTTTTTTCATCATTTCTACACAAGCCTCTTCTGTGCATCCTTCACATGGATTTGCCATACAATTATTTTCCATTCTGTAATCCTCCGTTTTCTCTGTTTTGTGCTATCTTTTTTACAACTACTCTTCATCTCTTTCCCCGATTCCAAGACGCTTCCGCTTTTCTACTTCATCTGGTTTGGAAGTCATGAGTGCATACAGCATCAGTGAATTATCGAATTTATCCTTGAATGGAATAATCGTACTTCCATAAAAAACAAGTCCCTCACCTTCTCCACTGTTGGTAACATAAGAAAGCTGATGTGGAGAAATGTTCAACTGTTTCGCAAGAATCTGTCTGTCCCCGGAAGCCTGATTCAGCATCAGGATAAAATCAGAGTTTTCAAAGATATTTTCAATTTCCCTTGATGCAAGCAAATCCTTGATATTCTGTGTAATACCTGTCGGGATACCACCCCACTTACGGAATCGCTTCCAAATTTCCACACTGTATGCTGCTGTCTGTTCTTCTTTCAGCAGCAAATGAAACTCATCAATATAATATCGGGTACTCTTATTTGCAGAGTGATTGATTGTTACTCTATTCCAGACCTGATCCTGTACAATGAGCATCCCCAGTTTTTTCAACTGTTTCCCAAGGTCTTTAATGTCAAAGCAGACCATACGGTTATTCAGTTCCACGTTTGTTCTGTGATTAAATACTTTCAGAGAACCATTAACATAAATTTCAAGGGAAGTAGCAAGCCGCTGTGCTTCCTGCTCTTTCTGCTCCCGGAGAAGATTGTATAAATCTTCCAGTATTGGCATATTCTCTGGCACTGGGTCAGAAAGATAATCCTGATAAACCAGACGCACACAACGGTCAATGATAGTCATTTCCACTGGTTCCAGACCATTTTTACCTCCCACGATCAACTCGCATAAAGACAGGATAAAATCTGACTTTAGAGATAACGGGTCATCATCATCTGCATAATCAAGGTTAATGTCCATCGGATTAATATAATCATGACTGGTTGGCGAAATCCTGATAACCTGTCCATGAAATGCCCGAACAAGTGGGTAATATTCCCCTTCTGGATCGCAGACGATAATATCATCTCTTGTCACAATAAAAGCATTGGCAATTTCACGTTTTGCAGCAAAGGATTTACCAGAACCCGGTGTACCAAGTATCAGACCATTCGGGTTCTTTAACTTCTTTCGGTCTGCCATGATCAGATTATTGGAAAGGGCATTTAATCCATAATAAATAGATTCCCCACCCATAAATAATTCCTGTGTGGTAAACGGGACAAAAATTGCTGTGGATGTTGTAGTCAGTGCCCTTTTGATCGGAACCAGATTCATCCCAAGAGGCAGACAGCTCATCAGTCCCGGCTCCTGCTGATAGTCCAGACGTTTCAACGCACAATTATATTTCTGTGCAATTCCTGCAGTCTGAAATACCACATTTTCAAGTTCCTGCTTCGTCTGTGCAGTATTTAAAAACAATACCGTCACAAGGAACATTCTCTCATTTCTGGACTGTAAATCTTCCAGAAGCCTTTTTGCTTCCCCACCGTATGTATTTAAGTCTGATGGGATAATGTCCATGTCATATCCGGAACGTACCGCTTTTTTCTGCTCCTCAATTTTCATCCTGTTAATATCTGTTACCTTACTCTTTACCAGTTTAATCGCCTTCATCTGGTCGATAGATTGGATATGGAGATTGACCATCAGGTTACAGTCCATTTCCAGAAATTCCGCAAGCATCTTGTCAGTAAGCTCCGGTGCAAGAATCTGCAAATAAGAAACAGCCCCTATCGTACCACCCATCTGAAAATCCCTGCCATTTTTAAACACAAAACTGGTCGGAGCAACATAATCTTTGGTACTCAGTCCTGTCCGAAGCACATCATCATAAGAAAAATGGAACGGAACCTTACTGTCCTGATTAAAGGTTTCATACATGATCTGAAGTCTTTCTTCTCCATTTAGTGGATAAGCCGAAACTCCAAGAATCTTAAAGTTATTGAGAATATCCGATTCAATCCTCTCCAGCTTCGGTTTTGCTTCCCGGATGCTGTCCGCTTCAATGCCAAATGTAATATATTTGGTACGGAGCAATCCATTATTTCCTTTGGAAAGCTGATTCTTTAACATCTGTGCAAATTCCATACGCAGCTCATCAAATTCATCATCCTGTGGCTTGATAAGGATAACTTTTTCAAATTCCGCCATGTTACTGTGCTGATTGATAAAAGACAACTGAAAATGAATAGTGCTGTCAAAGTAATTTAAAAAATCACACCAGTTTTCAAAGATTGCATTCTTATCCTCATTCTGTGCCAACTGATAGTTGATGTCATAAAACCGGATCGTTTTTGAATAAAACTTATCCTGCACCCGGCAGATCCCATCCTTTGCCATCTCATGATATGGAATAGACTGCTGTGCTGAAATCTGTTTTTCCTTTGCTGTATCTGCTTTCACTGCTGTCTTATTTGTCCCTGTCTTTACAGGTTTCCTGTTTCCTGCCGCTTTTTGCCCGGATGTGGAAGCCTGTTTACTTTTTCTCTTTTTTGCGTCTTTTTTTGCCTGACGCTTGGCTTCTTTTTCTGCTTTTTCAGCAAGTTTTGCTTCTCTTTTTTCACTTTTCTTATCTGCCCTTTCCTGCTCTTTACGCAGCTTTGCTTCATATTTCTGTGCCTGTTTTAATGCTTTCTTTTCCCTTCTGGTTATCTTCCTTTTGGGTCTGCGGACACCTCTTTGTCTTTCCAGTGCTTCATAACCAGTTACCATCGGTTCTTTGCGTAACTTTCCGCTCACTGGATTTTCTCCATCTGGCAGTGGTTCTGAAACTTCCTGCCCATCTTCCTTATCCAGCCAGTAATCATCCGGATATAAACTGTCCTCCAACTGTTCTGGCAATGCTTTCTTATTTTTTCTTTTTAACACGTTCCCTTCCTCCTTTCTTTCTGACTATCCTCTGTTTTTTCTCATACATATTTTCCACCTGATACTTCCTTACAGATGGCCGGATAAACCGGACCACAATTATATTCTTCAGAACTTTTTCTAACGGAAGCCCATCCTTCTCATACATGGCAAATACAAATGCCGGAAGCATCAGAAGACACATTCCGGTTGCAGCATTACTGGAACCGATCACTCCTCTGGTCAAAAAATAAAACGGTACTCCCACTGCTGCCGCAAGTCCAAAACAGATAAGCTGTCTTTTGGTAAGATTTAAAATAATCTTGTTTTTTACTTTGGTCAGATCTTTTGGTACAGATACAAAAGCCATCATTTTCCCCCTTCCTGCTAATGGGCATTAAACACACTTTTTGCAAAATTACCTGTTTTCATCAGACTGAAACACAGAATCACTGTATATGCCATCACACCAAACAATGCGGAATGTACGTTATCTGACATCTGGATATTTGCCACAAGGACTGCGTAGATTCCCACACAAACCATCATGAAAAATCCCTGAAATGCCAGTGCAAATAATCCCCGCAGATAGTTGTTTCCAATCTGTCCCCATTCCCTGTTTGACATCGTTGCAAATGGTATTGCACCGACCGAGGAATACAGATAAATCTCAATCATTCGTCCATACAAAATAACTGTGATCAATACAGATATAATCTTCATACACAGGCTCACCAGCATCGTTTCCAGTGCCAGTATGACAAGTTCACCGATTTCCATAGATTCCATAGCTGTTTCCATCGTACTGATCATCGTATCTATATTGATCGCTGTATCAGAACTGATGACACCTGCCGCCCGGCTTACCACCGTCTGTCCGACATCAAATACCGCCATAGTAATTGTGAACGTGTGGCTGACAATCCAGACTGCCACCCACATCTTGAAAAAATATTTAAAGAACATCCATGTGTCCAAATCATGCATGTTATTTTTTTCTGTGAGCATGGAAATCAATTCATAACAAAGTACAAAAGTGATAATCATACCGGCAATCGGAACAATTACCGAATTGGAAAGATTCTGTATCATGCTGAAAATGTTCCCATTCCAGCCCTGCGGTGTCTGCCCAACCTGAGCAGCAATCTGACCGGTCTTTTCATTGACATCGGTATACATTGTTGTCAGGTTGGAACTTACCATGCCTGTCAGAAGATTCCTCATCCATTCTTCAATCGCTTCAAATATCCGATCCATGAGTCATCTCCCTCCTAAGTTTCTCAGCTAAACAAACCGGAAAGTAACGGTACAAGCTGGGTGCCGATCAAAACAACACCGCCTCCCGCCATCAGCTGTTTTATCCCCAATTAGGTGTAAAACTCTGCTCGATGGCGGGCGGCGGCGT
>ENA-OPDW01000977-OPDW01000977.1-human-gut-metagenome-genome-assembly--contig:-NODE-977-length-18640-cov-9.918590_pt1 | contig 18640 bp, 20 predicted proteins | sample MGYA00241264_ERZ501508 | MGnify/ENA primary metagenome ERZ501508 (study PRJEB25962, sample SAMEA2042575) | human gut metagenome | biome: human gut; feature: human-associated habitat; material: faeces...
GAAAGGAGTTGAACTCCATAAGTAATAAAATTTACTTATTCGTTACAGCTCCTTTTTAAAACAATCGTACAATATCATTATATGTTGCGTATAAAAACAGCAACATCAAGAGTACAAAACTTGCCATGATGATATTTTCTACTACTTTTGTAGAAACTTTTCGTCCAATTAGTTTTTCAATCAATAAAATCAAGATTCTTCCCCCATCAAGTGCTGGAATGGGAATAGCATTAAAGATTCCAATATTTAATGAAATCATCGCAAACAAACTAAAATACATGTCCAATCCATATTGTACAGATTTGCTAGTGACATTTAAAATGCCAACGGGACCTGATAAGTTTTCTAATCCCTGTCCATGAATGATCATATTCAAAGATTTAAATATAGTTGTTGCACTATCCCAGGTATTTTGACAGCCAACCCATAAAGATTGATACCAAGGAATCTTCTTCGCATATGCAATCGCCTTATAGCCAAGTGTATAGCCTTCCATATCTTTATCATAAGATGGAGTTAGTGTAGTTTCAAATGTTGTGCCATCACGCTTTACAGTTAAGGTCAATGTATCATGATGATATTGAATAAACTCTAAAATTTCATATTGTGTTTTAGGCTGAATACTGTTTCCATCTTCACTTTGAACTTTAACGATGTGATCATTTTTTTCTAGGCCTGCTTTTTGTGCCACAGAATCCTCTTCGACTGCATAGACAACTGGTTTTGCGTCTTCTACTACATAGCCTTGGGCTAAGGCCACACCCATATATATGATCCATGCCAATAAAATATTCATCACAATACCAGCAATCATGATGCAGACTTGTTTCCATTTTTCAATACCGTTTAAGCGTCTATTTTCTGGAACATCCTTTAGCCAGCTGTCTTCCTCACTTTGTGAGCCATCTTCTTCACCAGCCATCATTACATAGCCGCCAAAAGGAATGGCGCGAATTGAAAAAGCAGTCTCTTTTCCTTGTTTTTGATAAAGACATGGTCCCATACCGATAGAAAATTCTTTACAGTAAACCCCAAAATGTTTAGCAACTAAAAAATGTCCTAACTCATGTAAAATGACAATCACGCTTAGCATCACGACAAATGCTATTATACCAATAATAAAATCCATTCAAATCCCCCTTAGAGAATGATTGTATATAAAACACTAAATACCATGATATTTAATAATAGTGAATCTACACGATCTAAAACACCACCATGCCCTGGTAAAAGATTAGAGAAGTCTTTTACAGCAAAATGACGTTTAATAGCACTAAAACACAAATCTCCAAGTTCTGCAGTAGCCGGACATACTAAACATAAGAATGTATTTAAAACTGGGTTTAAGTTTGATACGTAGCTAAAACTAACCACAAAACTTAATACAAAACCAAATACAATTCCTCCTGCAAAACCTTCCCAACTCTTTTTAGGTGAGATTCTAGGATTCATTTTGTGCTTTCCAATAGCTCGACCCACAAAATAGGCTCCTGTATCACTTCCGTATGTAGCAAAAACAATCGTCCATAGATACTGATGTACGTTTGCGATTTGTCCTACCGCATCATAAACAAGGGAGAAAATTGTAACGTATGAAATACACACAAAGGCATCTATGATTGAGAAGTTTTCAACAAAAACAACAAGACTCCATAAGAATACAACAATCAGTGTCATCACAACGAAAAAGTATTTATCCGGTAAAACTCTTGTTAAAATGACAGCTAAAGCACTGAGTGGAAGAACATATTTAGGCCAGCTTTTAAAATCTGGCTGAATATGCATCCATTCATATGCTCCTGCGCAAACAATAAATAAGGCAAGAGCTTCTAACCAATATCCTCCAAGAGCTACTGGTAGTGCTACAACAAGAATGATACCAATAGCGGTAATTATTCTTTGTTTCATGAAGTTAAGCCTCCAAATCTGCGATCTCTTGAAGCAAATTCGTCTAGACAATCTTTTAATGCTTTTTCATCAAAATCAGGCCATGCGACTGGTGTAAAAATCAGTTCCGCATAGGCGAGTTGCCACAACAAATAATTCGAAATACGAAGTTCTCCACTTGTACGAATCATCAAATCAATATCTTCTGGTACAAATAAATATTTTGAGAACTCTTCCTCAGTTAAATTGTTTTCACGTTTACCTTGAGCAACCTCATCCGCATATTTTTTCATACCAAGTAACATTTCTCTTCTCGAACCGTAATTAATGGCTAAACATAATTCTAATCCAGTATTATCCTTAGTCATATTTACAGCCTTATTAATTACATTTTGTGTTGCTTGTGGGAATTTTTCTAATTCACCGGCAAAAGTTACACGAATGTTCTTTTCCATCAATTCATTAATAAATTTATTAAAGAATAGTCCTGGTAATTTACATAAATAGGAAACTTCATCTTCTGGTCTTTTCCAGTTTTCTGTTGAAAAAGCATATAGAATCAATTTTTGAATTCCCATATCTTGTGCAGCTAAGGCCACAGTACGAATTGTATCCGCACCCTTTTTGTGTCCTGCCGTTCTTGGTAAGCCTCTTTTTTTGGCCCAACGACCATTACCATCCATAATTATAGCTACTGTTTTTGGTGCCATAAAAACCTCCTTTTTAAAAAAGTCCAAATCAAGTTTGGACTTAGACATTTAATATTTCTTTTTTCTTTGCTTCACAAATTGAATCAACATCTTTAATGTATTTATCTGTTAATTTTTGTGATTCTTCTAATGTTTGTTTTTGTTCGTCTTCTGGAAGTTCTTTATCTTTTTTAATAGCGTCGTTCGCATCACGACGTACGTTACGAATCGCAATCTTAGCTTCTTCACTATATTTTTGTGCATCTTTAGCTAATTCTTTACGACGATCTTCAGTTAATTGAGGAACTTGAATACGAATGACATCTGCTTCTGCTTGAGGATTCAATCCTAAGTTAGCAGCTTGAATTGCGTGTGCAATATCTTTAATGATTGAACGATCATAAGGTTTAATAACAAGTTGTGTACCTTCAACAACAGAAATCTGAGCCATCTGGTTGATTGGTGTCATTGCACCATAATATTCAACTTGTACACGTTCTAACATTTGTCCACTGGCACGTCCAGTACGGATTTGACGAAGGTTTGATTCTAAATTATCAATAACACCCATCATTTTTTCTTCTGCATTTAATAAAATATCACTCATTTTAATTCTCCTTATTTCTTTTTAGTGATTGTTGTACCGTTAACTTCACGGCGAACTGCTTTGACAATATTACCAGGTTCATTCATATTGAAAACAACTAAATCAATATCATTATCCATGCACATACTAATAGCTGTTGAGTCCATGACTTGTAAGCCTTCGTTTAATACGTCCATATAATTTAGTGTATCGTATTTCTTAGCATTTGGATTTTTCTTTGGATCTGAATCATAAACTCCATCAACACCATTTTTAGCCATCAAGATAACATCTGCATTAATTTCAGATGCACGTAATGCTGCAGTTGTATCTGTTGAGAAGTATGGAGAACCTGTACCAGCTCCAAAAATAACGATTCTTCCTTTTTCCAAGTGACGTAAAGCACGTCTTAAGATGAATGGTTCTGCAACCTTTTGCATTTCAACAGCTGTCTGCACTCGAGTTTGAACGCCTTCTTGTTCTAATGCATTTTGAACAGCTAAAGCGTTGATTACAGTACCTAACATACCCATATAATCGGCTTGAGCACGGTTCATTCCCATTTCAGCCATCATCTTACCACGAATGAAGTTGCCACCACCGACAACAATTGCTAATTCTACCCCTAATTTTTGTACTTCTTTTAACTCTTTTGCCAATCTTTTTAAGATTTCTGGATCAAAAGCAGCTTCAGGGCTAGACAAAGCTTCGCCACTTAATTTTAATAAAACACGTTTATACATAATATTGCTCCTTATTGAATTGTCACAACAATTATACACTATATTACGCTATTTAAAAAGAAAAACCCTTGGAATTTCCAAGGGTTTTAAAGTAAAAGATAAATTACTTAGCCATTTGAGCAGCAACTTCTTCAGCAAAGTTTTCTTCGCGTTTTTCGATACCTTCACCAGTTTGGAAACGTACGAAAGTTACTACTTCAGCCTTGTTGTCTTTCAAGAATTGAGAAACCTTAGTTTTAGGTTCTAAGAAATATTCTTGATCTAATAAGCATTGGTCTTTAAAGTGTTTATCAACTTTTCCTTTTAAGATTCCTTCCAATACTTTTTCTGGCTTTTTAGCCATGTTAGGATCAGCCTTCATCATTTGTAATTGAAGTTCACGCTCGTGTTCAACTTCTTCACCTGGTACTTCAGCTTGAGATACATATTTTGGAGCCATACTAGCAACTTGCATTGCTAAGTTTTTAGCTACAGTAGCATCTTGAGTTCCTTTAACAACTACAACAGCAGAAATTGATCCACCCATGTGCATGTATGAACCAAAGATTTCATCATCTGCTTTTTCAACAACAGCAACACGACGGAAAGAAATTTTTTCTCCGATAGTAGCAGTAGCATTGATGATTAAATCATTGATAGTTCCTTCAGCAGTTTGAACATTTAAAGCTTCTTCAGTTGTAGCAGGTTTGTTTGCAAGAATTGCTTCTTGTAAAGTATCCATTAAACCTAAGAATTGTTCGTTCTTACTTACGAAGTCTGTTTCTGAGTTAACTTCGAATAATACAGCAGTGTTTCCACTAACAGCAACACGAGTTAAACCTTCAGCAGCGATACGTCCTTCTTTTTTAGCAGATTTTGCGATTCCTTTTTCACGTAACCAGTCAACAGCTTTTGCAATGTCACCTTCACATTCAGTTAAGGCTTTTTTGCAATCCATCATACCAGCACCTGTTTTTTCACGTAATTCTTTTACTTGAGCAGCAGTGATAGCCATTTTAGCATCCTCCTATATTTTTTTATTATTCAGCAGCTTTTGCTTCTTCAGCTTTTGCAGCTGGTTTTGCGTCATCATTTTTCTTATTGAAAGGACGACGGTTTTTACGTTCGAAGTTACGTTTTCTACGTTCTTCATTTCTTTGACGACGACGACGTTCGTTTTCAGCGATTTGTGCTTCAACATTTTTGATTACGTCTTCCATAGTTACATCATCTTCAGTTTCATCTAAGTAAGCCATTTCTAATAGACCACCCTTAGCATCAACGATAGCGTCTGCTAATATTGTTGTAACTAATTTGATTGAGCGAACTGCATCATCATTAGAAGCGATTGCAAAATCAGCATCTTCTGGATCACAGTTTGTATCTAACATAGCGAATACAGGGATTCCTAATTTTTTAGCTTCAGCGATTGCATTGTGTTCTTCTTTTGGATCAATAACAACTAATGCATCTGGAAGTTTCTTCATTTCTTTGATTCCACCTAAAGAACCTTCCAATTTAGCTTTTTCTTTACGTAAGTTAGCTTGTTCTTTCTTAGTGTAAACTTCGATTTTTCCGCTAGCTTCCATTTCTTCGATTTCTACTAAACGTTTAATACGTTTTTGGATTGTACGGAAGTTTGTTAATAAACCACCTAACCAACGTTTGTTAACGTAGAAAGATCCTGAACGTAAAGCTTGTTCTTCAACAACTTCTGCAGCTTGTTTCTTTGTTCCTACGAACAATACTTTTCCTCCACGTTCGCTAATTGCTTTTAATTCATTGTAAGCAGCTTCGATTTGTGCTTGAGTTTGGTTTAAATCTACGATATAAACCCCGTTGCGACTTGTGTAGATGAATGGTTTCATCTTTGGGTTCCAACGGCGAGTCTGGTGACCAAAGTGAACACCGTTCTCTAACATTTTCTTCATTGATACGATTGACATAATAGTCCTACCTTTCCGTTTCTCCTCCATCATTTCAGACGCATGCAACACTGATGTGCACGGGCACACGAATCCATGATGTGTGTTATAAGCGCAATCACGCGCTTTTACATTATAGCAATAACCTTTTTAACTTGCAAGATGTTATTTTTCAAAAGGATGCGCTTTTTTATAAGCCTTCACTAACTGTGCTGTAGTCACATGCGTATAAATTTGTGTTGTTGATAAAGATGAATGTCCTAGTAACTCTTGAACAACACGAATATCTGCTCCATTATCTAATAAATGTGTTGCAAAACTATGTCTCAACATATGTGGATGCAATTTCATATGCATTCCAATGGCTTTGGCATGTTTATCCATTAAATACTGAATACCACGAGAAGTTAATTGTTTACCTCTTAAATTCACAAATACATGATCATCCACTGCATATTTTGACCAAAAACTATTTTTATAATCCAACAATTCTTTTTCAAAGCCTTGATAAAAAGGTACAATACGATCTTTATCCCCTTTACCTCGAATATGCACGATTCGATTGTTGAAATCAATTTGATTCCATTCCAAAGAAACACATTCACTAACACGTAATCCACATGCATACATCATCGTAAATAATATGCGATCACGATATTGATCTTCTTTGTTATCTTCATAAGAATTTAAAAATTCCTGAATTTCTTCTACAAATAAAAAATCTGGAATTTGTTTTGACTTCTTTGGTGTCTGTATCCCTAATAAAGGGTTTTCATTGATACCCATATACTCTGCCAAATACGCATAGAAAGAACGATATACACTCATTTTACGTGCAATCGAACTGGATTTTAAATGATCCAATGTAGCTAAAAAATTCATAAAAGTCAATCTATCACACGATTCAAAAGAATCAATAGATTGACTTAATAAATATTCTTTATATTGGTTCAAATCATTTTTATACGATTCGATAGTTTTATCTGATTGCGTATTCTTTCGATATATATATTTTAGAAAACGATCAATCAACTCATCCATTGACTTGTTCCTGAATTTCTTGAATACGAGAAAGTACCTGAGCAGCAAATTTTTCTTTACGCTCATGTTTCTTACATTTTTCGTTTAAATGCATAATGCCAAAGTTTGCATTCATTGGCTGGAAATGTTTTGGATCACAATGCGTAATATAGTATGCTTGTGAACCCATCACACAAGTATTTCCAAAACAAATTGGTTCTTTACCTTGCATATACAACGACATATTGATTCCGGCAATCAATCCGGATGCACAAGATTCAACATAGCCTTCAACTCCCGTTAATTGTCCGGCAAAGAATAAATCATCACGTTTCTTTGATTGATATGTTTCTTTTAAAACAATTGGACTTGATAAATAAGAATTTCGATGCATAACACCATAACGAGTAATTTTCAAATTTTCTAATCCAGGAATCAAAGAGAAAACTCTTCTTTGTTCAGGCCAAGTTAAATGTGTCTGGAAACCAACAATATTGTACATACTTGCAGCTACATTATCTTGGCGTAACTGAACTACGGCAACTGGATGTGAATCCTTGTCTTTTTCCAATCCCACCGGCTTTAATGGCCCAAACAACATAGTCTTCTTTCCACGACGTGCCATTTCCTCAATGGGCATACAACCTTCAAAATATGTTTCTTTTTCAAAATCGTGCAAATTCACACATTCTGCATGAATCAATGCATCATAGAATGTTTCAAATTCATCCGCATTCATCGGACAGTTGATATAACTTGCTTCACCTTTGTCATAGCGAGACTTATAGTAGGCTTTACTAAAATCAATCGAATCCTTTTCAATAATAGGTGCTGCTGCATCATAGAAATGGAAAGTATCTTCAGAAGTGAAATCATGTATAGCCTTCGCTAGAGAATCACTTGTCAAAGGTCCTGTTGCGATAATGCATGGTCCTTGGGGTAAAGCTGTCATTTCTTCATTGACAACTTCAACCAATGGATGATTTTTGATTGTATCAGTAATATATTGTGAAAAAGTCTCGCGATCAACTGCCAACGCACTTCCAGCTGGTACAGCATGCATATCTGCTGATTTCATAATCAATGAATCCATTTGGCGTAATTCCTCTTTTAAAATACCTACCGCATTATTCATCGCATTGGATCGAAGTGAATTCGAACATACAAGTTCCGCAAATCGATCTGTATGAAAGGCTGGACTTTCCTTTTTAGGGCGCATTTCAATTAATCGCACTGGAATATTTCTTTTTACGAGCTGCCACGTTGCCTCACATCCGGCAAGTCCTGCTCCTACAACCGTAACTTGTTCCATTATTTATCTTCCTCTGTTTTCTTAGGTTCTTTTTTTATATAGTGGCATTTTGGATAATTTGAACAACCAATGAAAGTTGTCCCAAAACGTGATTTTCTTCTGACAAGCTCATGTCCACACTCCGGACACATTTCACCTGTTGGCTCAGGTTTCGCCTTCTTTTTCAAAGATTCGATAGTTTTGCATTCCGGATAATTTGAACATGCCCAGAACTGGCCATAACGACCTCTTTTAATCACCATCTTAGCTCCGCAGTTTGGACAGATTTTTTCTTCTTTTGCCTCTTCTGGAAGTTCTTCTTCATCATTTTCAGTGTAGCGACATGTTGGAAAGTTAATACAAGAAATAAACTTACCAAAACGACCATTACGATAAACAAGCTCTCCACCACAATCAGGGCAAGTACGTCCTACACGTTCTAATTCCTTCTTTGGCATTTTTTCATAGGCATCTTCTACAAGAGGAGCAAATTTATCATAAAATTTGTGCATGTAAGATACAGAGTCCTCGTTTCCTTCGGCAATTTCATCCAAAGTTTTTTCCATATCTGCCGTATATTCTACGTTAATGACACTTGAGAAATACTGTTGTAGTTTTTCATTTGTCAAAATCCCCTGCTCACTAGGAATAAATACCTTCGTCTTTGAAGTTTCACTTGCCTTTTCTAATGAGGCATAGCCACGTTTTTGTAAAGTATCAATAATTGTCGCATATGTACTTGGACGACCAATTGACTTTTCTTCAAGATCTTTAATCAGGCGTGCTTCTGTATAACGTGCTGGTGGTTCTGTAAAGTGCTGCTTTGAAGTTGGAGTTACATTTTTTAAAGCTTCATTTTCTTCCAACTTAGGAAGTAAAGCATCGCTTTGTTTTTCATATTTAGAATATACTTTGTAGTAACCATCAAAAGTCATAGTTTGTCCGCTTGCACTAAATTCTAAATCGTTGTTTGTGATTTTAACACTCGTCACATCGTATACAGCATCTTTCATTAAAGATGCCAAAGTACGCGCATAAATCAGTGAATATAAACGATATTGATCATTCGTTAAATGGTCTTTGATGGATTCGGGTGTATGATTAATGTTTGTTGGTCGAATGGCTTCATGTGCGTCCTGCGTATTTTTACCATTCTTTTGATGTACATGTCCAACATATTCTTTACCATATGTATTTGTGATGAATTCCTTGGCATCTGAAACGAAAATATCAGATAAACGTGTTGAGTCCGAACGCATATACGTAATCAAACCTTCCATATTTCCACCTAAATCAATACCTTCATACATTTTTTGAGCTACACTCATTGTTTTCTTTGCACCAAATCCTAATTTTGTACTGGCTTCCTGCTGCATAGTCGATGTTGTGAATGGAAGTTTAGGTTGTTTCTTTTTCTGCTTTTTAGAAATCGATGAAACAATATATTCTCCATTACATCTTTCTAACAATGCTTTAGCTTCTTCTTCATTTTTGATTTTAGGCTTTTTACCTTCAACCTTCACTAAATCTGCTTCAAATGCTTTATTCTGCTTTTTACATTGTGCATGAATCGTCCAATACTCTTCTTGTTTAAACGCCTTGATTTCATTTTCACGATCAACAATCAATTTCAACGCCACAGATTGCACACGTCCTGCAGATTTAGACTGGATTTTATTCTGCAGCAATTTGCTGAGTTTAAACCCAATAATTCGATCTAACATACGACGTGTTTCTTGTGATTTCACGAGGTCCATATCAATTTTTCTTGGTTCTTTCATAGCTTCAAGAATTGCAGGCTTCGTGATTTCATGGAAAACAATACGATTATTGTCTTCTGTATTTAAATCTAATACACGCGCTAAATGCCATGCGATTGCTTCCCCTTCACGGTCCGGGTCACTGGCAAGATAGATATCTTGTGCTTTAGAAGCGTACTCTTTTAATTCTTTCACTACTTCTTTTTTCTCTTTGCTAATTTTATATTTAGGTTCGAAATCATGATCTACATCAATTCCTAAACCTTCTTTTCCGCTTGTCGCCAAATCACATACATGGCCTTTGCTGGAAACAACTCTGTATTCTTTTCCTAAATATTTTTCAATCGTCTTCGATTTGGAAGGCGACTCCACAATAACTAAATGTTTTTTCATTTGTTTCCCCCATATTCACGCTATATAAAACATTAAAAATTTCAATTTGTCAATCCTCAGATATCATCAATGTCTTTTATATCCACCAAAATATTGGCTCCATTACTAATCAAGTAGTTACATCCTTGATACTTTTCATCTTGAAAAGCTGTAGGCACACAATAAATAGGAACACTCAATTCGAGACATTCATTCACAGTAATCATTGTTCCACTTTTATAGGTTGCCTCAATCACAACTAAGTTGCTACTTAAAGCGGCAATCAAGCGATTACGCCATGGAAAGTGATAAGCCAAAGGCTTCACATGCATGGGATATTCACTAATGATCAATCCGCTTTTTTTCATCCTTTCAAATAAAAACGTGTTTTCCTTTGGATAAATCACATTGATCCCACAACCAAGCACACCAATTGTTTTTGATGCATTCAAATGGGCCCTGGCATCAATACCTTTGGCAAGCCCAGATACAATGACATACTTGGATTGGAGCCTTTGTACGATTGTATCCGTATTTTGCAGTGCCTGCACTGAACAGTTTCTAGCTCCTACTATACCTACACCTTTTTCTTTCAACAAACAAACATTACCCTGATAAAAAATAATCCATGGCGGATATCTTAAATGTTTAAAGGCTTCGGGATACATCTCATCAACAATTGTAAGATAAGGATATGGATATGCAATGATGGAATAGTTTTCATGTGCCTTTATCGCATTGCCAATTTTATTCCAATCTCCATCATATTGGATGGCATACCATAAAATAGCTTCTCTTTTTATTCTCATATACTCATATACGAAAAAAAAGAGACTTTTAACTAAAAAAGTCTAATTTCTTCAAGTTTTTTTACAGGACCATAACTTCTTCGATAGAAATTCTGTAATCCATACTTGTTTAAAGCTTCAATATGCGCTTTTGTCGGATATCCTTTATGTTTGGCTAAACCATACTGTGGATACATTTCATCCAACTTTTTCATCCAATGATCACGCGTAACTTTCGCTAAAATACTTGCCGCCGCGATAGACAATGATTTTTGATCTCCCTTCACAATAGCTTGGTAAGGTTTATCAATATCTGGTAATGGCATCGCATCACTCAACACAAAATCACATTGTGCTTTATTGGCAATCTCCATCATAGCATCTTGTGTTGCACGATAGATATTTTTCCTATCAATCGTCTTTTCATCTACAACTAAAATTTGATAGTACAAAGCATCCTGAATAATTGTTTTAAACAACTCTTCTCGCTTTTTTTCACTCAATTTTTTAGAATCATCAATTAACGCATTTTGATATCCCTTTGGAAAGATAACACCTGCTACTATCAATGGACCGGCAATAGGGCCTCGCCCTGCTTCGTCCATACCAAGTACACTTTGATTTTGATTCCAGTAATCATTGTCCAAAGGTCTATCCAACATGTGGTTTCTCCCAAGTAATCAAGCCACACTTATTTTCACGAATATCTTTGACAAAACTTAACATCAAACGATTTTCATCAATTTCACCCTTTAATAAATAACCACGTTTTATGGCGATATTCTGTAATGTTTCATAAGGCGTATCCGCAATCTTGACATGATATACTGTATCAAAGATTTCAGGTTTTTCCTGCATTAAATATTCACACGCAAATAATGCCAAATCGTCCATATTTACAACTTGATCTTTTACTGAACCCAATAGAGCAAGTTTTAGACCTACTTGTTGATCTTCAAATTTTGGCCATAATACACCCGGCGTATCTAATAGCTCAAGTGTTTGACCTACTTTAATCCATTGAAGACTCTTTGTCACGCCTGGACGATCTCCAGTTTGAGCCGCTTTACGTTTCGCAAACGTATTAATAAATGTGCTTTTACCTACGTTAGGAATTCCACACACCATGGCACGCAAAGCTCTAGGCTTCATTCCTCTACGTTTTTGTTTTTCAATTAAATTGATACATAATTCATTCGATGCCTTAATCAATTGTTTTGAGAAATTTTCATGAATAAAATCCAATGCTAATACTTTTTGATTCTCTGTTTCTAAGGCATTTACCCATTGTTTGGTAAGTTCTTTATCAGCCTTATCTTTTTTTGACAAAAGAATCAAACGCGGTTTATTTTGAATCAATTGATCCAACATTGGATTCTTACTGGCATCTGGCATTCTTGCATCACGAATCTCAATCACAAAATCAACTTTTTTTAAATTCTCTTCCATTTGCCTTTTGGCCTTGGTCATATGACCTGGAAACCATTGTACGTTTGCCACTAATCTTTCACTCCTATATCTGAAATTGGTAACAAGACTAACATCTTCTTGGCAAAGATCTGTGATTTCTTAACTGGACCTACATAGCGTGAATCTTTAGAATAAGGACGATTATCTCCCATCACAAAATACTCATCATCACCCAATGTAACTTCTTTAAAATCAATATAAGTTCGATCTTCAAAATCCGGATTATAATTACGCTTATTCTCTTTATCATTAGAATTAAACACTTTATTAAACCAATTACAATTATCATGCTCTTCCATAAATTTCTGACGATAGTCCGGATCTATATATTTAGTCTCGTCCAATGCTTTTCCATTAATATAAATCACATCATTTACACAGCTGACAGTTTCACCAGGTAATCCGATTACACGTTTTACCCAATGTGTTTTCTGCCCATTTTCTTCCATGGTTACAACGACTATATCCCCTCGTTCTACACCATTTAATAATACGCCTCCAACATTTGTGAATCCAAATTCCCCATCTTTTAATGTTGGATACATACTTTTTCCATCTACACGAACTGGATGTGCCACAAAATTTACGAACAATAAAATCACAATGGCACTAATGACAAACACTTTAACAAAATCAAGTATATCTTCTAGTAAAGTACGTTCGTCATCTTCATTGTACTTTAGCTCGTTTTTCTTTGACTTCTTCATATAATCTCTAACCCCCTAAATGTTATAAATCTATTATAAAGCTATTTAGAAAAAAAAGCCTGAAAATCAGACTTTTTTTAAACAATTAACGAACTTCTTTTAAACGAGCAGCTTTACCTGAACGGTTACGTAAGTAAGATAACTTGTTACGACGTACTTTACCGTGACGAACTACTTCAATGTGGTCAATGATTGGTGAGTGTAAAGGGAATTTACGTTCAACACCAATTTGGTTAGAAATCTTACGAACTGTGAATGTTTCAGAGATTCCTCCACCTGCACGTTCAATTACAACACCTTCGAATACCTGGATACGGCTCTTGTCACCTTCTTTGATTTTAACGTGAACACGAACAGTACTACCAGAACGGAATGCTGGAATATCAGTCTTCAATTGTGATTTTGTTACTTCATTAACTAATCCTAAGTTCATTTTCTTTTCTCCTTCTTTTCTAATATTTGGTTATCAGTTCATTCACACAATGTGCCAGCGGAACTACCTATGCGTAAACGCCTATTAATATTACCATGTCAATAGATTTTGCGCAAGAATTATTTTTGGATTTTTAACACGGAATCAACTACTTTTTGATCTTCTTTATTTAATTTTAAATTTTCTAATAAATCCGGGCGATACATCGCTGTTCTTTTTAAAGACTCTTCATGTCTATACTTCTTGATGTTCGCATGATGACCACTCAATAATACATCTGGAACTCTTTTTCCATCATAGATTTCTGGCCTAGTATATTGAGGATATTCTAAAAGTCCGTTTGAGAAAGAATCATCATCACTGGAATCTTGGCGAATAACACCCGGTAAAATACGTAATATGCAATCGCACATGACCATACATGCACTTTCACCACCAGTTAACACAAAGTCACCCAAAGACATTTGAATATCTACATAATCTCGAATTCGCTCATCAAATCCTTCATAGTGGCCACAAATAAAAATTAAATGTTCTTTCAAAGATAATTCCTTTGCGATGGATTGATTAAATGTCTTACCTTGAGGTGTCAATAAGATCACCGTGCTATTTTCTGTACGAATGGATTCTAATGCATCTAATATAGGCTGGCACATCAAAACCATTCCCGCGCCACCACCATATGGCGTATCATCAACATGTCCATGTTTTTCTTTTGTAAACTTTCGAAAATCAATCGTTTCAAATTCAAATAAATCTTTTTCTTTGGCACGCTTTAAAATACTTGTAGTCATTAAAGGTTCAAAGTATTCTGGAAATAATGTTAATACAGATATTTTCATCGTAAGCCTTCCATTTCACGAATTGTGATTTCATGAGCTTCTTTGTTCACATCAACAATAAATGCAGGTACAAAAGGCAATAAGAAACTATTTCCTTTTGATTTTACACGAAGTACTAGATTGGCTCCTGTTTCTAAAATATCCACAACTTCTCCAAGATTTTCTTTTTTCTCATTATAAACCGTACAATGCATCAATTCATGATAATAGTATTGACCTTCTTCAAGTTCAGGCAAATCCTCTTGCGCAATAAATAAATCCTTTGTCTTTAATTGTTCTGCTTTTTCAATTGAATCTACCCCTTCAAAATAACAATATCCAAAGCCCTTTTGTTCGCGATAACGCACAACGGTTAAAGTACGACCATCTTCTAAATGTAAGACTCTACCTTTTTCAAAACGATGCTGCGGATCATCTGTCACAAGATATAATTTACATTCACCTTTAAGTCCATGAGTATTAATGATTTGAGCTACTTTTATCATATGTTCCTCCTAAAAAAATCAGGATGTGAAATCACATCCTAATACGCTTCAAATTTTACTGAAATTCTTTTGTGTACATCACGTGCCGCAATAGACATCATTTGACGAATACTGCTAGCCATAATACCCTTACGGCCAATTAAACGTGCAACATCTTCGCTGTTGGCATATACATACAATAAAATTTCATTATCATTTGTAGTTGCCATTGTTTTTACAGATAATGCTTTTTGATCATCTACAAGTGGTAAACAAATGTCTAATAATGTTTTTTCTAAATCAATCATTATTTTGAACTTTTAGCTTCGTGCATTTCTTTTAAAACACCTTCGTGTGATAAAATTGAACGAACTGTGTCAGTTGGTTGTGCACCATTGCTTAACCATTTCTTTGCTAATTCTTTGTCTAAAGTTACTTTTTCTTCAGCTTTAGTTGGATTGTAAGTACCGATTTGTTCGATAAAACGACCATCACGAGGACTACGTGAATCAGCAGCTACTATACGGTAGAAAGGAGCTCCCTTTTTACCCATTCTTTTTAAACGTAATTTAACCATATTTAAATTCCTACCTTTTCTAATTTATTAAAGCTCATAAAGAATAACATGAATAAAAAGAGGTGTCAAGTATTTTTACTTTACACCTTAATTTTTTTATTTTTTCTTCTTTTTCTTTTTTGGTTTCTGTTTTTTACTACCAGAATGCTTTGACATTCCAGGCATTCCGCCTCCACGCTGCATATTCTGTAGAGCAGACATATCAGGAAGTTTTGCTTTACCACTCATCATCTTTGTCATCATCTGCATCTGTTCTAATTGATTAATCAAACGATTGACATCCATAACTTTAACTCCTGCACCCTTGGCAATACGATTCTTTCTTGATGCTTTTAAACATGATGGATTTTCACGTTCATATTCTGTCATCGATAAAATAATGGCTTCACTCTTTTTCATCTGTGAATTCATTTTTCCATCATCTAAATTTTTAGCTACCTTATTAATACCAGGAATCATATTCATCATTTTCTGCATAGACCCCATTTTAGAAACCTGGCCTAATTGTGCTAATAAATCATTGAATGTAAAAACACCCTGTTTCATACGTTCAGCCGTTTTTTTCTGAACTTCAATATCTAATTTATCTTGAGCCTGCTCAACTAAAGTGACGATATCTCCCATTCCCAAGATACGATCTGCCATACGATCTGGGTGGAACTCTTCTAAGTCATCTACTTTTTCACCATTTGACACAAATAATACAGGTACATTTGTGATAGAACGAACTGACAACAATCCACCACCACGTGCATCGCCATCCATTTTTGTAACGATCAATCCTGTTACAGATAATTGTTCATTAAATTCTTTTGCGACAGTCACAATATCTTGACCTGTCATCGCATCTACAGTTAATAAAATTTCATCAGGAACAACAAGATCCTTCATTTGTTGAAGTTCCTGCATTAATGCTTCATCAATGTGTAAACGACCAGCCGTATCGAAGATCACTAAATCTTTTTGACGATCTTTCGCATAGGCCAATGCCTGTCTTGCTGTTTCAACCGCAGATGTTTCTGGTCCACAAGTAAACACTTCTACATCAATGCTTTTTCCTAATGTCTGTAACTGTTCAATAGCTGCAGGACGCACAACGTCACATGCGACTAATAAAACACGACGAGCTAATTTGTTCTTGCAGTAATTCGCAATCTTTGCACTTGCTGTTGTTTTACCAGTACCCTGTAAACCAACCATCATAACCGTAGTCATACCTTGCTTTTTAAAGTGAATACGAGCATCTTCTTCACCTAATAATACTTGCAATTCATCATGTACGATTTTAACAACCATTTGACTAGGATTTAAAGAATCTAATACTTCTTGTCCTAGTGCTTTTTCTTTTACATTTTCGACAAAGCTCTTTACTACATCGTAATTAACATCTGCCTCTAATAATGACATGCGCACTTCTTTTAACATGTCATTCATATTTTTCTCAGTCAGTTTTCCCTGTCCTGAAATATTTTTAAATGCTTTATTTAAACGTTCACTTAATGATTCAAATGCCATAAATTATAATCTCCCCAAACTGTTATAAGTTTACCTAATTTTTATTTAAATTACAATGGAAGGCCAGTCGACTTTGTCCATTTTTTAAATAAATTGTACCCACATGTTTAAATCCATGCTTCAACATGAAATTTTGCATAGGCTTGTTGTCCATATGTGTGTCCATACGAATATTATCAATCTTAGATTCACAATATTCTAAAATGATGTCAGCCATATGCTTTTTTAAACCTCGTGTTGCGATACGATGAATAACACCATACGGTTCATCATTTAGCCATTGGCCATCATATATTTTATTGTAACAAGGATCAATACCACAATAAAACACAAAACTTGCCTGAATGCCATCTTCATCTTCTAAAACGTACATTTCATTATTTTCAATATCCTCAGTCAATATTTGTCTTGATGGATATCCATTTGTCCATTGATTTGTATTTCCTGTAGAAACCATGAATTTTCTAGCACGTTCATAGATTTCTAATAAAACAGGCATATCTTCTAGAGTTGCCTTACGAATTAATTCTCTTGCCATTTTAAAGACCATCCAAACTTTACACATGCGATTAACCGCCATACAACATATCCAATACGATAGAATATGTTAATTTTTGACCAATCAATTACAGCCGGTACATAGACAGGTTGATCTTTTCTAGAATAGAAAAAAATCAAAGTATATAGAATTACCATATCACTATTATAAAAGTTAATATCGTAATAAAAATTTTCTTTAGGAAACCATTGATGTAAACAAAGCTCCTGATATTCATAGGCTGCACGCATTTCATACGCCTGTACAAGATCCATGTGATCTGTTAAAGATCCTGGACGTTTAACGTAATGATAATAACAGTTAGGTATTATTGAAACGCGATTTGCGTTATAGATTGCTTTAAAAACTGTGTACGTATCTTCGAATCCCTTTTTCTCATCTGGAAATTTAACATCTTTAAAACAAGAAGCCGCATATAGTTTTCCCCAAGGATAATTATTAATACCTTTATTTTGACTCAATGCTCTTAATGCAGTTAAAGAATCCATGGTTTTTTTACGCATAGGACTCACTGGAATTGATAATCCTTTATACTCAATACGGTATCCACAAGTAACAATTTCACTATGCGTTCTAATAGCTTCATTTATCATTTTTTCAATCATATGCGGATTTAAATAATCATCACTATCAACAAACAAATAATAATCCCCAGTTGCCTTTTCTAATGCACGATTTCGAGTTTTAGAAATACCAGCATTTTCATAGCTATAAACATGAATAAAATCATATTTAGAAGCATATAATTCGGCAATATCCAATGATGAATCTGTAGTTCCATCATTAATAATAATGATTTCTATATTTTTGTATGTCTGTAAAAGAATAGATTCCAGACATTTCGATAAATATTTTTCCACATTGTATAGTGGAATCAATATACTCACTTTATACATGAACGGCCTCCTTAAATGCCAAAATACAATATCCCTTAGTAAAGAAAATATCAAATTTATATATAAGAATCAATAAAAATCTAAAAAAAAAGGACCCGGCAGCTAGCTATCTTCGCAGGGGCAAGCCCAACTATTGT
>ENA-OPDW01000978-OPDW01000978.1-human-gut-metagenome-genome-assembly--contig:-NODE-978-length-18631-cov-7.545381_pt1 | contig 18631 bp, 18 predicted proteins | sample MGYA00241264_ERZ501508 | MGnify/ENA primary metagenome ERZ501508 (study PRJEB25962, sample SAMEA2042575) | human gut metagenome | biome: human gut; feature: human-associated habitat; material: faeces...
TCAGTTTCAACGGAAGATGACCTCACGCCACCTCTTTATGCTCTCGCTGGGTGGTGTTATCGGCACTGGTCTTTTCTTGAGCTCGGGCTATACGATTGCACAAGCAGGTCCCCTTGGTGCTATCCTCTCTTATCTTGTGGGAGCTGTTGTCGTTTACTTGGTTATGCTTTCGTTGGGGGAGTTAGCGGTAGCTATGCCAGTAACGGGATCCTTTCACACCTATGCCACTAAGTTTATCAGTCCTGGAACAGGTTTTACTGTAGCCTGGCTTTATTGGATTTGTTGGACGGTTGCCTTGGGGACAGAATTCCTAGGTGCGGCCATGCTGATGCAACGCTGGTTTCCGTCAGTTCCGGCTTGGATTTTTGCAGCCTTCTTTGCCTTAGTAATTTTGGGGATTAATGCTTTGAGTGTGAGATCTTTTGCGGAAGCAGAATCCGTCTTCTCGTCAATCAAAGTCATCGCCATCTTGGTTTTCATCATACTAGGTCTAGGAGCTATGTTTGGTTTGGTGAGTTTTGAAGGTCACCATGAAGCTATTATGTTTAAGCATTTGACGGCCAATGGTCTCTTTCCCAATGGAGGTCTTGCCATTGTGTCAGTTATGTTGGCGGTTAATTATGCCTTTTCGGGAACAGAATTAATCGGTATTGCAGCTGGTGAAACAGATAATCCCAAAGAGGCTGTTCCACGTGCTATTAAAACAACCATTGGACGTTTGGTTATCTTCTTCGTCTTGACTATTGTGGTATTGGCTTCGCTTCTTCCAATGAAAGAAGCAGGGGTATCCTCAGCCCCTTTCGTTGATGTCTTTGACAAGATGGGGATTCCATTTGCGGCAGACATTATGAATTTTGTTATCCTGACAGCTATTCTTTCGGCTGGGAATTCGGGGCTCTATGCTTCAAGCCGTATGCTTTGGTCTTTGGCCAATGAGGGAATGCTCAATAAAAAACTAGTGACAATCAATAAGCATGGCGTTCCAATGACAGCCCTTTTGATTTCCATGGCTGGGGCAGTTTTATCGCTCTTCTCAAGTATCTATGCAGCGGATACGGTTTATCTAGCTCTAGTATCAATTGCTGGTTTTGCAGTTGTTGTTGTCTGGCTCTCTATTCCTATGGCACAAATCAACTTCCGTAAACGGTGGAATTTAGAGCATTCTGATGATGAGTTGGATTACAAGACACCTTTTAATCCAATCCTCCCTTATATTACAATCATTCTGTTGGCTATTTCTGTGCTTGGGATTGCTTGGGATAGTTCACAACGTGCAGGACTCTACTTCGGTATTCCTTTTATGATTTTCTGTTACCTTTATCACTACCTTCGTTTTAAGAAATGGTAAGGAGGCCTCGCATGGCAATATTTAAAGATTATTTAGAGAATAACTCTCCCCTTATTCTTCACGGAGCTCTGGGAACAGAGATGGAGACCTTGGGATATGATATTTCTGGCAAGCTATGGTCAGCCAAATACCTTCTTGAAAAGCCAGAGGTCATTCAAGAAATTCATGAAACCTATGTAGCTGCAGGAGCTGACTTGATTACGACATCGTCTTATCAAGCGACTTTACCAGGTTTGGTAGAAGCGGGGCTTACTGAAAGAGAAGCAGAACAGGTTATTGCCTTGACAGTCAAGTTGGCAAAGGCTGCGTGTGATAAGGTATGGGCAGCTCTAGATGAGTCTGAGAAAGCAAAACGTCCCTATCCCTTGATTTCTGGTGATGTTGGGCCCTACGCAGCCTATTTGGCCAATGGTTCTGAGTATACTGGTGATTATAGTCAGATTACCATCGAGCAACTTAAGGATTTTCACCGTCCTCGAATTCAAATTCTCCTAGATCATGGTGTTGATTTGTTGGCTTTAGAGACCATTCCTAATCGTCTAGAAGCACAAGCCTTGGTTGAACTCTTGGCAGAAGAATTTCCAGAAGCAGAAGCCTATATCAGTTTTACCGTCCAAGTACCAGATGCTATCAGTGACGGTACTTCTTTAGAAGAGGTTGCTGAGTTGATTTCCCAGTCAGAACAGATCTTGGCCTTAGGAATCAACTGTAGTTCGCCTATACTTTATGACCAGGCTCTTGCTATTCTTAAAAATGCTAGAAAGGCCCTTATTACTTACCCTAATTCAGGTGAGGTTTATGATGGTAGTACGCAGACTTGGAAACCTAAAGACAAGGATGCTCTGACTTTAGTTGAACACAGCAAGGATTGGCATGACCAGTTTGGGGTTAAGATTTTAGGTGGTTGCTGTCGCACACGTCCAAATGACATTAAGGCCCTATATGCAGAATTCAGAACCTAGTCAAATTTCTAATTATTTGTTATAATAGGAGACTGTAAGGCTATTAGCTCTACACACTATTAGTAGAAAATGAAGCCAGCGTTAAGCTGGTTTTTAAAATGAAGAGGAAAATATGACCTACGAACAAGAATTTCTAAAAGACTTTGAGGAATGGGTTGTTACCCAAGTTAAAGTAAACGAAACGGCTTTGGCTGCTAGCAAGAAAATCTGGGAAGAAGATGGCGATGAGCGTGCACGTGATGCAAGTTTCCGTTATGAGGCTAAATTAGATGCCTACAATTTCCTAATTGGTAAGTTTACCAATTATCGTGCGGGTAAAGGTTTCCATGATATGCCAGATGGCTTGTTCGGGGAACGTCACTATTAATAGAGGATGAAAAAGAAAGTGGCGACAGTACTTTATGTAAAGATGTCGTCGATTAAAATAGGAGAATACTAAACATGGCTAAAGTAAAAAATAAAAAGAAAGCTTTTAAACACCGTTTGAAAAAACAAGGACTTTTCAATAATGTGAAAGCCCCTGTCCCACCAGTTGCGCCTGTTCCACCAGTGCCACCAGTAGCACCACAACCTGTTGCTGAAACTGAGACAGTTGCCAAGGAAACAGTTGCAGCTAAAGACCTTAGTCTTGAAGCCTTTGCAGAACTTCCAGAAGTTGAAGGTCTTCGCTCAAACCTTGTTGAGACGCTTTACAATGCAGGGTTGACTTCAGCAGCTGCATTTGCAAATGTGACTGAAGAAGAAGTTCTTGCCCTCAAAGGTGTAGGACCTGCGACAGTTAAAAAATTGAAAGAAAATGGTGTCAGCTTTAAAGCTTAAGCCTAAAAAGATCCGAGGTAGAGACTTTGGATCTTTATTATTTGTTTTGAGGCCGTCAGTTGGTTAGCAGAATAAGAAAACCACTAGCTTGGCTAGTGGTCAATAGTAATTAATTATTTATTTGGATTTTGTTTAGTTAAATTAAGTCCAAAGGGTACCAGGTTTTCTCGATGGTTACGGATACGAGCTATATTTTCAGTGTGACGGAAAATAATCACTAAAGCTATGATGATAAGAACAGCACTAAAGATTGGGTCATAGCCATCTAGCAAGAAGTGGATGGCTGGAAAAGTAGCCAAGGTGATCAGTCCAACAACTGCAGCAGTGATACTTGAAAATGAAATCATGCTGGTTAAATAGAGCGTTAAAGCAAAGACCAGGAGTAGGAAGACAAAGTAGAGGGGAACAAAACCAAGAAGCACCCCAGCACTTGTCGCAACGGCTTTTCCACCCTTAAATCCCGTAAAGAATGGAAAAACATGCCCGATAATTGCAAAGAAACCAATGATTAGGGGTGACACTTCCGTGACACCCAGCCAAATAGGTAAGAGCACTGCCAAAGTTCCTTTAAGCATGTCCACTAAGAAAGTGATTGTGCCAGCAGTCTTACCAAGAACACGGAAGGTATTGGTTGTTCCAGTATTTCCAGATCCATGCTCTCGAAGATTAGTGTGAAAGAAAACTTTTCCAATCCAGAGACCAGTCTGAATGGAACCTAGCAAGTAGGCGATAAGGATTAACAATAAGATTTTCATGAGATAATTATAGCATACAGCCTAGTAATTGACAAAGCTACTAAGCGTAAAGATATCCTCTGAGCTTTCTTGATTTCCTTTGCAAATTCTTCTGAAAACTTATAAAATAATAAGGATGAAAATTTTGGAGGTCACTCTTGGCTAAAAAAGAAATAAATGTAAATAATTATAATGATGATGCCATTCAGGTACTGGAAGGGTTAGATGCTGTTCGCAAACGCCCAGGGATGTACATTGGCTCAACAGATGGGACAGGTCTTCATCACTTGGTTTGGGAGATTGTCGACAATGCGGTCGATGAAGCTCTTTCTGGTTTTGGTGATGTTATCGCTGTTACCCTAAATAAGGATGGTTCCGTTTCTGTTTCTGACTCTGGACGTGGGATGCCGACAGGTATGCATGCCATGGGTAAACCCACAGTTGAAGTTATTTTCACCGTTCTCCACGCGGGTGGTAAATTTGGACAGGGTGGTTATAAGACTTCTGGAGGTCTTCACGGTGTGGGTTCTTCAGTTGTTAATGCGCTGTCTAGTTGGCTTGAGGTAGAAATTACCCGTGACGGTAGTGTCTATCGCCAACGTTTTGAAAATGGTGGTCACCCTGTAACAGGGCTTGAAAAGATTGGTAAAGCGCCTAAGTCTAAGACAGGTACAAAAGTTACTTTCATGCCTGATGCGAGCATCTTTTCAACGACTGACTTCAAATTTAACACCATCTCAGAGCGTCTCAAAGAATCAGCCTTTCTTCTTAAAAATGTCACTATGACATTGACAGACTTGCGTGGCGAAGAGGAAGTTCGTGAAGAATTCCACTATGAAAATGGGGTTCAAGACTTTGTGTCATACCTGAATGAGGACAAGGAAACGTTGACACCAGTTATCTATATTGATGGAGATCAGCAAGAATTTCACTTGGAATTAGCCCTTCAGTATAATGACGGTTACTCTGACAATATCCTTTCCTTTGTCAATAATGTCCGTACTAAGGACGGAGGGACCCACGAAACGGGCTTCAAGTCTGCCATTACCAAGGCTCTTAACGATTATGCACGTAAAACAGGTCTTCTCAAAGAAAAAGATAAGAACCTTGAAGGTTCAGATTACCGTGAGGGCTTATCAGCAGTTATCTCGCTTTTGGTTCCTGAAGAACACCTTCAGTTTGAAGGACAAACCAAGGATAAACTAGGATCTCCTTTAGCTCGTCCTATTGTTGACAGTATCGTTTCAGAGCATCTGACTTACTTCCTTATGGAAAATGGGGATTTAGCTTCTAACTTGGTTCGTAAGGCTATCAAGGCCCGTGATGCCCGTGAAGCTGCTAGAAAAGCGCGTGATGCGAGTCGAAATGGTAAGAAAAATAAAAAAGACAAGGGGCTCTTGTCAGGGAAATTAACGCCAGCTCAGTCTAAAAATGCTAAGAAAAATGAGCTTTATCTAGTCGAAGGGGATTCTGCGGGTGGTTCTGCAAAACAGGGGCGTGATTCAAAATACCAAGCGATTCTTCCTTTGCGTGGTAAAGTATTGAATACAGAAAAGGCAAGTCTTGAAGCTATCGAAAAGAATGAAGAGTTAAATACCATTATTCATGCCTTAGGTGCTGGTGTAGGTGCAAATTTTACGGCTGAAGATTCAAACTACTATAAAGTCATTATCATGACCGATGCCGATGATGATGGAGCTCACATTCAAAACTTATTATTGACATTCTTCTATCGTTATATGCGTGATTTAATTACGCATGAAATGTTGTATATTGCCTTGCCACCACTATATCGGATTGCCAAGGCGGGTAAAGAATACTATTTATATACAAATGAAGAATTAGATGAGAAAAAAGCCGAATTAAAAAATGGTTACACCATTACACGATATAAAGGTCTTGGTGAAATGAATGCCACTCAGCTTTGGGATACCACAATGAATCCTGAATCAAGAACTTTACTTTGTGTGACCATTGAAAATGCGATGATGGCTGAAAAAAGAGTGACTGAATTAATGGGAGATAAGGCGGAGCTTCGCCGTAACTGGATCGAAGACAATGTTGTATTTACTCTAGAAGATGATTATAAGGAGGTAAATGCGTGAAAGAAAAAGAAGTAAAACATAATGTTTTAAAGAATTCTTTAGAAGATATCATGGCCGATCGTTTCGCCAGATATTCTAAATATATTATTCAAGAGCGTGCTTTACCAGATGCAAGAGATGGCTTAAAGCCAGTACAAAGACGTATTTTATATGCGATGTATGAAGATGGGAATACTTACAACAAGCCATATCATAAATCCGCAAAAACAGTCGGTAACGTCATTGGTAATTATCACCCTCATGGGGATAGCTCTGTATATGATGCGATGGTTCGTATGTCACAAAATTGGAAGATTACTAATCCTTTAATTGACATGCAAGGAAACAATGGATCTATCGATGACGATCCGGCGGCTGCGATGCGTTATACAGAAGCGCGTTTAGCCAAAATCAGTGATTTCTTGTTGCAGGACATTGATAAAGATACAGTGGAATGGGCACCCAACTTTTCCGATGAAAAGATGGAACCCACTGTACTTCCAGCACGCTTTCCTAACTTATTAGTCAATGGTATTACAGGCATTGCGGCTGGATATGCTACAAATATTCCACCTCACAATTTAAATGAGGTGGTTCAAGCAAGTATTTATCGTATTTCACACCCCGATTGTTCATTAGAAGAATTGATGCAGTTTGTGAAAGGTCCTGACTTTCCTACAGGCGGCATCGTGATGGGACTTGACGGAATCAAACAAGCCTTTCAAACAGGACGTGGACGTATTTTAATTCGTTCGAAAGTGGAAATTGTACCAACACGTACAATTAAACAAATTGTGATTCATGAGATTCCTTATGAAGTAATCAAGTCGAACTTGGTAAAGAAAATTGATGAGATTCGTTTAAACAAAAAAATCGATGGCATTTTAGATGTGCGTGATGAAAGTGATCGTACGGGATTAAGAATTGTCGTGGATCTTAAAAAAGATAGTAATGATGAACAGATTTTAAACTATTTATATAAAAATACAGATCTTCAAATATCATACAATTACAACGTCATTGCGATTGTGAATAAGGCACCTGTACAAATGTCATTAGCCATGATGTTAGATGCCTTTATCAACCACAGAGAAGATGTAGTGATTCGTAGAAGTAAATATGATTTAGCCTCTAAAAAAGATCGTGCACACATATTAGAAGGCTTGATCAAAGCTGTAAGTGTAATGGATGAGATCATTCGTATCATTCGTAAATCAAAAGATAAGGCCCATGCCAAAAAGAATTTGATTGAACGTTTTGACTTTACAGAAAAACAAGCAGAAGCCATTGTCGTAATGCGCTTATATCGTTTAACAAATACAGATGTTAAAGAATTAAAGGCAGAATTTAAACAACTACAATGCGACATTGCCGAATTAGAGAAGATTATTTCCGACAAAAATGAACTTCATAAAGTCATGGTGGAAGAATTAGAAAAGGTGAATGAAGAATTTAATACACCTCGTCTTTCGGATATTGTACATGAAGTGAAAGAAATCGTAATTGATGAAAAGGCTATGATTTCCAAAGAAGAATGTATGATCACAATTACGCGTGATGGCTATATCAAGCGTGTATCTATGAGAAGCTATAATGCTTCTAGTGAATCCATGACACAACGAAAAGATACAGATTCATTAGTTTGTTACGGAGCGAGTCATACATTACAGACATTAGTTTTCTTCACAAACCGTGGTACATATGGATATATTCCGGTTTACCAGATTGAAGAGGCAAAATGGAAAGATTTGGGTGGTCATATCTCAAATTATATTAAGATGGATTCAAGCGAAAAAATTATCGCAGCCTATGTATTGGATTCCTTTAAAACAGGAGTTCATGTCATAAGTGCAAGTCGTCATGGTATGATCAAGCGTACCGAATTAAAAGAATTTGAAGTTTCACGTTCTAATAAAACAATGGCTTGTATGAAGATTGGGGCTATGGACGAAATGATTAGTGTATCTTTATCTTATAAACCAGATGATCAAGTCATTCTAGTAAGTGAACAAGGCTATGGCTTGATGTATCCGGTTGAACAAATTCCGTTGGTTTCAAATAAATCCAAAGGTGTGAAGGCGATGAATCTATCAAAGGATGATTGCGTAGCTTCTATTTGTGTCAGTCAAAATCGTGAGGAACAAGTCTTAATTTCTACGACAACCCTTTCTTTAAAGCGTATGAAACAAACGGAGATTGCGCCATTAAATCGTCCAGCGAAAGGAAATCGTATTTGTAAGTTAGTGAAGTCCAATCCGAATGTGATATTAAATGTACATGTGGTCGATTTAAATACACCATTTGAAATTTATGCTGAAGATATTATGCGTTTTGAGGCAAAAGAAATCAGTTTGATGAATGCCCAAGCTACATTCTCTTCACCACTAGGCAAGGTAGACAAGTTTGAGTGGGTCTCACCACTTGAAAATGTTACGGATGGTTCTTGGGTCAAACAAGATGATTTTGAACAACCATCTTTATTTGATGAGGAAAAAGCATGAGTAAACAACAGGCTAATTTAGTATGCCTTTTAGTTGCGGCCATTTGGGGTGGCGGTTTTATCGCGACCGATGCAGCTTTGCAGACATTTGATCCTTTTACTGTTTTAATGATTCGATTTATTGGCGCTAGCATCGTTAGTATTATTGTATGTTTAGTCAGTCGTGTAAAGATTTCTAGGGAAGCCTTATTTCGTGGAAGTATTTCAGGTGTTTTAATGTACTTAGCTTTTGCGTTTCAAACCTTCGGCTTATTCTTTACGAATACAGGTCAAAATGCCTTTTTAACAGCTGTCAACGTCGTTCTTGTACCCTATATTGTATGGCTGTTATGGAAAAAGAAACCGAGCAATCATCAACTTGCGGCAAGTGTTGTTTGTCTTGTAGGAATTGCCTGTCTAAGCTTATCTAAAGGGTATTTCTCATTTAGTTTTGGCGATAGTTTATCTTTAGCATGTGCCTTTTTCTTTGCGTGTCACATCATATCTTTAGAGTATGCGACAGAAAATTCGAATTCAATTGCGATCAATGCTGTACAAATGAGTGTTGCGGCTATCCTTTCGATTCCACTGGCCTTAAGTTTAGAAACGATACCACAAACAATCACTGCACATGCGTATATGAGTTGTGCTTATATGATCATAGTGGCAACGTTCTTGGCATTTCAACTTCAGACTTTGGCACAAAAATATACAGATGCATCGAGTGCGAGTGTTCTTTTATGTACAGAATCCTTATTTGCGAATGTATTTGGATTCTTATTGTTGCATGAAGAGAAAAGTCCAATTATGATTTTAGGAGGACTTTTGATCTTTGCTTCCATTATTTTAACGGAATATAGTGGTCAATTCATATTGTCAAAACCTCAAAAAGATAGTAGAATAGATGAGTAGATAGTGAGGTTGACTAAAATATGGGTGTATCAATTTTTTATACGATAGTGGGAGCCATCATTGGTGGCTTGGTTACTTTCTACTTCACTCGTAAGAAGTTTGAAAAAGAAATTAAAGAAAATCCACCTATTAATGAAAAGATGATTCGTGCAATGTTCTTACAAATGGGACGTAAACCTAGTGAAGCACAAATTCGTCAAATCATGAAATCGGTAAACGCAAACCGTAAATAATGATAAAGTGTCTTATGACACTTTTTTTCTTTTCTTAGGTTGTTTGCGTAATGAAAGTTTTGGTTATATAATAGTAATAAATAAGTTATTGTTTTAGAAGAGGTTTTTATGAAAGATTTTGATTCCAATCACATCTATCAAACACTAGGCGATGAATTTAAAAACATCTATATTGTGGATTGTGAAGATCAACAAATTCATACTTTTAAGGAAACATTGAAGTTGCCTGGTTTTTCGTCATGTACGAGTTATAACGATGCGATGAATCAATATATTGATGATCGTGTTTACGAAAAGAATCGTGACATGTTACGAATGGCTCTTTCGTTTAACTCTTTATTTTCTAGGTTAGAAAAAACGGAACGTTTTAATATTCATTACCAATCTAAAAATGATTCGGAAGTTCATTTTATGTACTCACACTTTGGGCGTGTAATGGAAGATGGTCGATTAAGTCAAATCATCATTGGTTTTGCGAATGAAGATTTGGATATTCGTAGAAACAATATTGATATGTTTAATAATGCATTGCCTAGTAATGTGGTTAAAAGAAAAGTACTGATTGTCGAAGATAATGAAATCAACCGGGAAATTTTAAAGGAAACTTTAGAAGATGATTATGATGTAATTGAAGCTGTAAATGGAGAAGAAGGATTAAATATCTTATCTCAATACTATAAAGATATATCACTTATCTTATTGGATGTGGTGATGCCTGTTTGTGATGGTTTTGAATTCTTATCACGCCAAAAATCCGATTCCTTGTTGGCAAGTGTTCCTGTTATTGTGACAACTGGAAATAACTCGCAAGAAGATGAATTAAAATGTTTAGGTCTAGGTGCTGTGGATTTTATCACGAAGCCCTATAATGCGCGAATTGTGAAGAGTCGAATCGATAGTGTAATCAAACTTAGAGAATCAAGTATGACTTTGGCCGCTATTGAAAAGGATGAATTGACAGGTCTATATACAAGACAAGCCTTTTATCATCACGCAAGAACATTTACACATTTTATGACGGAAGAAAAGTTTAATGTGGTTATCCTAGATGTTGCGGATTTTAAATTGATCAATGGTACATATGGCACAAAGAAAGGAAATGAAGTATTGGTTTACCTTTCAAATGCCTTTAGATATTATGTGAAGAATGGCTTGTTGACGCGTTATGAAGGAGATCAGTTGTTAGGGTTGTTCCACAGTAAAGTTAAGATGGATGTTGAAAGAATCAACAGAAACATAAATAAAATTGCTGAAGAAGCACCTATACCCAATATTCGTATCAAAGTGGGTATTTATGAAGATATAGATACAAGCCTTTCTATTCCTATTATTTGTGACCGTGCATTGATGGCAGAAAAGAGTATCTCCAAAGATTTTAAGACCAATGTGGCCTTTTATACAGATGAAATGAATCAAAAGCAGTTAGCACAAAGACAGATGGAAAATGACTTTAAATCTGCGATTGCGAATAGAGAATTCAAAGTGTATTATCAGCCAAAGTATGATGTGAATACAGAAAATATTGTGGGTGCTGAAGCTTTGGTTCGTTGGCAAAAACCCGATGGTACATTGATTTCACCTGGAGCCTTTATTCCATTGTTTGAAAGTGATGGATTAGTTGTTCATTTGGATGAATATGTATTTGAGAATGTTTGTCAGTTCCAAAAAGAAAGAATGGAAAACAAACTTCCTATGGTTCCTATTTCGGTTAACCTTTCTCGTGCCAGTATTCATTTTAATGATGTCGTGGAGCATTATGTGGATATTGTGAATCAGAAACAAATTCCGTTTGAATGTGTTCCAATTGAATTAACAGAATCTGCGACATTGTATTCAGAGAAGATTATGGAAATTACAGATCAATTAGTGAAGGCAGGATTTAAGCTTCATATGGATGATTTTGGTTCTGGATATTCTTCATTGACATCTTTAAATGAGTTGAATTTTAGCACCGTAAAATTAGACAAGAGCTTGATTGATTATATAGATCAAGCGCGTGGAAAGAAAATTGTGCAACAAGCCATTGATTTAGGTCATGGACTGGATATGAAGGTGGTTGCCGAAGGTGTTGAAAGTAAAGAACAAAAAGATTGTTTAAAAGAAATGAACTGCGACATGATTCAAGGCTTCTATTATTCAAAGCCTTTAAAACAAGAAGATTTTATTGAAAAACTAAGAGCTTGATCAAGCTCTTTTCTTATATAAGGAGATATTATGCCATTAAAAATCATACGTCAGGATATCACAAAATTAAAAGTCGATGCGATTGTGAATACGACAAATCCAAGCTTTGATGCGACTGGTGGTCTAGATCATTATATTCATCAACAAGCCGGAAATGAATAGGACGAGAATTGTAGAAGACTTAAAAGATTAGAAGTAGGACAAGCATGTCTTACAAGTGGATATAGCCTAAGTACATATATTATTCATACTTGTGGACCTGTATGGCGTGGCGGTCACAATCATGAAGAAGAAAAACTAAGATCTTGTTACTTAAATAGTTTAGAACTCGCAAGTCAATATCAACTTAACTCGATTGCGCTTCCGTTGATTTCAACTGGGACAAATCAATACCCGAAATAACTTGCACAAAAGATTGCGACAAATAGTATTGTATCTTTTTTATATAATAAAAAATTGGTTTCGGATGCGTTTGTGGATGATATTGAGCGTACAAAAAAGGCAGGTATGAATGAACATTTCTCAAAGCCTTTGGCGATGGAAAAAGTAATTGAAGCGATTGGTAATTATGTGCAAAAAATAACTAAAATATAACCAAGTTAACGATATAATTGAATAAATGAAAGGTAGGTCCTATATGCAGACAATCATGCGATATGAATTGGTCATCAATGAAGCGTTGCGTTCTGCACTTATGTTGGATACACCGGATGAACAGATCGATGAGTTTATTCGTTTTTTTGGAAAACATATTGGATGTGATCGAATTTATATTTTTGAAGATAATAAAAAAGAACATGTGACCGATAATACATATGAATGGTGCCGTCAAGGCATTGAAAGTGAAATTGATTATCTACAAGGCGTTGATATGGATATCATCGATTGGTGGTACAAAGCTTTTGATAAGAAAGAAAATGTGATCATTCGTGATGTTGAAACGATAAAAAATGAGCATGTGTATACATATAATACGTTAAAGATTCAAAATGTTAAGCGTCTTGTGGTATGTCCAATTCGCTATAAAAATGAAATCAGTGGTTTCTTTGGTGTGGACAATCCACCGATTGATGATCATTTGGGTTTAACTACATTCTTAGATATGATCGCAACGTTAGTCATCTCTTTTTTAAAGATTCGTAATTCACAAAATAAGTCCAAGCGTGAGGCAAAATTAAGTGGCTATTCAGCCTTGGGACAAATCTATACTTCTATGCATTATATCAATGTGAAAACCAATCGCTTTCATATTGTGAAAATGGAGCCGCAAATTCTAACGTATTTAGGAAAACATGAAATTTATGATATAGAAGATAATTTTACGGATCATATTTGTAAGATTCATCGAAAATTCTGTCAAGCTGATTATGTAGATCGAGAAGTTGAATTTATGGATCTTGAGACATTAGAAGAAAGACTTCAAGGCAAAAAATCCATAGATAGTGTTTTCTATGGTAAGCTTTCTGGCTGGTGTCGATCCCGTTTTATTCCGGTTGATTATGATGAGGATGGAAGTTTACTCCATGTTCTATATTGTGTGGAGTGCATTGATGATCAAAAGAAGCGGGAAGACAAATTATTATATTTAGCTCAAACAGATACAATGACGGGAATTTCAAATCGTCGTAGTGGAGAGAAGATGATTGAGCGTGTTTTAAACAACAAAGTCAGTGGCATGATGTGTTTAGTGGATTGTGACAAATTTAAATCCATTAATGATACGTATGGGCACATGGCTGGGGATGAGGTCATTGTTGCGATTGCGCATACGCTACAAAAATCATGTCGTGATAAAGATGTAGTCATGCGTCTTGGTGGAGATGAGTTTGCGTTATTTATTCCAGGTGTTACGGATCGTAAGTGTGCCAATGCTTTCTTTAAACGTTTGTTTGAGAATTTGAAACAAATCCAAATTGAATCTATAAAAGATCATCCGATTATAATGAGTTTAGGCGCTTGCATTTATGATGGAAAAGAAGAATTGACCTTTGATGAATTATACTGCAGAGCCGATATGGCAATGTATCAAAGTAAAAAAGTGGAAGGATACAGCGCAACAATATATAAGAAAAAATAGCCTCTTGATGAACAAAGAGGCTATTGATGTATTCAAAATGTATACATGTGTTAAAAAAGTATAAACAAATTATATTTTTTGTGGTATTATACCCAAAACGGAGGGAAATATATGCAGAAGTACGTAGAAATTAAGCGGGATGGATTGACATTGCGAGGTATGCTTCATGTGCCAGACAATGTAAGTTCTAAAGTGCCTATGGTCATTCTGCTTCATGGATTTTGCGATGATCGCAATGAAATAAATTTTGTGCATAATGAGTTATCTCAAAGATTGTGTGATGCTGGTATTGCGAGTGTTCGCTTTGACATGAATGGCAGCGGCGAAAGCGATGGACGCTTTGAAGATATGACTATTTCAAGTGAGATTCTGGATGCGAAAGCCATGTTGAATTATGTGGAATCGTTAGATTTTGTCGATTCTAAAAAGATTGCGCTTCACGGATGTAGTCTAGGAGGATGCGTAGCGAGTATGGTGGCGGGACAATGTAAAGAAAGAGTTCAAGCATTGTCGTTATGGTGTCCTGCACCAGATTTAGTTTACAACTTGAAAAAACATTTGACTTTGTGTGGCCAGGACGTTTCAAACATTGAAAAAGATGGATGTGCGGATGTGGAAGGATTGAAGTTGAGCCTTAAATTTTACCAAGATGCCTGTACACTTGATCCTTATAAAGAGGCTTCATTGTTTGATAAAAATGTTTGTACCATTCATGGAGATCAAGACATTACAGCTTCGTGTGAGTGTAGTTACAAGTATAAAGAAATTTTTAAGGAAAGAGCAAAATGTATTATTGTCAAAGGAGCAGAGCATCGCTTTAAATCATTTGTGTTTAGAGAAGCAAGAATGAAAGGGGCTCTAGACTTTTTGAAGGATGAATTGTTATAGATGAAAGAGAAGGAAATTTGAAATGAATAAAGAAAGAAAACAGCCAACAACCCTATTTGCGGTGGTTTCATTTTTGGCTATTATTGCCGTATTGATCATTATGATCAACTTAGGATGCAATACAACACTATCTGTATTTGCGGGTGTGATCGTTGCGGTTATTACCACAAAACTTTTAAATATTCCATGGAGTGAAGTGGAACAGAATATTATTAAAACAGCGGCTGAATGTATGCCGACATTTTTGATTGTCATTATGGTCGGTATGCTTGTAGGAATCTGGATGGCCGGTGGAACCGTTCCATCATTGATGTATTATGGTATGCAAGTGATTTCACCGAAGATCTTAGTACCTCTAGCCTTTGTCCTTTGTGCCCTAACGAGTGAATTTACAGGAACATCCTTTGGTTCTGTGGCAACTATGGGTCTTGCGATGGTGGGAATTGCCGCAACTACAAGTATTCCCGTACCATTAGTTGTGGGGGCCGTCGTTTCTGGAGCGTGGTTAGGAGATAAGATGTCGCCCTTATCAGATACAACCAATTTAGCGAGTGGTGTAAGTAAAGTACCTTTATATGATCACATTCATTCTATGCAGTATACAACACTTCCTGCAGCTGTAGTCGCTTTGATCTTATTTACAATTGCCGGCTTGTATTATAGTGGTGGAAGTATGGATCTTGCCCAACAAAAATTGATTTTAGACACATTATCTAAACATTTCAATATCAATATTCTATTGATTTTACCTGCCATTCTAGTTATTTTGATTTCTGTATTTAAATTACCTTCCTTATTAGGAATGGGCTTAGCTGTAGTTGTATCTGCTGCTTTTGCGATGGTATTTCAAGGGGTAAACTTTGTTGATTTAATGAACTATGCCTTTAATGGTTTCAGCATTGAAACGGGTGTATCCATTGTTGATCCTATGTTGAATCGTGGTGGTGTACTTTCTATGTCTGAATTATTAGTGACATTTATGGTTGCCAGTGTAATGGGCGCTGTCATAACGTCTACTGGTATTTTGGATGTTTTGGCAAAAAATGTTCTTTTAAAATTTATCAAGAATCGTACAGTATTAGTATTTGTCACTTTAGTGTATTGTTATGTCGTGAACTTCTTAACAGCTGGCGGACAAACAGTATCTATCATTGTAACTGAACAAACGTTTGAATCGACTTATGAAGATATGAATATTTCTCGTAAAGTATTATCTAGAACACTCGAAGATTCTGGGACATTATCTGCGCCTATCGTTCCTTGGGGTGTTGCGACAATTTATGTCATGGGCGTACTTGGTTGCTCAACAGCTTATATTCCATACGCATGGTTTATCTTTATCGTTCCTATTTTCTCAATGATTTGTGCCATTACTGGGATTGGAATTTGGGATAAAGAAGAAAAGCCAGTTCGAAAATAAATGTTGTATTCCTTTACTATCTTTTAGAATTAGTGTATAACTTAGATGTAAATAAAAAAAGGGAGCTTGTAGTACAGGCTGAGAGGAAAGTGTGACTTTCGACCTATAACCTGATTTGGATAATGCCAACGTAGGGAAATACTTTGTCTTTTTAGTGTGAGTATACCTATATTGGTTGCTCACTTTTTTTTGGTGGCAAAATGGGAGCACCACTTTTTGTCACGTTAAATAATCATTTGGAAAAGGAGATTTTAAAATGAACACAAATGAAAGTACAGTAAGTACAGGCGCTACATATACCACTCAGATGGATGCTGCGCGTAAGGGAATTATTACGCCAGAAATGAAGATTGTAGCCCAAAAAGAAAAAATGACAGAAGAAGAACTAAGAGAGTTAGTCGCATGTGGTAAGGTTGTAATTCCGGCCAATAAAAACCATAAATCTTTAAATCCTGAAGGTGTGGGAAGTATGTTACGCACAAAGATTAATGTAAACTTAGGGGTTTCTAGAGATTGTAAAGATTATGATGTCGAAATGGAAAAAGTTATGGCAGCCGTAAATCTTGGCGCAGAATCTATCATGGATTTATCGAGTCATGGAAATACACAACCATTCCGTCAAAAGTTGACAGCTGAATGTCCAGCTATGATTGGTACTGTACCTGTATATGATAGTGTGATTCACTACCAAAGAGATTTAAATACATTAACCGCAAAGGATTTCTTAGATGTAGTCGAGTTACATGCCAAAGATGGTGTGGACTTTGTGACTTTGCATTGCGGAATCACAAGAAAGACGATTGATCAAATCAAAAAACACAAACGTAAAATGAATATTGTTTCTCGTGGAGGAAGTTTAGTCTTTGCGTGGATGTCTATGACAGGGGAAGAAAACCCATTCTATGAATACTATGATGAAATTTTGAATATCTGTGAAAAATATGATGTGACGATTTCTTTAGGAGATGCTTGTCGTCCTGGATGTTTAGCAGATGCCACAGATGTATGTCAAATCGAAGAATTGGTTCGTTTAGGAGAACTTACAAAACGTGCTTGGGAACATAACGTACAAGTTATTGTGGAAGGACCTGGACATGTTCCATTAGATCAGGTTGCGGCCAATATGCAGGTTCAGCAACAAATCTGTATGGGCGCTCCATTCTATGTGTTAGGCCCATTAGTTACAGATATTGCGCCAGGCTATGATCATATTACAGCGGCTATTGGTGGTGCGGTTGCAGCTATGTCAGGAGCAGCCTTCCTATGTTATGTCACACCGGCAGAACACTTGGCTTTACCAAATGTCGAAGATACAAAACAAGGAATCATTGCTTCTAAGATTGCAGCACATGCGGCTGATATTGCCAAAGGTGTTAAAGGAGCACGAGATATCGATGACAAGATGGCTGACGCACGAAAGAATCTAGATTGGGATGCACAATTTGAGTGCGCGCTAGATCCAGAAACCGCAAAAGCAATTCGTCAATCTCGTATGCCAGAAGATGATCATAGTGATACTTGTAGTATGTGTGGTAAATTTTGTGCTGTAAGAAGTATGAATAAAGCTCTATCTGGGGAGAATATTGATATTTTATAATTGTATTGTTTTACATCGTTTATATTTTTTAGCAATTATTTGCAGAAATTAGTTGATGTTGTGTGTTGTTTATAAAAGTATGATATATTAAGTGTGTAACGTTTAAATGTTATATTCTCTCATAGCATATGTTACTAAATTGGGCTTAGTGAGTATGTTATAATTAAATGTATTGAGAAGGGGTTATTTATGAGTGAGTCAGTTTTAAATTTTCTTGAAGAAAAGAATCTTCCTGAAGTCACAAAAAAGAAACATACATATTTGATGATGGATGGACACGACCAAGAAGATATTTACGTATTAAAAGATGGTGTTGTGAAAGTGAGTATTGTTTTATGTGATGGGCGTGAATTCAATATCACTTATTTAAAAGGGTCTGGATATGATTTCTTTGTTGAAAGATGAAATCAATAAAATGACTACGGCATCATTTCATGCTCGTATCGAAAGTGATACGGCAACTTTCTATCGAATCAACAGAAAACTGTTTGAACAATATGTGAAAGAAAATGAAGAATTACAGGTATATATAGATTCGTATTATCGTAAAAAGATGACCGAAGCTATTTATCGCCAGCAACTCATGACAATGAATGGGAAAAATGGAGCTGTGTGTGCATTTATCTATCATTTGATTCCATTATTTGGTAGACAAGTTAAAAAAGGTGTATTTATTGATCTGCAAATCACGAACGATGATATTGCCAATTTCTGTGGGGTATCTACAAGAAACAGTGTCAATCGTATCTTGCGTGGGTTAAGAGAAGAAAACGTTATTACGATGGTATATCATAAAATCTTAATTTTAGATGTAGATTATTTAAAGCGCTATGTACAGTAAAGGCGCTGTAACGGATAAAGAAGTTTCAGCTTAATAAAAAAGGACCGAATATT
>ENA-OPDW01000990-OPDW01000990.1-human-gut-metagenome-genome-assembly--contig:-NODE-990-length-18327-cov-45.540171_pt1 | contig 18327 bp, 21 predicted proteins | sample MGYA00241264_ERZ501508 | MGnify/ENA primary metagenome ERZ501508 (study PRJEB25962, sample SAMEA2042575) | human gut metagenome | biome: human gut; feature: human-associated habitat; material: faeces...
CATCTCTGGAAGACCTCCTCTACAGTCTCGTCCTCGACTATCCCGATGCCGAGATACTAGGTCATCGCGACCTCCCCTGGGTTCGCAAGAGCTGTCCTTGCTTCGATGTCAAGGAATGGCTGAAGGAAATCGACTTCCATCTCTAGAAAGCCCAAATAGTTCCCAGATATTCGTGCTATTCGAGTTATTCGTGTTCAAAATCATCCCAGCTTGTAGCAATACAGGTTGGGATTTTTATTATCCGTGAGATCAGTGGTAAATCACCGTTAGAACGTAACTACTGATTTTCAACAGTTAGCACATCCAACATTTTTTTTAAAACATGTTATTAATTGGTATTGCCAGAGCTGCCACTTAGGCAGCCTTGACATTCTCCTTTTTGTTCGAGTTATAATTACATGGGATTAGGGACATGAAGCCTTGAAGCGATGCATGAAATCTGCTTTTTTCTTCTATGTTCATAACGTAAGTTTTGTTTCGACTCCCCTGTCCCCCTCTTGCGAAGAGGGGGTCCTTACCCTATACCCAAGCCCTAAATCCCTACCATAGGGATTAGGGATGTAACCGCCCTACTCGGTGCTGTTTTTCTAAAATCATCCCGTCCTTCTTTATTGATAAAGCGAGCTGCACTCGGCAATTTGAAAACGAGTTTTCATTGCACTCATTGGCATCGCTTTTTCCCATTAAAGAAGGCTCCACCTCTCATCTCGGTCTTCTCCCCTCAGGGAAGAAGAGGAAAACCGCCCTCCGGTGCTCAGAACCGCTACGCTCTAAGGTTGGCGGGGCATCAAAGCCCTCGCCATGGTTGTGCGGGATGGGACCGCTGGGCTGTTATGGGGATCAGCTTGCAATTATATTGCTGAAAGTGAGTGCATGGAGGGGGCTTGCAGGTTAAGCCCGCCAGAATTGTTCCTCATTGCAGTATCGTTCTGCACTTGTCGTCGCTCGAATGAGGATGTTATCTTATAAATATTGTTGCACAATATTTGCTAGTTCATCAGCATAAGAGGATGTATCTGATACATATTCCTTATTTACAAGAATATAAAGTGATAAATCATTTCTTCTAAAATGCTCGAACTTGTCATCAGAAACCGTTGAAAGCACGAAACGACGATAAAGACGGAAACGACGGGATACCATTCCATCCTGATCTTTTTCGTCTTCTGCTCCAATAAAAAAGAAAGAAGCCTTTTCGTCTCGCTTCATTACATCTAACATTATGTGAAACATTGTATAGAGTATCGTTCTAACCTCGAAAGTATTGGAACGAAGACTAAACTTATTTTTACTGTTGATGTTTGCCTTATCGAAGAACTTCACACAATAAGCGTGTTTCTTATAACATTCAACTCTTACGATATAGGCATGATGGGATTTGTCTGACTTAAACCGATATTGCAAGGTCTGAATCAGATACTCATCACTCTCACTTTTATCTATCATTTGAAAGATAAAAGGATAACCATCAGACATCAACCGTTCCATTAGATTAACTTTTTGTAAACAGGTATTGCAACCTTATCCATTTCTTCTTTCGAAACCTTAACAACTCCAGGAGTTGCATCGAAATAATCTACAGGATAACGATACTTGCCATTTGGCATCAAAACCTTAGTTACACGGCGAAAGAGAGAGATTCCCTCTTCTGTAACTATCTTTGTTACCGTCTTATCTATGATTTTTCCCATAATTTTTTATTTTTTATTTTAATATCGCCTGCAAATATAAGGGTTTTCCGTGAAACTACCAAATTTTTGGGGTGTTTTTTCAACTCCGCCCAATTACTTGTAGAGATCTACGGTGATATCGAATGGTGAATCGAAATCGTTCAGCATCTCGGTCTTCTTTGTAGCATCCAACCCCTATGACAATACAACTCCATCCCCAGTGTTTACTGGGGATACAGAGTATTTTAAGAAATTGGACTTTTCTGATTTTTAAACAGGTTTAACTAAAAGTGCCTCTGTCTCAAACCGCCAAAATAGGGGTTGCTTACATATGTAATTTGTTTTCAGAGTTCAACATTCTCACCAACAGTCAGGGTCATCTTACTGGCGTTCATGCTCTCCATCATCCGAATATGAAAATTGATCCAATCACGGTATTCATCAAGGGCGGGGTCGTTGATGTCAGTATAGCCATGAAGACCGCCACAACCTGTCTCATCATTGATTTTCACAATATCTGCCACATACTTAGAATCTTTGAATTTGGATTCAATTTTTCTAAGAATTACCAGTTTCAGTTTCTGCATAATATTAATTTTTAATTCCTTCTTTATTTTTTACCATCTTATCTATCGCCTGAATCTGCTTGAGATAGGATGGAAACTTGAAGTATATCCACGAATCTTGTTCCTGCAACTCTACCATTCCTTTGTGAAGATGGCTGACTATTGAACAGCTGCGATCCATCTGAGTGATTTTCCCTACAATTTCATGGAACAACTCAGAAAGCGTGTTGTCCGGATGAAATGAGTCTGTGATATAATTATATAGTTCATCTTCTGCAAAATGGGAAGAGAATACCAATGAGGTGGAAAGAAACCGTAATATAGCATACGCAATTTCTTCCTTTGCCAGATGGTTCTCTATGATTTCCTTCGCATCATTCAAAACTGCGGCTATCTTTGTCATATCCGATTTGCCGTCAGTCTTTGCAAATGCATCTTCCTGCTTGGAATCAACAGTGATGACAGAAGGCTGGTCGACGACAGGCACCTTATGAAGCAAGACGTAGCGCTGGAGATACTTACGCCAAATCAGAAGACGCGCTCCCTGCCATACTTCTACGGCTGCTGCGGTGAGGGAAGTGAAGAGAGATGAATGAAGAGTGAAAAACTCATGAGCTCTTCTCCCCAACTCCTCCATATCATCAGGGTATTCAATACCTGTCTCTAGCGAAAAGCCCCCGATTCCATCGATCTTTTCAAACCGATAGTCGCTTTGTGTAAGCAGGTAGAGCAATCGGGAATATTTCTTTGCTTCCAGGTCTGAAAGGAACAGAGCCCTTTCATCTTTACTTTGAGAAGCATAATTGTCATAGAAGCCTCCCCATGAACAGATAGCCTTGACCTTGCCTTCTATAGTCTTCAAGAGTGCGAAATGAGCATCATACTCATAGTCCTCATCGAAGACCGGTGCATATTTGTCTGCCTCATATTCCTTGCCCCTAAAGAATTCCCGAAGGTTGCATGGAAAAATGAATTCCGTAATTCCATTATGCTGTAATACATGGTAGCCCTGTCCTTCAGCAATATCAATACCTGAAGCAGGCGTGAGAAACGGACGGAGAACGACATCTGGAATCAGTTCCTTCAATCCCTGTTCGAGGGTTGCATTATCACAAGGGAGGTAGTTGGCCAGGATGCGGAAGTTCTTCCACATCGATTCATCTAAATTTTCAAGCACCTCCTGCTGCTGGACATCCTTCCTGTTTGCCATCATCTTACTGTAGGCGATATCAGAAGTTTGACGGTTGTGATATATGGTCAATTTCTTCTGGTATTTCATGAAGAGCTTGCGTAATAGATCCCCCGCATTTTTCGAAGGTTCCTTCATCTGCAGATAACCGATCATCTGGTCAATAGCCCGCCATGCACCCACGGATTCAGAAGGAGCCTCATGCTCTATCTGCAAGGCATACTGGCGGATATTGGAGATACTGAGACAGTAGTTGTTTCCAAAGCGCACCAAAAGATGACGATCTTTCTTACCCTTATGCTTGATTTGCTTGATAATGCCAACCCGACCAGCCAGAGGCCCGGAGAGGATGCGGATGGTGTCATTCTCCTTGACCAGGTCGCTGTAACGCTTTTCGACGATACTCAATCCATTGATGTCATCGCCTATTCTGTCATTGAAATAGACAAAAGTCTCCATATCCTCATCAGGGATTTTTGACTGTCTTACTATTTCGTCCAATGACATCTGCTTGCTGTCAGCAGATAGGATATGCGCCTTGGTAAAGAAGGTGCGTTCTACCAGTTCGGAAGTATGCGGTTCCATTTCAAAACCCTTGTACATAAAGTAGCCATATGGAGAGAGAACCTTCTTCAAACGCCTTTCATTCTGCACTCTGATGAAGAACATTCCCTGCAAGACCGGCACGAAGCGTACCTTCACTTCTCCATTTTCGTTCTTGTAGGTTTTTCTTCCTAAAGGAAAATAGAAGTCGGTGATGATATGATTGTATTTTTCACGCAGGAAATCTATGGATTGCTGCTCTGAAAAAACATCAGTCTTGACTATAAACCACATACAGGATTTTGAATTTGAATTGTAAACGCAAGGGAAGAGTTAAAAAGTGTAACTAAACATCCAACCTGATTTGGTTGCAAGACATATTCCGGCTTCCCCTGAAAAGATGCCTCTTCCCGAGTTATTGGGGTTGTGAAAAGTATCACAGCATTGAGAAACCAATAGACTAACTTCCACTAATCTTCAATACTTTTATGTCTTTCAACCTTACACATACATGATGCGAACAGGCTAGTGTTTTGCAAATTGTGTTTCATAAACATTCTGCTTCTGATGAAAGCCATATTATAAATTTTAACTCTCCTGCATCTCTCTATGAGAAACACAGAAATACGTTGCAAAAATACTAAAAAAAATGTAAACACACAAATTACAAATGTTAAAATATTGATTTTCACTAAGATATTCTGTTTTTAAGTTGAGAGGCGTATGAAGTGCATTTCTCTACCATTCCGATTATCAGGCAGTTACAATTTTCTTGCATCACTAACATCGAGATTCAGAAAAACGGTTCATAATGGTTCATTTCTAAAGCTCTATATTCCATCCACTTTAAAATTTGATAGGAAAGCCGAAATTCCACCATTGGCACCATTCACATCAGTGCTCCACAAAGAGCAATCAGCAGCAACTGTATGCATAAGACAACATGCCTTGGCAGAAACAGAAGATAGCCTTGGAAAGATAAACATGGCAGATATTGGAAAAGAGGCTAAGCTGCCTCCTCCAAACACTTCCTGTTTATCTTAGACTCTCCAACCAGGTAGTCTTGAATAGATGGCACAAAAAGAGCGACCCAAAGGCCGCTCTCCTTAATAAATATAATAATGTCTTTTATCCTACAAAGAAGGTTTCAACCAACGAATACAATTGTTCATCAGTTAGATTATCAGTACCAACCCTATCTATCAACGCATATTCTTCTTTCTTTCCGGTAATCACGAACTTGCGCTCTTTCCCGTCCACTTCACACAAAAGATGATAATTACCTTTGTATGTCTTTTCTACACGTACCTTTTCAAAAAGGGTTTCGCCAATTCTGAATGCAACATTCTTTCTTCGTTCGAGCAATCCCCACTCTGCCAGATGCTGGTTAAGGGTGGTTTCTACAGCACCTATCCAACGCTGGCTAACTTCGCACTCCTCTGCAAAGTGTCTGAATTGGCGGATAGCAGAGGCAACCTCACCAATAATACTTTCAGCCTTCCTGATACCATTTTCCTTGCCGAGAGCCAAAGCATCTTCAAGAGTCTGACCTTGAAGCTTACCCTGCATCATCATACAATGCATCTTCTCAGGAAGAAAGCCACCTGTATTGAAGATATAGGTCATATCGTATTCAGGAGAAAGTTGCCATTTTCCACTTTCATCCATCAGAAAAGAGAAGTTCTTGTTGTGATCATCAGTGTTGTTGGCTAGGATGTTGAATACCATCCTGCGGAACACTTCCTCCTGGGTGCTCTCAGGCAGACGCATCTTTCGACAAACCATCAGCAGCTTTTCATAGCTGTCGGCATCAGGGTATAGAGCCGCCAACGTCTGCATGTGTAATTTACGTTCCTCATCACGATCAAAACGATGGGTAATGAAATGCTTCTGACCTTCGATCTCAATAATCCTGCAAGGCATCATGCTTATGCCTGCAGCCCTAGCCATCTTGTAATAGGCCATTTCCAGTTCTGCAGAAGAACGCTCTGCATCACCAAACTTCAGGATGCAATAATCAAAACCCTTGTGACCGGCTATCTGACCACTTCTGATTTCTCCGGTTTTCGGATTGATCGCGATGATAGCCTTCGGCTGGCGACCGCCTGCCGAAGTACCTACAGCGATCAACGACTGCATGGTCAGCGATTCATCTGGCAACAACCTCACATTCTCACGCTCCAAGAATATTCTCTGAGCCAAATCCGTCAACAGCTTCATATTCAGCTTTTCCGACTTTCTAATGCCGGATGATTCAGGAATAAACTCCAATGCTCCCATACCACGCTTACCAATGAAGGACAAAATTTCAAGCGGAGTTATCTCCTGATTGCGAATGCCATTCTGTATGCGCCAACACTCAAACACCTGATTACCCCAAGCATCAGGTAAAGAATCAGCAAGAAAAGGAGGCAGTTTGCGGTAAAGCTTCGTTTCCCTGTCACCCATGATGGGACGACGGCTGGCAGGTGACTTGACAGAAGCCACCAGAGGGAACGGATCAAGCCTCCCACCAAGAAAAGCAGGATTGTACTCAAAAAACGAAACCCCTCTCCTTGCATCCCAGGACAAGCGACCGATTTCCTTGTCCCAAAGCATTATTTGTAATGAACTAGCTATCATGACTTCTTATGTCTTATTCGTTGAACTTTCTTTTCTTCTTTCATCAGGTAAGCAGATGGCGGTAAATCCGGCATCAGTTCATCAAGGGCATCTATCTGCCCTATCGCCTTCAGCAGCAAAAGAAATGTGCCGAGCGAAACATTGCCGGATGTACCATTCTCAAACTTATGAATGGTTGCGATTGTAATACCCGATTGTTCAGATACCTCTTTCTGTGTCATGTGGCTACGCAGACGGTAATCCTTGAATCTTGCACCAAGAAGCTTTACCAATTCTGGTATAGAATACTCGTAATAATCAACCATAATTTCTCATTTTAAATTATACTATAATATAAGTTATGCGCTTTATTAAGCTTTAAATTATATTATACTTATATTTATAGGCACAAAAATACACATTTATTTTCAGATAATTTCAACTATCATGAAGATTTTCTGTTTTTTGCATACTTTTTAACCTTTCTGTAAGTCAAAAATCCCCAAAAGCATACAAAACAAGCCCTAAAGCCGACCCATTAAAGGAATGAACAGATTCACATTCCAAATTCCCCCTCGCAAATAATAAGATGAAGATAGAAGATAGATAGAGACAGCATCCCCCAAAAGCACTTCCTGTTTATCCAAGGTTCCCCTATCACTCAGGTAGCCTTGAATAGATGGTACAAAAATGAGCGTTCCCCCAGGAACACACACTTAGATATTACACCCCCAAAAAGGAATATATCATTGGAAACATCCTAACCTGGAGATTGCATAGTAAAATTAAGAAGGGGAAGGTTATTCAACGCTAAGTATTTGAACATCAAACAATGTCCAAAACAAAGCGAAAAGAACAAAAGTATCGTTTGAACTGAAATAATTCCCCTCTTTTCTTTGGTGGATTCAAGAAAAAGACGTAACTTTGCGGCGTAAACAATAAAAAATGAATAATGAGCATGATGGGAATATTACAAGTTGCCTCTTATATATACAAGCGCTATATGGATGATTTTGGCGTTCGTATTGATGAAATGAAGTTGCATAAGCTACTTTATTTCACGCAGCGTGAGTGCTTGATTCAAAAGGGTGAACCTATGTTTGAGGCACATTTTGAGGCTTGGAAATATGGTCCAGTCATGGTTCAGATTCGCCAGTATTATAAAAATGATTCTTTCCCTGAATTGATGGATAAAGAGCAGGTTGTACAATATGAGCCAGTGTTTGATATGGTGTTTAAAACTTATGCTCCACAGAAGTCTTGGAGTTTGAGTACTTTGACGCATGGAGAGTATTCTTGGAAACATGCAAGAGAAGGCTATGATGAACTGGATTCATGTGAGGTGGAGATGAAAACAGAGGACATTATGGTTGATGCTAACAGGGTTCGTGAAAGACGAGCTGTTTTGCGTCAATTAAATCTTTATAGTGCATAAACCATGAGAATAACTGAGGAACAAATGGCTTTGATACGTTCTCTTCATTGTGAACGACTGGCTTCTAATGAAGAGAATTTGCGATTGATAGATTCTTTCTATAGCACTCGCAACAACAATGTTGCGGAGGCTTTGCTGAATGAGGCTTATCAAGAAGATGAGTCTGGTGTTGTTGCCTATTATGTGGTGAAAGAAGGACAGATATTGACACGTATATTCCTAATCCGTTTGGGTTACGAAGATACCAATGACTGGCTGATGATATAGTTATCATATCGGGTTCAGTCGATAAGTACCCAACCTATTTCTAGCAAATATCATCCCCACAATGAAACTGATGCAATCTCAAAAACTTTTCTTCAGACAACACCTCAAAACAATGCTCTCCTGTACAATGCCCGGTATAGAATTCAACATAAGGATAACGACGCACTAATTCCGAAGAGATTTCCCGTAACTGCTCATCCGTCTCATAATGCTCGCTTAAATGACTGTCCAAAAGATGAAAGCCACCAAGACACAAACGAATAGGTTCCTGGATGGATTCCAAAATATTCAAAATACCGTTATGGGCACAACCTGTAAAGAGAACATCCCCCACAACAAATGCCAACTCATGATGAAAAGTATCCTTCACAAACTCCCCACTATCAGCCTTTATCAACAGCGTTCTATCGCCCAAAGGTTGTGCATGATGATGAGCCAGATGAGAATAGACATGAATACCATCCACATAAGTATCCTCTTTGATGAATACAAAACAATCTCTATGTTTCTGAAAATCCACATCTCCCGTGATGGAATGCTGATAACGCCTGACGGAAGCATATTCAGCCCCAGGAATCTCAGAAGACAAAATTACCTTTGCCTTGTGATTCATCTCTAAAAAGGCAGACAGCCCACCAATATGATCATTATGCCCATGCGAAATCAGACAATAATCAACCTCTCCTAAATCTACACCCAGTTTCTCAGCATTAAGCATGAACAAGTCGGAAGCCCCGGTATCGAGCAGATACCTTCTTCCCCCATATTCCATATAAGCAGATAACCCATGCTCCGTCCCGAGCAAAGGGGTATCTGTACGATTGTCACTCAATATAATGATTCTTCTTTCCATTCTTTCCATTCTTTCCTATTAACATCCGAATTCTTGTGAAATAACTAGGCAAAAGTACAAATAAAAAACGAGATTTCCCCATTTTTAAGAGAATAATGACGAAGACTCATTGTAAAATCTGCCAGTATAGCCAAAGATGTAGAAGTTTTTCCATACATCTCTAGAACTACGGAGGTCATAGCAGACACTATCTCCTACCCTATCCGTAATGCAGGAAAAGATAGAAAAAGGAGAAGTAGATATAGTAGAAGAAGAAGTAGTAGTAGAAGAAGTAGTAGATATAACAACATACAAAAAAGTGCCATCAATCCAAGACTACCTAAAAGAGCATTTTTACCTGCTGGCGGTTCTTGGAGAAGAAGATGAATACCGCACCACCAAGTGGCGGAAGTTCCATCTCGGTTCTCACAATCTGATACAAACCGTTTATGCCCATGTTCATTCGGACATATCGCTGGCAGACGTAATACTGGGTATTTTCGTTTAGTCCAAACATAGCATATCCTCCTTTTCGTAAAGTTTCATCAGATGCATGACAGATTTGACGCTACCTTTCTTGATGGTGACTATCGTTCCATTTGGGAAGGTTAGGGGTATGCCAAAAAGATAGTTCTCTGGACAGACGGGGTCGGATGGCATTTCCATGGGAAGAAACATCATCCCAGTGTCCTTGGCTATTGCCTCGGAACAATCTTTACGGGCTTCGGCCTGAAGCAGACGAATCTGCTGTTTGGCTAACCTAACAGAATAACCTTTCTCTGACATCCATCTATGCATCGAGCGATGGTTTACATGCCGTTCCTTTAAAAAAGGAATCAAACTGGCTTTTGGATTATGATTCAAATGAATCTGGAAGGCATTCCATGCCCTCTCATACGTTCTGTTGCTCTCATAATTGCGTTGCTTTTAAAATTATGGTGCAAAGGTAAGAACTTTTACGATAAAGGGCAAAGTATAAACGCGGAGACGCTTACTGTTAAAATTAGATTTTTTATACTTCTCTACAAATTTACCAAAAACATATTAAAACGATTTAATTTTCAACAAAAACATATTAGATTCATTTTTTTATCAGTATCTTTGCAGAAAATATGAAACATATAGTATATGGTATTTAAAAATGCACTTATATTGGATAAACATAGATGTAATGTTCCCCATTACATCCTCAACTGTAGTCTTCGGAAATAATATCTATCTTGCTTGAGACAACATATTATTAACGAATTTAAATTTACATGGGTTTAATCATTTTATATTTTTTAGGTGCTCTGTCACTATCCTTTTTATGCTCCGTCCTGGAGGCGGTATTACTTTCTACTCCGATGTCGTTTATCTCGATGAAGGAGAATCAAGGCAACAAGACTGCCTCACTGATGAAACAGTATAAGAACAACGTAGACCGTCCGGTGGGTGCCATCCTTTCGCTCAATACCATCGCCCACACCATCGGTTCTGCCGGTGTAGGAGCCGAGTCTATGAAACTCTTTGGCGAAGAATACTTCGGCATCATTTCCGCCATTCTCACTCTGTTGATTCTGGTACTTTCAGAAATCATCCCGAAAACTATCGGAGCTTCATATTGGCGCTCTCTTGCCATGACATCTACCAAGATCATCCGTGTGCTCATCATTATCAACTATCCTTTGGTACTGCTTTCGGAACTTATCACTAAGGTATTTACTCCGAAGAACCACCAGGCTTCCGTGAGTCGCGAGGAGGTATCGGCCATGGTAGACGTAGGTACTACAGAAGGCATCTTCCGTGAATCGGAAAGCAAGATCATCAAAAGCTGCATTCGCCTGGCAGGAGTAAAGGCAAAGGAGGTGATGACTCCATCCATCGTAGTAGAATCAGCCAACATGAATCTGACTACCAAGGAGTTTTACGAACAGAAAGAATGGAAATTCTCACGCATTCCCGTTTATGACAACAATAAAGATATCATTGTGGGATACGTATTGAAAGATATGGTTCTCAAATTGGTTTCAGACGATGAGTTCCAAACCAGATTATCCGAACTGATGCGTCCGATTCTTTCCTTCAACGAGGATGAATCTCTATACCAGATATGGGAAAAGATGTTGGAAAAACGAGAACACATCTCTATCATCGTGGATGAATACGGATGTCTGAGAGGAGTGGTTTCCATGGAAGACGTAATCGAAACGATGACTGGCGTAGAAATCGTGGATGAAGACGATGTGGCTGTAGACATGCAAGCCTTGGCTAAGGAAAAATCGCGTATGATGCACCAAGGTGTTGCTTCTGCCATTCCTAGCAGTAAAGCTTAATATTTACAGAACATTGCATTTTAACAAGAGAGGGTGGGTCATGGAGTTATGACCCACCCTCTCTTGTTAATCCAGGAAATATCGCCACCTTGATGACTCCATCCTTGCGGTTCTCGAAAACATCGTATGCCTCTTCTATTCTTGAAAGCGGGAAACGATGGGTAATCAGAGGAGTGGTATCTATCTTTCCCTGGGCTATCAAATCAAGGATTTCCCCACAGTCACATCCATCCACACCTCCCGTCTTGAAGATGAGGTTCTTGCCATACATATCAGGAAGCGGAAGCATCTGCGGCTTGTCATACATCGCAACGATGGTGACGATGGCATTAGGACGGGCACACTTCCAGGCAAGCTGGAAGGTATCAGGTCCACCTGCAACCTCCATCACCACATCAGCTCCCCCATGCAGACTATGTTGTTTGACAAATGCCTCACAATCCTCCGTTTCAACAACCATCACCTGCGGATAATGCTTCTGGATGAACTCTCGCCTATCCTTTGATTTCTCACAGACGATGATGTTTCTCGGATTCTTGAGCAAGGTGCAAAGCAAACAGCAGACACCCGTAGGGCCAGCACCGATAATCAAGACAGTATCCTCTTCCGTAATTTCAGATATTCTCGTAGCCCAGAATCCAGTAGCAAGGATGTCGCCAACAAAGAGCGCCTGCTCATCGCTTACCGAATCAGGAATCTTGTTCAAGCCGGTTGTAGCATAAGGAACCCTCACATATTCCGTCTGCCCGCCATCGATTCTGCATCCCAGTGCCCATCCGCCATGTGGAGATGTACAATTGTTCACGTATCCATGCTTGCAATAGAAGCATTCTCCACAGAAGGTCTCTACATTCACGGATACTCTGTCTCCCGGCTTCACATAGGAAACCCTCTCCCCTACTTCCTCTACAATGCCTACCATTTCGTGGCCAACAGTAATCCCCGGTACTGCGCGAGGCACAGAACCATGCTTGATATGAAGATCACTGGTGCAGATACTGCTCAGCGTTACTCTTACGATGGCATCATGCTCATCTATTATCGTAGGCTTCCCTTTTTCTGTGAAGCCAAACTTTCCTTGCTGGATATATGTAAATGCTTTCACCTTAATTATATATATAAGTATTATTATTCACGTTAAATCATGCTGCGAAGTTACAAAAAACATTTTAATCATACAAGAAAAAATACAGATTCTTTCTCACCTTTTGACCTGTAAACTATTAAAAAGTCTGTCTGTTTTTACAAATAAGACCATTTTTTGTGATTTTTCAGCAAACAAAACCATAAAATATACTCTGATGTTCAAATAGTTAGCAAAAAAATTGGAGAATAGAATATTTTTTCTTACCTTTGCAAATGAAAGATTTGAATTCAATTTTTTACAGAATATAGCATGTATCAAGATTTAGATTTTACTGATAACAATTACTATCAGGAAGATTATATAGATTCGCCGGTTGATGATTTCGACTGGATGCCTAATTTATTTGCCAAGCTCGCAAATCACCTGCGAACTTCAACTTCTGCTGATGTTATCAGACTGGGAACCATCGGCTGCATCAGAAACAATGAGCCGGGAGATAATTCACTTCTCCAATGGGAAGAAGTAGAAACAATGCGTCGCTATATAGATAGCGTTAACAGAGGCTTGGGTGCACCAGAAGATTCCACACTCCAGCAGTTGCTCCATTCTACAGAATGGACTAACTATGGTATTTTTACCATGAACTTTATCTCGGATAAGAACCTCGACTATAAAGGTATCTGTGAGGTTGAAAATACAAATCTCTCATACGCCAGCATGGCTTTTTTAATTGCTCTGGTAAAAGGGATGAGTATGATTAATCTTAAACATCCTTCAGCAAAGGGAGAAAACAATCATATTTTCACATACGTAATTCCAAGTCAATTCTCCACCTTCTCCTTTGCTTCATTCCTCAATGTGGCCAATACACGTCTCGCTAACAAAGAAGATATTTCTGAACAGGAGATTGAAGAGTTGACCCAACTTGCTTTCAAGAGTCGCTACTGGAAACAAGAGACCTCACTCAAGAGTAAAGACAGCGAGTTGTTCATCTATGTCCTCAAGAACATCATTTCGGAAATTCTAGGACTGAAGCTTGACATCAATGCGGAATCCTTTGCCAAACAAGCAAAGAAGGAAGAGAAAAAGACCGCCACTCCAACTGTAGATAACCATAAGAAAAAGAAGAAGGAGAAGAAGGAAAAAGAAAAGACTATCCTGAAAGATAATTCCAAACCTTCTTTGGCATCTCTGATGGTAAAAATCTTAACAGAGGAGTCCCTCCCGCAAACCAAAGAGAGTCTTATTGATAAGACTATGCAACTCTATCCTACTCTCAAGATAAACTGTTTCAACACCACCCTATCAAGACTCCATAAAAATGAAGTTCTGAATTATTATAATGGTGGACTGATTGGAATAAAAGGCAAAAGATACGGAAGAGGCTACAAGATAATTAGCCGTTTACATAAACATAAGGAAACAGATTAAGGCTAAATTTTGTGCCAAGAAAATCCAAAGGCTAAAAGACCATTGGGTTTTCTTGGCACTATTATATAATACTGTAGCAGCAACTAACGTTTGAGACGCTGCTGACGTCCCGGCTTCATCATCTTCATTGCCATGCCGAAACACCTCCTTCTGAAGTCCAAATCATTTTCATCGTCTCGTTTACCCCATCCGGTTCCTGGTCCTCCACCGCCACCGCTGCTTTGAGCTATCCTTGTAGCTGCATCCAGATATCCCATATACAATGAAGACGCTATAGAACAAATCTCTGCCGCACTTTCTGCCATATTTTTAATCACAGAACCATCGAAAATGCTACCTACGGTGGTGTCCAAAAAATCGGCATTGATTAGTGAAAGTTTGCGGTCTGCCTCTTCCTTAGAAATCTTTCCTGCAGCAAGGTCTCTATTGAGCTTTTTAATCTCCTGTTCCAGGTCTGCCTTATGAGTTTCAAAATTCTTGATCATCGTAGCCAAAGCCTTCAGACGAGCAGCAGAGTGCTTAATTTCTCTGCTAAGTGAAGCAATAATTCCACGCTGATTGGTAATCGTTGAATTTTGCTGTTCGATGGTTTTGGTGTTTTCTCGAACCTCTTCTTCCTTCTCCTGAGCATCCTTCCAGAGTTTTCTGCGATACTCTTCTGTGGTACGATGAACGGCACCAGTCTTCTTGATACTGTCTCCTCGCTCCATGCCATACTTCAATCCAACCTCATCTGCATATTCGGTGTGAAGGCTATCCATATATTCTGAAAGAGCATCCTTAGTATTATTACCTTTCAAAAAAACACCGAAAAAGGAAAACTTATTTTTCTTTGTTATCGGCAGGACTGTACAATGGCAATGTGGATTCGTTTCGTCCAGATGAACAACAAAAGCTGCTATATTTTGTTCTCCATATTTTTTACACATGAAGGCATAAGCATCTTTTGCCCATGCTTCAATTTCCGGCATTCTCTTCAAGTCAGAATTGTCGGCTCCATGCTCCCAATTGACCTTCTGGTTACCAAAAGCCAGATTTCTCATTACCTCTCGGTTGCCACCCAAAATGAAGTTTGCAACCGTGCGGTAATAAGGATTCTTCCCTTGATTGATTAAAGAAATGTTGGGATCTTTAATTCCACGTGCTTCCAGATTTTCCTTAATTCTTTGTGGAATTGATTTTGTCTTATCAACCTCTTTAACTACTCCACCCTTTCCTATTTCAAAGTTGAGATATTCTCTCGAAGGGTCATAATTCCATTGAGCTTTCTTTGCTGATTCTTTGTCAGCCATCCGTCTTAGATGCTCATTACTCTGTGATGTAGTGAAACCTTTTCCAGGTCTCATATCTATAACATTCTTTGGTGCACTCATATTTATTTTTTTTTAAAGAAAGGTTCTTAGGGAAGTATTCCCTGAGCCTAATACTCCACGGCTTGCCGCACGAATGTCAAAACGTAACTGTCGGACGAGTCCATTTCCAGTCTTTGCAAAGTTGAGAAATGTAGTTGCGTTTCAGTTCTCCATTTTCAAGACCATCAATATGCCGGGATAGCAAATATCTGAAAGCCTTGATTCTCGAAAAACGCTTTGGACTCACTATTACGTAATCATTGCCCAAAAATTCCATTACCTCAAAAGGAATATGTATTGAGCATTTCTTCTCTGTCAATTTTGATGTTCCGGTCACGGAGCATGGTGCATTTTTTGCGTCACCAATGTCTCTTGTTTTTTTATTTTCAAGTATCATACGAATGATTCTATATTTACAATCTATTATTTAAACTAATTCTATCATAAGGCTGTAACGAAAGCTAAGCAGCCTTTCGGAAAATCTCTTTCTACTCTCGCAATTTCCTCAGTGCGTGCTTGAGAGATTCTTTCGAACCAGCCTACCCATTTCCAATGAACTTTGGGAAAATGGCTCCTACCCCCATAAGAGTAGATATGCATTCTGCTGCAACCAGAAGCCTTCCATCTGCCAAGATGAGAACAACGGAAACGACTGCCGTCAATGAAAATATTTCTTTCTTCTGGTTCAAAGAAGTAAGAACATACTCAGCTATGCTGATAATTGAAAAGGCAACAAGCTCCTTCTTGCAGTCTTCTACAACATCTACCGATGTTTGAAACTTCGGATGGCTATTGCATCTGACCAGGAGAGATGCTATAGCCATCATACCCAATAAATGATTTTTTATCTTCATATTATTTCTAATTAATTATAAACCGCTGCAAAAGTATAAAATTTTGAAATAAAAATGTATCACGATTCGATATACCTTTGAAATTAACATTTGCAAAACACGGGGAAGAGACATATATTACTAATAATAAGGCAGTTAACAAATATACAGATAAAAACCTACGCCCTCGATCGTCGGATCCGATCGAGGGCGCAGGTTGAGGTCGAGGACTTGGAGAAAACCAATCTGAGTGTCGGCATCGACTTGGGCTTGAAGGCCGTACGATTATGGCGTCCATCGGTAGGAGTGAAATCAGTCTCCTTGATTTCTCCATTTATGCTGACATCAAATCTTGCATCTTTAGATGAAGCTTCTCCATTGCTTCTGGCAAGGAGATTAGGCAACTGGGTTGCTGGCTTAGTAACATCAGCCATCACACTCTTTCGCGTAGCATCTTCTTCCTTCAGAACCTTTTCCAACCGCTCAGCAAGTGCTAATGTACGCTCCTTGAAAGCTGGCCATTCTTTTTCGTGCCAGGCCATGGAGTGCAGAGCAGTATTTCATTCATGTAGCCCCAGTTGATAATACTCGATTTCCTCCCAAGCCAACAAACCAAGCTCATCACAGGCATCCAGGAGAGCATCATCTTGTGGATAATGGGAGATACGGATATAATTGCTGCCCATTTCCTTCAACAGACGGATGTCGCGACGGTGCGCCTCGTCAGGCAGGGCTACACCTACAGGTGCCTGATCCTGATGACGGTTGAAACCACGCAACTTGTAAAGCTTCCCATTCAAGCAGAATCCCTTCTCGCCATCGAATGAAAACCAGCGGAATCCTACCTTATGGGATTTCTCGTCAATGACATTTCTTGTTTTTGTGTTGACAAGCGAAGTTACCACCTTATATAATATAGGTGTCTCCGGAGTCCAAATCTCAGGATTACTGATGAGCTTAGACTGTAATTCCATGCGCCTGGTTTCGCCGGCTTTCAGAGTCACTTTTTTCTTGAAAGTTTGCAAGAGTTTTCCATCAGGCGCAAACAGTTCATTCCTGACCTCAAAAGTTGATGGTTCTGGCTTCACGTTGGGCCATGACTGGTATAACCATCATAGAACTTGTGAATGCGGTGAGAAATTACCTTTTAAACAAACAATTATCCAATGTACTAAAAGTCAAAATATGCTCGGTCCCCCATTGCTCATAGTCTCGGTCCCCGTTCCTCATCACGTCAGTCTCTTACTTGAAAGCAGTTCAATTACAAAATAATAACCTAAAAAGAAACTTACTTGCCGTTTTTCCGGCAATTAGTCAATTCTACAATTGGACAATTAAGAATTTGATTCTCTATAAGGAGAAAACCACATTTCTGTTTACCTAAAACCACAAAACTACGCATAAACCACAAAGTTGTTTACCAAAAATCACTGCATTTTGTAGCACAAACCACATTCTTGTTTACCTAAACCACTATTCTATTTACCTAAACCACATAACTGTTTACCAGAAACCACTATTTTGTTTACCAGAAACCACAAAACTGTTTACCTATCCTAGTAAAAAGCAGTTGCTCCTTTTTAGGTAAATAGAAATGTGGTTTTTACCTAGTTAAATTCATGAGAAAAACAGGTAAACAGAAATGTGGTTTATGAGAAAAATCGATGAACGTTCTGCCAGGTAAACAGTTTTGTGGTTTTTAAATTCTTATTCAGTTGCTACTAAAGAAAAAATTAAAAAGTCTAACAACTCCTTTAGGCGTTTTACATAACATGTTAATATACTGATAGTTACACACATATTCAAATTGTATTCAGGTGCCTGATTTCAAATAAAATAAGATAAAAAACAGTATCTTATCAAGATAAAAACCACAAAACTGTTTACCTGAAACCACTATTTTGTTTACCAAAAACCACAAAACTGTTTACCTAAGAATAAAAGACTGATATAAAAATGATATAACTTATTACATATCAAATTATAACACGGGATTTGGTAAATAATTAATATAACCTCAAAATGGAATGAATTATATGCATGACAGTTTTGTGGTTATGATGATAAGCCATTCTTAAAAGTAGGTAAACAGAAATGTGGTTTTACAATCGGGTAGGAGGTAAATGTTACTCATAAGAGGCATTTACCTCCTACTTTCGCATTCACCGACCTCCCACACCACCGTACGTGCGGTTCCGCATACGGC
>ENA-OPDW01000993-OPDW01000993.1-human-gut-metagenome-genome-assembly--contig:-NODE-993-length-18308-cov-4.186106_pt1 | contig 18308 bp, 16 predicted proteins | sample MGYA00241264_ERZ501508 | MGnify/ENA primary metagenome ERZ501508 (study PRJEB25962, sample SAMEA2042575) | human gut metagenome | biome: human gut; feature: human-associated habitat; material: faeces...
AATCACAAGGAGGAAATTCAGTATGATGTTTGACAACTTTCAAGCTTATGATGTACAGGAAACCAGACGGGTCAGCCGCGAAGAAGGGCGAATTGAAGGCAAGATCGAAGGCGAACAGCTGCTTTTAATCAAACTGGTGATCAAGAAATTAGAAAAAAATTACTCTGCTGAACAAATTGCTGAAATTCTTGAAGAATCTCTGGATACCATTCAGCCAATCTATGATATCGCCCTACGTCAGGCACCTGATTATAATACTGATAAAGTTTTTGAAGAGTTAAACTCAAATAAGTAGCTTTCTCCGGTATCTTTTTATAAAGATTAGATATTAAATAACTTTCCCTTTTGGGGAACAGCAAAAAAATGTACTCCAAACAGGCGTTGACCCGACAACCAAAAAGAGAAGGTACATCTCTAAAATTCCAAATTTAAAATGCACCTTCTCTTTTATCATTCTAAAATCATCTCTAATTTTCTAAGCTTCATCAATAGCTTTTCCAATATCATGTCTCATATACTTATTGTCAAATTTTACCCATTCTGTTGCTGCATAGGCATTAGCTCTCGCTTCTTTCAAGTCCTTTCCTTTTGCTGTCACACCAAGGACACGTCCTCCGTTTGTAACGATCTGGTCTCCGTCAAATTTTGTTCCGGCATGGAAGCAATAGTAACCATCGTGTTTATCAAATTCCTCCAATCCTGTGATTGGCAGACCTTTGTCATATTTTACCGGATATCCATCACTTGCAAGCACGACACACACTGCTGCATTGTCTTCGAACTGAAGGTCGATCTGATCCAATGTTCCATCAATGCAGGCTTCCATGACTTCAATAATATCATTCTTCATTCTAGGAAGTACGACCTGAGCCTCCGGATCTCCAAATCTGGCATTATACTCCAGTACTTTCGGTCCGTCTGGTGTCAGCATGAGTCCGAAGAAAATAATTCCTTTGAACGGGCGGCCTTCTGCTTTCATGGCATCGACTGTTGCCTGATATACATATTTGTTGCAGAAATCTTCAACTTCCTTTGTATAAAATGGACTTGGTGAAAATGTTCCCATTCCTCCAGTGTTGAGTCCAGTATCTCCATCTCCGGCACGCTTGTGATCCTGAGCACTTGTCATGGTCTTAATTGTGTTGCCATCTACAAAAGAAAGTACGGAAACTTCACGACCTGTCATAAATTCTTCAATGACCATCTCATTTCCTGCAGAACCGAATTTCTTATCCAGCATAATCTCTTTGGCACCATCTTTTGCTTCCTCCAGTGTATTGCAGATCAAAACTCCTTTTCCAAGAGCCAGTCCATCTGCTTTTAATACAATTGGAAATTTTGCCTCTGTCTCCAGATACTTAATTGCCGCATCCGGATCTGTAAAATTCTCATATGCTGCAGTTGGGATATTGTATTTTTTCATTAAATCTTTTGAAAATGCTTTGGAGCCTTCCAGAATTGCTGCATTTTTCTTTGGACCGAATGCACGAATCCCTGCTGCTTCCAGTTCATCTACAAGGCCACCTACAAGCGGATCGTCCATTCCTACAATTACAAGATCTACTTCTTTTTCCTTAGCAAAGGCTACAATCTTATCGAACTCCATCGCTCCGATAGGTGCACATTCTGCCAGTGCTGCAATTCCGGCATTTCCCGGTGTACAGTAAATCTTATCGACCTTCTCACTCTTTGCAACACTTTGTGCAATTGCATGCTCTCTTCCGCCGCCACCTACGATTAATACTTTCATTTTATTCCCTCCTGCTGCTTTTATGATATAGGTTTTCATGTATCAAAACGAACTGCAAGTTCCCCTACAGTTCGTATTCTTACTATATAATATGAGTTCTTCCATCCTCTACTTTTACTTTTCCATTTGCAATCAAGTCAATTGCTTTCGGAAGTATCTTCCACTCTGCCTGCTCCATGACACGTCTCTGCAATACTTCCGGTGTATCTCCTTCTTCAACTTCCACTGCCTTCTGTAAAATAATCGGACCGGTGTCTGTTCCTTCATCTACAAAATGAACCGTCGCGCCCACAACTTTGACTCCTCTTGCGAGTGCTGCCTCATGAACTTTCAATCCATAATAGCCTGTTCCGCAAAATGACGGAATGAGAGACGGATGGATATTAATGATGCGATTGCGGTATTTTGCAATCATTTCTGGCGGAATCACTACAAGGAATCCTGCCAGCACAATCAGATCTGGATTCAGTGCATCCATCTTCTCCAGAAATTTCTGATTGAATGTTGCTCTGTTGGCATAATCTTTTGGGGAAATGCAGCAATTTGCAATTCCATGTTTTTTAGCCCGCTCAAGTGCATATGCATTTTTATTATTGCTGATCACGCCTGCAATCTTCGTATTCGTAATTGTCCCATTTTCCACCGCATCAATAATAGCCTGAAGATTCGTTCCGCCACCAGATACAAGAACTACTACATTTAACATAATGTAACTCCCTTTTCTCCAGCCTCAATATGACCAATCACATACGGTTTGTCTCCTGTTGCTTTAATTGCTTCCATAGTCTTATCTACATCAGCCGGATCAACTGCAACAATCATTCCAATACCCATGTTGTATGTATTATACATCGCATGCTCATCAACATTTCCTTCTTTTGCAAGTTTTGTGAAAATTGGTGGGATTGGATAGCTGTCTTTTTTAACAACCGCTTTCACTCCATCAATCAGCATTCTTGGCACATTTTCATAGAAACCGCCACCTGTAATATGGCTGCATGCTTTTACAGTCACACCTGCATTTTTAATGCTCTTTAATGCTTTCACATAAATTCTGGTCGGAGCAAGAAGTGCCTCGCCAAGTGTTGTTCCAAGATCATCATAATATGTGTCCAGAGACTCTTTTGTCATGTCAAATACTTTTCTTACAAGAGAAAATCCATTGCTGTGAACTCCTGTAGATGCCATACCGATCAGAACATCTCCGTCTTTTAAATTCTCACCTGTGATCATATCCTTCTTATCACATACACCAACTGCAAATCCTGCAAGATCATACTCATCCTCCGGCATCAGTCCCGGATGTTCCGCAGTCTCGCCACCGATCAGTGCTGCTTCTGACTGGATACAGCCTTCTGCCACACCACTTACAATAGAAGCAATTTTCTCTGGGTAATTCTTTCCACATGCAATATAATCCAGGAAGAATAATGGTTCTCCACCTGCACAAGCGATATCATTTACACACATTGCAACTGCATCAATTCCGATAGTATCATGCTTGTCCATGATCATAGCCAGTTTTACTTTTGTTCCACATCCGTCTGTTCCTGAAAGAAGAACCGGCTCTTCCATTTCTTTAATCTTTGCAAGAGAAAATGCACCGGAAAATCCACCAAGACCGCCAAGTACTTCTTCGCGCATAGTTTTCTTTACATGCTCTTTCATAAGTTCTACTGATTTGTAACCAGCCTCGATATCCACACCTGCATTCTTATAATCCATAACTCGTCTCCTTATGTACGTTTATTGTATTTTTATTTACTGATCTTTTTACTTAGATGCCAGATATGCCTCATATCCAACTTCATCTAATTTTGCTGCTTTTGCTTTCACTGCCTCTTTCTGTCCGGTTGTATAATCTTTTAACTTCTGAAGTAATGCGTCATCGGAAGCTGCAAGGATCTTTGCCGCAAGAATCGCTGCATTCTTTGCTCCGTCAATTGCTACTGTTGCTACCGGAACTCCCGGTGGCATCTGCATAATAGAAAAGACTGCGTCCATTCCGTCCAGATTCTTTCCCGAAAGCGGAACCCCGATAACCGGAAGGGCAAACAATGCTGCACACATTCCCGGAAGGGCTGCTGCCATTCCTGCACCGGCGATCATAACCTTGATTCCACGGTCTTCTGCTCCTCTGGTCCATTCAATCAGTTCATCTGGTTCACGATGTGCTGAGATGATCGTCATCTCATACTCGATTCCTAACTCTTCCAGCATTACTGCAGCCTTACTCATAACCTTAAGATCTGAGTCACTGCCCATAATAATTCCTACTTTTGGCATAATTTTCATCCTTTCTTATAAGTTTGACAAATAAATCATACCCTATTTATTAGAATTTTTCAATGGTTCATTTAAAATCTCTGTGCCAGGAAGTACAAATTTTCCATTTTTCAGTAATGTGATCTCTTTTTTATCCTTTGTAATAACTGTAATACTGCCCAGTTCTTCATACGGGATCGTAATATCTGTATGGCAATGGAAATATGCTTTTGACACATCTTCTTTTCTGCGGATCGATACCGAATTGTCTCTGGCAATGATCTCTTTTCCGTTCGGGTTATAGACTTTGATATCCTCACACCAGCTGTAACAGGTATCTCCCACAGCAAAATGTGGTCCCATTTTCTCCGCGATCAGGATCGGCATCTTATCTTCGATTCCGTACTTCTTCGCAGTTACGTATGCGGTTGTATTCGTTCCGATTGCAAACTCACCGAGCGGCAGTGTCGGATGCTTGTACAGCACGTTATCATGAATATATGCTTTATTCTCCAGTTCACGTTCAAAATTCGCACAGTTGTATTCTGATACCATACCGTTCGAGAATGTGATTTCCAGATCACGGTACTGCAGTTCATTCAGATAGACTTTGCTAACATGCAGGACTCCGTTCGTTCCTTCCAGTACCGGTGAGGTAAATACTTCACCGACCGGAATATTTACGTCTGCCACGCAGTTCTCAAAAATTGTCTCTTTTTTCGGATCATTCAGTGGATGAAGCTGTACATTCAGGTCCGTACGGTTGCCATTTGTCCCGAGAATGTGTACGTATTCTCCCTGATCCAGGGCATCGATCAACGTCTGCTGTACTTTCTCATATAATTTGGCATCCAGCGTATTGATACGTATGATCTCGTCGAAGATTTCTTCGTACTTCTCTCCGATCTCCGGTACAGGATAGGCAATGATCGTAAAGCTTCTTTCTTCTCCCTTGATATACTGGTTCACCATCTGGCTCTGGCGGCTGTCATACTGAAGGATCATCTCTTCCTGACTCTTTGAAAGCTTTGCGACTGTCTCTTTTGCTTCCGGTTCAAACGGCTCTTCTCCGAACATATCGATGCATGCCGGTCCTGCGAATCCGGCGGCTTCTTTCTTATGATGCTCGTAAGTCGTCTGCATCACTTCCAGTTTACGCTCCAGATATTTCTTATCCATGAAGAGTGCCTGGTCATCTTTGTGATCATATTCATACTGCTTGTTCGCCACTGCTCCATAATATCCGATCTTAATATGCTGTCTCTTTGTCAGCACACTGACTGCCGCACGGTAGATGACCGGTTTTAAGCCCATTTTTTCAAAATTCTCGATTGCTTTTTTCACCACGCGCTCGAATCCAAGAATGTAACGGATGTTTACCACTGATTTCTTCGAAAGGTCTTTTCCCGTATTCACGAATCCGATGCGGTATCCTTCTGTATAGACATCTGCCATCTTCCGGATCGTCTCTTCCGGAAGACTGTTCAGATGCTCTGCCGTCTTCCATTCATTTTCACTGATGTACTCTCCAAACTGATACAGATATCTAAGATCTGTAAGATCACTGTTCATGATCAGATCTGTTGCAAATGACTCCTCCGGCAAAACCTGCTCCCGGATGCGGTCCGCAAGGAATACATCACAGTAATCACTGGCATACCAGTAGAACGTATCCCGGACAGCCTTCGGATCCGGTTCTTCTTCGAACTGGTTGTATACCTCGATCAACAATTCATACAGGATTGCCAGATATTCTGTCTTTCCTTCAAAAACATAAACGACTGCCCCACGAAGTTCCGCATATAACATTCCCAGAATCTGTCCCGATTCTTTTCCTAGCATCTTACACGCATAATCCGGATTCGCATAACTTTTCTCATACTGCCCCGGCAAAACATCCTGATACAGCCGTCTATTCCATTTTCTTAATTCATCTAATTCAAGCTTCTGGTATCTGCCATCCAGAAGTTCTGTTCTCAGTTCGTCCAGCATAAGCACGAACTCTGCCATCTTCTTAAAATAGTCTTTGTAAGGCTCCCCAACCGTATCTTCTGTCTGCATCAGACGGATACGGTCAAGTGCCAGCTCATATCTTTCTTCTATCATCTACATAAGCCCCCTGACAAATAATGCAACCATAGCAACAAGGAATACCGCATTTACTGTGATTCCCACCTTGCAGGTCGTATAGATCTTTTCGCGTTCTCTGAATCCCTTGATGCCAAGCCAGATTCCGATCACTGCCATCGCACAGGTTCCGAGTCCGAAAAATCCCATTAATATATTTACATTTCCTTTATTCATAAACGAAAAGAGGATCATGACGCTCACCAGGAAGGCAATCACTACTGCATAAGTACAGGAATAGACACCCCTTTTGGAGTGTCTGACTGCTTTCTGTCCATATTTCGTTTTGATCATTTTTTTACGCTTTTTCTTGCGTGCTTTCGCTGCCGCTTTGATTCTGTCATCTTCTGTTCTTAGTTTTTTTCCCAGCATGTCTTCTCCTTATTGCCGCACATATTACAAATAGTATATATCCACAGATTCCTCCGATCGTATTCAGTAACAGGTCATCTACATCAAAGCTTCCGACTTTTGTGATAAACTGGAACACTTCCACACAAAGGCTCAGTCCAAAACTGTAAAATGCTGTACCGAAAAAGCTTCTTTGCCTGCTTCCCATCGGAAGGAAAAATCCAAATGGAACAAATATGAGTACATTTCCAAATAAATTAGTGAACATTGCAAAGAATCCCACCTGCTCACGGTACTGCCAGAATCTTTTGATTTCTTTAAACAATACCAGATTGTAGTGGTATTCCCGCATCTCCCCCGTACGTCCATACCAGTCAGAGAACAGAAGGAAATATATAATAAATATTACATATAATATAAATAATATCTTTCCCAGTATCCGGATTCTTTTTCGCTTCTTTGAATCCAATGTCCTACAACCTCCCGTATCTCTTCGGTATTAAAAAAGTATTCCTTTTTTCTCTTTCAGTAAACGGGCACCGCTGATAATAGAGATCACACCTGCTGCGATTCCTACTACTGTAACAACAATACCCACTGCAATTCCTGCAGCACCGGCTAATCCCATTGCTTTATATGCTTTTTCATTCATACTCGTGTTCTCCCCCGTTCCTATTTTGCTCCGTACTGTTCATAATATGCGTCGATTGCTGCTTTTAATGTATCATCGATCACAACTTTTCCATTGCATTCTTTGTTATACAGGCATTCTACAACTTCTTCCATCGTTACGATTGCTGCTGTATCGAATCCGTACAGATCTTTGATCTCATCTAACGCACACTTCTCGCCGCCTTTTCCGACTTCCATACGGTTCAGAGATACCATCAGACCTACGATTGTTACATCTGCTGCGCCTTTTACTTTCGGAACAGTCTCTTCCATGGATTTACCTGATGTTGTCACATCTTCGATCATGATCACACGATCTCCATCTTTTAATTTGCTTCCAAGAAAGCTCCCCTTATCTGCACCGTGGTCTTTCTCTTCTTTACGATCAGAACAGTAACGTACTTCTTTTCCATACAGATCACTGTAAGCGATCGCTGTTACAACTCCAAGCGGAATTCCCTTATAGGCCGGTCCGAATAATACATCAAAGTCATCTCCGTATGTATCATGGATTGCTTTTGCATAATACTGACCTAACTTCTTAAGCTGTGATCCTGTTACGTAGGCTCCGGCATTCATAAAAAACGGGGATTTTCTTCCACTCTTTAATGTAAATTCTCCAAATTTGAGCACGTCGCTCTCTACCATAAATTCAATAAACTCCTGCTTATAACTTTCCATTTTGATTACCTCCATATATTTCAGACGCTGTGTGTCTTATTATTGCATCATAATTCCATTTAATTTTATCATAAGAAAATCACTTTTTCAATTCACGCATACAGAAAAACTGTCACTGCCTGTATTTCTTATATACCAAAGTATGCAAGAGAAGTTGCCAGTGGCAACTTCTCTGTACTTTCGCTTTACATGATCTTCGTCTCTTCCAGTTTTTCTGCAAATGCCTCATTCATCCGGATCACCGGTTTACGAAGGAGCAATCCAAGGATCAGGGACAGGATCAAAAAGATTCCAAGCTTTCCAAGTTCTGTCCAGTAGGTCATACCATACATACCGCCAATTGTCTCCCTAAGCGCCGCCATGCTGTGAACGAATGGCAGTAACGGATATACGGCTTTGAAGAAGGCCGGTGCGACTTCAATTGGGAAGGTTCCTCCGGAACCTGCCACTTGCATAACCAGAAGTACAACGCTGACCGCTTTTCCGATATCTCCGAATGATACTGTCAGTGTATAGATGATATTCACATATACAATGCTCGAGAACCATCCTGCCAGCATGAAGAGGAACGGATGCTTACACTGAATTCCCAGGTATAACAGATCCCCCAGACAGATCAGGGTACTCTGCAGGAGACCTACGATCAGGAAGAGGAGATATCGTCCCAGGTATTCCTGATGCGGTTTTACTTTCTTAAGACCTTCGGTGCATTTTGACGAAACGCCTGTCTTTAACATGGCAACCAGCACAATTCCACCGATCCAGATCGACAGTGTGGAATAGAACGGTGCCATCGAAGAACCATAATTTTCAATCTTATAGACCTGATTTGTCTTCAGGCTTACCGGTGCTGCCAGGAACTCTCCGATCACATTAGAATCCCCGGAGATCAGTTCTTCTAATTGTGAGAAATCACCGCTTTGCTGCATTTCTCCGATTTTTCCTGTCGTATTGCTGATTTTTTCTGCTGCTGTATTGAGCAGATTGCAAGAATGATTCAGCGCTGTGTTAATCTGTGTCAGATCAGCCGACGCTGAAGTTGACAAATCATATACCCCGTCTACACCTTCATCCAGGCGATCCATCAAAAGGTTCAGATTACTGCTTGTGTCTCCCATCGAATCTCCCAGTTCATCCAGACTGCTCTTTACATTCTTCTCAAAGTCTGTCTTGATTCCGGCAAGGCTGTCTGCACTTGATTTCACCAGTTTATCTAATTCTGCTTTATCTGTTACTGCTGTATCTGCCGCTCCCTGAAGCGAAGATGCTGTGGACTTAAGCTTATCCCGAAGCTCTGTCTGTGTCGCAATCGTCTCTCCCAGTTTTCCGGAAATACTTCCCTTTAATGCATTCAACTGCGCATTATTTCCAACGTTTATTTCATCTATTGCCGATTTCAGCGAAGTATAGGAATCAATCACTTTCTGAACTCTGGATGCCAGGGTATTCAATGTTCCCGCCACATCATCCGCGCTCTGAGAGTTTGATGAAAATGCTGAATCAATAATTTCCGACATCTGATCATAGAATTCTTTTCCGGAATTAATTGCCGCATTTACTCCGTCTGTCGCACCGCTGATTGTCTCATCAATTCCACTGAACGATTTTTTCACCTTTTTCAGTGAATCTGTCGTGTTCTTGGAATGCTCCTGTGTTTCCTTCAGGAAACTTCCTGTTGTATCCAGAAGCTGCTGTGCAGAAGTTGTCATTCCCGAAAAAGAGCTTAATGTAGACGATGCCGCACTCAAATCCGAGCCGATCTGATTTAAATTATCCGCAAGATTTTGTGCGATTGCTGCCACTCCGTCCTGATCCGCTACATTCGTAACTGCCTTAAACGCAGTGATCACAGTATCGCTGATCGTCTCTACAAATACCTCATTAACCTGTCTCTGGATCGCACTTGCTCCTTTATCCGTTACTTTTGGTGCGATTGCATTTTCCTTGGCATTCGAATAGTATGTGATACTTGGTTTCTGGATATTTTCAGAAAAAATACTCATCATATTTGAGCTGAAGTCCTTCGGTATCACAATTGCTGCATAATATTTTCCGGACTTTACACCGTCTATGGCTTTTTTTCTTCCGGTAAAAACCCAGTCAAGCTGCGAATTGCTTCGAAGCGATGTCAGTACCTGATCTCCCATATTGATCTGTAACGGAATCAGGCTTCCCTCATATCCTTCATCAACACTTGCGACTGCAACCTTCAGATTACCGGTATTGCCATACGGATCCCAGCTTGCTGCTATATTGAACCACGCATAAAGGCATGGTACAACTGTAATTCCCATGATAACAATCATTGCGATTACATTATTTTTAATACGCTTTATATCTCTTCGGAAGATTTCCCATATATTTTTCATTCGCCTCTTTCCTCCTTTATCTCATGGATCAGATCTTCTGTTGTCATACCTGTCATAGCAAGCTGTCTTTGCATCTTGTCATGCAGATATTCTACAACGATCAGATATACTGCAAGTCCGATCAGCGATACGATCCACAATATCAGGAAGACCAGTTTTGACTCCAGACTGAACATCAGTATCAGGAAAACCAGTGGTATGATGATCATTCCAAGGAATCCCCATCGGATCATCTTTGGATAACGTTTTTCAAATTTTTCGGATTTCACAAGAAATTCCTGTTTCCATTCAGCATCTTCCATAAGTGTCTTCATCATCATTGTCAGTTCCGGACGTTTCCGTTCGGCCGACTCCGTCTCCCCAAGCATTAACTCTGTCTCAGACAGACGTTTATCGAACAAGTGATTCAGGTTCATAAGCAACGGACGTAATACCAGACCGATGAAAAGAGAGATTGGGAAAAATATCGCAAGAATCCCCAGATACTTCCAGATATTTGCTCCATACATTCCTGCAATACATTCACGCATGGCACTGATTCCATATGTGAATGGAAGAAGCGGATGCAGTCTCTGGAAAAATGCCGGTGTCATCTCGATCGGATACGTTCCTGCCGATCCAGGAATCTGAAGGATAACAAGTACAACTCCCAGTGCCTTTCCAATGTGTTTAAAGGTCAATGCCAGTGCGTAGATCAGATTAACATAAACAAACGAACAGAATACACCCACACATACAAACGCTACCGGATGTACACACTGTACTTTCAACAATAAAATATCACCGACACATACGATCAGTCCCTGTACAAGACCTACTGCAACAAATAACAGCCATCTTCCAAAGTAGGCCTGTCCGGCTGTAAACTTCCGTACCTTTTCATCTTTATCAACTTCCTGTTTCAGAATTGATACCAGAATCAGTCCTCCTACCCAAAGTGCAAGATTTGTGTAAAATGGTGTCATTCCCGAGCCATAATTTTCTACATCATATAACACATTTGATTTGATGCTCACCGGAGAGGACATAAAATCTGCAATTGAATCCGCATCAAGTCCTTCCAGTGAAGTCAGTTTCTGATACATCTCTGAACTCTGTAATGCATTTAAATCCGTCTGAACAGATGCCAGTGCCTCATCAACCTGTGTTAACACATCTCCTGTCTGTCCCAATGCAGACGCACTGCTTTTCAGGCTGTCATTTAACTGATTTAAAATCGTCTTTAATTGTTCTACTGTCGGCTCAACTCCGGTTAAAGCCGCAGAAAGATTTCCGCTCAGTGAAGCCATACTGTCCAGTGACTGATTCAGCTGTGGCAGAATCTTCTGATCCAGATTGGTACGGTAATTTTGCAGACTGTCTTTACTTTCTTTCGCAAGTTTTTCCAGTGAAGTACGTGTATTCTTTGCTGTTGTCACTGCGTTTTGAATCCCTTGATTCCCTGTTTTCAGTGAAGATACCAGCTCCTGTAACGATGCATTCTGGTTCTCCAATTCTGTAATTTTCTGTCCGATTACAGCAGATATCTGTTGTCCCAGTTCTGTATGCCCCTGAATCTTATCATTCAATTCTTTCAGCTGTTCCAGAAGTTCCTGATTTTTATCCAGCAGAGACGAAGCCGTTGAAAGGCTGTTGTCTACTGCTGTCAGTGCCTGTCCGGCTTTCGTCTCAAACACGCCCAGTTTTGCCGATGCCGAGACATACGTGTCATTTAAAAGTGTCTCTCCGTTCGATAACCCATTGGAGAATTCTGTTGAAAACTGTCCAACCGCTGTTCTGGTATCTGCAAGCACATTTCCACTGTCTTCGATTGCTTTGGCTCCTGACTCTGCAGTAACCGTAACCTGATCCAGCGTACTTACCGCACTCGCCATGATCTCATCTGACTTATCCACTGTCTTCTGGAAGTTTTCCAATACCTTATTATATTCGTCCAGATTCTTTCTGGTATCTGCGATAGCTTTGATCAGACTTGAATTTCCTTCACTTACTTTTCCGGATAATTCTCCGGCCTCTTTACTCAATAATTCAGAAATGCTCTCTGCAGCTACGGATGTGAATGTATCATTGATTTCATGCTGAATCGTGCTTGCACCTGTATCCGTGATCTTTGGTGCTATTGCATTTTTCTTTTCATTAATATAATAATCCAGCTTCGGCTGTTTGATATCTCCTGATAAAATACTCAGAAGTGATTCACTGAAATTATCCGGTATCACGATCGCTGCGTAATATTTTCCGGATCTCACTCCCTTTTTCGCTTCTTTTGCATCTACAAACTTCCAGCCAAGCTGGTCATTTTTCTTCAGATTGTCTACAATATTTTGTCCTGCGTCCAGTGACATCTGCTCACTGTCGGCACCTTTATCCTCATTGGCAATCGCAACCTGGATTCCCTTGGTATTTCCATACGGATCCATATTGGCAGCGATGTTGAACCATGCATAAAGAGACGGCAGCACACTGATTCCAACCAGGATCAGTACTGCTGCACGGTTACGGAACAACCGGCCAAGATCTCTTTTGAAAATCTGAAATGATTTCTTCATCCACTAATCCTCCTTTGTTATTGTCATATAGACATTAGTATAACAAAAACACTTCTGAAAATCTACCCAAAAACTGACGAACGGTCATATTTTTATTGTGCTATTTGCACTTCTGAGATGAAGCGCAAAAATGCATCAATATAGGGAATTGACCTGTACTGATGCATTTTTATCATTTATTTATTTTACAATGCCAACCATATCTTTCACGGATTCAAATCCATTTTTCTTCATATATGCTTCGATTCCGTCAATAATCTCGATCGTTGCATTCGGATTATAGAAATTCGCAGTTCCTACAGATACTGCAGACGCTCCCGCAAGGATCATCTCAATGGCATCTTCCGGTGTCGCAATACCGCCCATTCCAATAATCGGAATGTTCACTGCCTGTGCCGTCTGATATACCATACGGACTGCAATCGGATGTACAACTGGTCCCGACACACCGCCGGTCTTATTTGCTACCGCAAATGTTCTGCGGTTGATATCAATCTTCATACCCGTCAGTGTATTGATCAATGACAGGGCATCTGCTCCGCCGGCTTCTGCTGCCTTCGCAATCTCCGTAATATCCGTAACATTTGGCGTCAGTTTCATGATGATCGGCTGCTTTGCAATCTTTTTGATCTGAGCCGTCAGCTCCTCTACATGCTTTGCATCCTGCCCAAACGCCAGAAAGCCTGCATTAACATTCGGGCACGAAATATTGATCTCCATCATATCAATCGGCTCATCAGCCAGTCTTTCCACCACTGCCAGATATTCTTCCGGTGCATGACCACAGACATTGACGATGATCTTCGTATCATATTTCTTCAGAAATGGAATATCTCTTTTGCAGAACAGATCGATTCCCGGATTCTGGAGTCCGATCGCATTCATCATTCCTCCGTAAACTTCAGCTACACGTGGTGTCGGATTACCCGGCCACGGGACATTTGCCACGCCCTTGGTCGTTACCGCTCCAAGACGGTTCAGATCCACAAACTCACTGAATTCTTCTCCCGAACCAAATGTACCGGAAGCCACTGTAACCGGATTCTTCCATTCTACGCCGGCAATATTTACTTTCATGTCCATTATAAATCCACCTCCGTAGATAAGAATACTGGTCCGTCTTTACAGATTCTCTTATTGTTCACATTACTGTGTGCATCTTTTTCTTTTGTCTTGCAGACACATGCCAGACAGGCTCCGATACCGCATGCCATTCTCTCTTCCAGGGAAATATAGCATTCTATTTTCTTCTCTTCTGCATAGGCCTTGATCGCACGCAGCATTGGTGTAGGTCCGCATGCAAATATAATATCGGCATCCAGACTCTGCTCACGGATAGCATCCATGACATTTCCTTTTGTTCCCACGCTTCCATCCTCTGTGGAAATATATAAGGTTCCGTTCTGTTCAAACTCCTCTTTCAGGAACGTATGCGCATCTCTATAGCCGACAACAATCTGCTTTTCTTCACACTGCATCTGCTTTGCAAGTTCCAGAATCGGCGGAACACCAATCCCGCCGCCCATCAGGAATACTTTCTTTCCTTCTGCCTTTTCATATGGAAATCCATTTCCCAAAGGTCCGATCACTGGTACAAAATCTCCGGCCTTTAATTCTGAAAACTGTTTTGTTCCGGTCTTTTCTCCTGTCACACGATATACCAGTCTTAATCTTTTTGCTTCTTTATCAATTTCACAGATACTGATCGGGCGTGGAAGTAATTTGCTTGCATCTGTCGTGTATACAGACACAAACTGTCCCGGTCTGGCAGTCAGCGCTGTTTCTGTCTCAATCCACAGACTGTAGATTCCATCTGCCAGCATCTCCTGTGACAGAACTTTCGCCTGTTCTTTTTTTCTCTCCATCTTCCTTTATCTCCTGTCAAGATTACTCTGTCTTACTTTTTTCGTTATCAGTCTTTTTTTCGTCTGTTCAGACATTATCTGTTCTCAAGTGCTCCCTTGATGTCTGCGATCATCGTCTCAACTGCTGCTCTGGATGCATCACCAAAATTCTCAGCTCCAAATTTTGCATACTGCTCCTGCTTATATGCCGCAATGATTCCTCTGGAAGAGTTTACGATTGCTCCAAGGCCATCTTCATTGAAGAAATGTACCAGGTCTTTTCCTTTTCCTCCCTGTGCACCGTAACCAGGAACCAGAATGTAAGCTTTTGGCATCACTTTTCTTAATACTTTTCCCATCTCCGGATAAGTTGCTCCGACTACTGCTCCGACATAGCTGTACTCATCGCCCATGACTTCAGATCCCCATGCGGCAACTTTTTCTCCAACCAGTTCATATAACGGACGGCCGTTGATCTTCTGATCCTGGAATTCACCGCTTGACGGATTTGATGTCTTAACAAGTACGAAGATTCCCTTCTTTTCTTCTTTACATACGTCCAGGAATGGATTCACTCCGTCTGAACCAAGGTATGGATTCACTGTTACAAAGTCTTCATCAAATGGTGCGTATGTCTTGCTGCCTACTTTCACCTTACCAATATGACCCACAGCATAAGCTGCTGATGTAGAACCAATGTCTCCTCTTTTAATATCACCGATGACAACCAGTCCTTTTTCCTTACAGTAATCTACCGTTTTCTTGAATGCTGCAAGTCCCGGAAGACCAAACTGTTCATACATTGCGATCTGTGGTTTTACAGCCGGAATCAGATCATAAGTCTTGTCCACGATTTCTTTATTGAACTGCCAGATTGCTTCTGCTGCTCCTTCCAGTGTCTCACCATATTCTGCGAACGCTTTTTTCTGTACCTGCTCCGGAATATAGTTCAACATCGGATCTAATCCTACTACAATCGGTGCTCCTGTCTTCTTTATGTTGGCTACTAACTGATTAATCAATGTTTTTTCCTCCTACCTTATATACATAATCTAAATTTCATATTGTTTATATTTTACCATAAGGCATAATAAAAGGGAATGCCAAACTGCATTCCCTTCAAAACTCTTATTTTGCTATGTCACCATCCACAAACGATTACTTCATCTGTGCTTTTACTTCCTCCACAGCTTTATCAAGCTGATTGTCTGCATCCGGATTTTCTTCATTATTTTCGTATTCGACCTTTACATCCGGTGTAATTCCTTTTCCGTTGATGCTTCTTCCCTTTGGAGTGAAATATTCTGCAATCGTAAGTTTTACGGCTGTTCCGTCATCCAGATCAAAAATCTGCTGTACGACACCCTTTCCATATGTCTGGGTTCCGACAATCTTACCGATTCCGTAATCCTGGATTGCCCCGGAGTAAATCTCTGATGCACTGGCACTGTTGCCATTTACCAGAACTGCCAGCGGTTTTGTAAACTGATGTTCTTCGTCAGATTTCATCTCTGTCTTTTTGCCATTTTTATCTTCCGTATACACGATCAGGCCCTTTGGCAGCATCAGATCCAGCATATCACATACTGTACTGAGCGAACCTCCAGGATTATTACGCAGATCCACAACTAGACCTGTCATTCCCTGTTTTTCAAGATCATCCAATGCTTCTTTGTACTGATCATACGTCACAGTATCAAATTCAGACACTCTGATGTAACCAATCTTGTCATCCATCATCTTATACTCAATTGTCTGTGCCTGTACGGTATCTCTTGTTGCAGTCACAGTTACTTCTTTGGCATCTTCACCTCTTAATACGGTGAGTTCTACCGTTGTTCCTTTTTCACCCTTTACCTTACTTACAACTTTAGAGAGATCTTTTCCTGTGACTTCTTTTCCTTCAACCTTATAAAGGATATCATTCGCCTTAAGTCCTGCTTTCTCAGCCGGAGAATCCTTATATATCTGGACCAGAGTGATCACTCCTGTCTCTGTATTCTGAGACATCACAGCACCGATTCCGGAATATTCACCACCAGTTGATTCGTATAATTCTTTTGTTTCTTTTTTGTTATAATATACCGAATACGGATCATTCAGGCCATTGATATAACCTTTATAGACCCCATCTTCCAGATTCTTTTCTTTTACATCCCCCATATAATGCTTCTCGATCAGGTTCTGCAGTTCTGATATCTTATCTTCTGTTTTTGATGTGATATCACTGTTTCCATTATTCACTTTTAATCCACAGGACACGAGTCCTGCCACTAATAACATAGCAAGGGCGCCACAAAGCGCCCCTTTCAAAAAACTTTTTCTGTTTTTCATTTATCTTGCCTCATACTATGATCTGTTCGTTTCTTACAGATAGTTTGCCGGATTTACCGGTGTTCCATTCAACATTACCTGAAAATGCAGATGTGGTCCGGTTGAATTTCCTGTAGTTCCAACCGCTGCAACATTCTGACCTCTGCTGACTTTCTGTCCCGCACTCACATAAATCGCATTGCAATGCATATAATATGTAAGCAATCCGTTTCCATGACTGATTACTAACAGGTTTCCCGCATTTCCGGCATATCCGGCTGAAATAACTGTTCCTGCCGCAGCCGCATAGATTGGCGTTCCTGTTGCTGCTGCAAAGTCAATCCCTTTATGATTCGTACTTGCACCTGCAATCGGCTGTGTTCTGTAACCAAATCCACTCGAAATATATCCACCCGGACAAGGATGTGTAAATGTTCCATTTCCCGACACCACCGATGCCCCGGCGGAACCGGCCGAAGACCCCGATGAGCTTGTATTCTTTTTGGCTGCTGCCTGAGCCTTCTTCGCAGCTGCCGCTGCCGCTGCTGCTTCTGCAGCTGCACGTGCTGCCGCACGTTCTGCTTTGCGGGCTTTTGCACCTTCGGGGTGACGACGTAGCCCTTTTTCATCATGCGCTGCTGCCATTTGGTGTAATACAGGGCGGATTCTTCCTTCTTTTCGGCAGACTCCGGCGCGTTTTCGGGGGAGGAGGGGGCGGATTCCGCCTGTTTGACCTGTTCGGGTTCAAGGTTGGACATGGGGAAAACCTCGCTTTCATGATGCAGAGGAATTGTTTCGCACAATAAACGAATGGGCGGAGCGATTCGCTGCACGTTTCACGTCAGGAAATTTCTGACTTATTCGGCAGCCATCTGGTCACCGCGTTTCATCAGAACTTCCTCAAAAAAATTCGCCAGAATAGGGGAAAATCCTGCCGAAGCATCAAAAAGTTGCAGAAAGTTTACAAACCGTCAAGCGTCGCCGTTGAGCCAGAACGCGGGCTTCACCAGCACGGTTTCGTGCTCTTGGTCAATGTCCATCACCATCAGCGACTTTTCGCCCATCACGCGCTTCTTCACCGGCTTTGCGGTGGACATCACGAACGTCATGCCGACGACATCGACATTGAACTCGCGCATCAGGTCGACCATGCCCTTCGCCGTGCCGCCGCCTTTCAAGAAGTCGTCCACAATCAGGCACTTCTGCCCCTCCTGCACCGCGCGGCGCGAAAGGCTCATCGTCTCGATATGGCCGGACGATCCGGAAACGTAGTTGATGTTGACCGCGCTGCCCTCGTAGACCTTGGAGGAACGGCGCGCAATTACCAGCGGCACGCCCAGCGCGTTCGCGGTGGCGAAGGCGACGGGGATGCCCTTCGTCTCCATCG